>Ga0208514_100836_pt1 | contig 11592 bp, 7 predicted proteins | sample LakWasMet70_HOW9_2_FD_183900 | JGI IMG/M metagenome (GOLD analysis project Ga0208514, IMG submission 183900) | Freshwater sediment methanotrophic microbial communities from Lake Washington under simulated oxygen tension - Sediment Metagenome... | ecosystem: Environmental > Aquatic > Freshwater >...
GCTCCGGGCCGCGTGGCGTTGGGTGGACGTGATGATTTCGCTCAGCACTTCACCATCTCAGCCGCAGTGTCGGCCACCTCGGGGAGCCCGCTGGCGGAAGCGGTGGGCTTGTACAAGGAGGTGCAGGACTCGCGTGGGGGCAGCGGCTTTTCCTTCAATGACATTGCAGCCGACCTGGCAGGCACGCGCTTTGGAAAACTGGCCACTACCAGTGAAAAGGGTGCCATAGCTTTGCAAGGCCGGTTTGCGCAAGCCATCCGCGATACGGACCTTTTGCCAAAGGTTAGTGACTTACCGGAATTCATGTCCGAGTCAGAGTTCAAACGCCGCTATGGTGGCGTCGGCGCGCCTGCCTACAACGCGATGATGCGTGACATCGATCAGCGGGTGTCCGCATTGCCTCTTTATCACTGACTCCGGCGATACGCATGGGCTTATGCCCGCCAAGTGCTGGCGGTGAAACCATTGAGAGTCAATGGGTTACACCCGGCCGAGATCAAGTCTTGAACTTACTTGTTACCAACTCTTGAGATCCTGGCAAAGTGCATAGCCCTCTTCGGCTAGACACCTCCACTCAGACATGTCATTCGTGAATCCAGTGACGGTCTAGGGGCGGAAACGGGTCTACAGTTTGCAGGTCTTTCCGTCTGTTGTGGGCCGCTCCCGACATTCGTCAATGACCGCTTTGGAGCAGCCAATTGTTTTGACGTCACCAAACCAGATACCTGACATTCATCGCGGACTCCTTCGTGCCCAAAGTCGACTTCCAAAATATTGCTTTCGACTTGCGAGCAACAAGCCGATTCAACGCAATGCGCTGTTCTTGACCTCGTACATGGCCGCATCTGCTTCCTTGAGGATTTGATCGGGATCCACGTCACCCCCAAGTAGCAGTTTGATTCCAACGCTGGCAGAACCTTGGTGATGGATACTGTCGAACACATATTCCACACTCAAGGAGGAGCGAATCTTCTGGAGAACAGATTCGGCATACTGTGCAGCCCGCTCAGCATCAGTCCCTAAGCCTGAGAGCAATACGATGAACTCGTCTCCTCCAAGTCGGGCAACGGTATCCGAATCACGCACCATACCTTGCAACCGGCTGGCAACCTCAACGAGCATTTTGTCGCCAGTTTCGTGCCCATAGGTGTCGTTCAACTGCTTGAACTTGTCCAGGTCAATGAACAGCACGGCTAAATAGCTCTTCTCACGCTTGCCAACACGCAGTGCCTGCTTCAATCGATCAAGCAGCAACCGACGGTTTGGCAGCCGCGTGAGGGAGTCATGGAATGCAAACTGCCTCAGTTCTTCCTCGAGACGTTTGCGATCCGTCAAGTCGAAGAATTGAATCAGCAAATGATATTGACCTCTCAAATGCCTTGGAAGAATACGGTACTCAAACCACACATCCCTACCAAACGAAGTCAGCGTGTGGGCTTCTCGCTGCTGGGAGGTATGAAGCTTTAGAGCTGCCAGGCAGTCACCGTACAGACTAGATTCTTGCCATGATGGAATAGCGTTGAAATTCTGCGCCAGTAGTGCCTCTCGTGATGCTCCAACAAATCTTGCATAGGCTTCATTCGCCATGACACATTGACCGCTCTCGGCATAAATGCCCATTGGTACAGGTGAATTTAGCAGCATGGCTTCACTAAATTCGAGTGCCTCGGAAAGCTGCGCAGTACGTTCAATCACGCGCTGCTCAAGCTTGCCACGCTCGATGTTCAGCTGGGCCGCACTTTCACGTGCCGTTAACTCGGCAATTCTGCGCCGCCGGTTCTGAAATATCAGAAACACTGTCATCGTACTTAGGACGATGATCACCAATATCACAGAGCTAACTTCAAGCTTGTACTGCCCCCAAAGCGTTTGTGGACGATTGATAAACTCGCTGTCGGCGGGAAGGCGGTCAGCGTTGGCAGCCCATCGCTCAATTTGCGTCCAGTTGAATATCGGCTTAATGTAAGTTGAAGGTGGCGAGGTATCGAGTGGTTTTCCACTCTTGAGCGCCACCATGAACCCGCCGATCATCGAACCAACTTGCTCCATGTCGAACATGGAACCACCAACTACACCAGTGTCGATCTGGGTGGCAAACAGACTCAGAACTGGCGCGTTAGCTTGACTGGCCAACTCTGTTACCAGATCTCGTGGAACAAATCGTTTGCCTGCGATGTCGGACGCGACATTGGAAAAAATTATCAACGTGTTCGGTGGCAACTGAGCAACATACTTCATCAAGTCGGCCACCGAACGGCTACTCGAATATTCAAAATCCAGTCTTCCTTGCCAAGGCGCAAAGTCAACACGAGCCTGTTTCTCGAACTGCTCATCCACCTCGTTACTTCCAACGACGAAAAGTACCTTGCCGGTTTTGGGGAATAGCTCCAAGCCACGCTCCAGCGTACCGCGCGGGTCAAATGGCATCTGGATGTGCGTGATCTTTCGCCCCGTATATGTGAGAGGTTTGTTATCCCCAAAAAAGACGAAACAGGGTGTGTCAGGAGACAGTTCCCTGCCTTCGTTGAACAGGAAGTCCGTCGCAGCACTGCTGTAGGTGACGATCAGGTCGAAATGCTGTCCTGCGTATTTGTGTAGCAACAGGTCTCGAAGTGCCGCACGCTGTCCCGGATACTTGGGAGGAGCAATGTCGAGGTACTCATGCGCGAAATCTGCAGAACGTAAATTGTGCTTCTTGATTGCACCGTTGATACCTGCGACTGTCTGCTGGAGTGTGGGTACGTTATTGTTGAAAGAATAGAGAACAAGTATTCGCTTATGTTCCGTCCCGATCGTTGGCGATGCCACAGGCACAGATGACGGATTCGCCAGCGCAAGGGGCACTGAACCCAAGGCAACAAGATGAGTTGCAATCATGATTATCCAGCGCATGAAGTTCCTCATCAGCATTCCGTCAGACGTGCAGCAGTATGTGAATGGCCGCGTAGTCATCGGCGACTGGGATCTTCATTGCACAGCCGTTTTCCGAAAAAAGCGCGTACAGTTTGTCCCACAATCCGATCGACACCACTTGAAAACACGGTAACAGAGTTCGTCATTTTAGCCAACGCTTTCAGGCATACCCCGTGCCGCGCCATGCAATACGTGCCAACGCCGCGCTCCAAATTGTGTGGAAGCCAATCTAGGATTCACACCTTGAATTTGTTGCTTGATAGCTTTGGTGCGAACAGGTCATGACCGATGCGCTGGAAGCCGCAGTAGACCACCTGCTGTAAGGAGGGCATTAAGACACCCGATTACGCCGAAGCGATGTCTTGCATTCCAACGGAGTTCATCAAACCTAGACGCATGAACGTCGAGAATTCAGTTCCCGGACGACAACCTTGGTGTCGCCAGAGCCAATGTCAACAACTGGCCATCACGCGAACTCCACCATGCAGATTGAGCTTCTCTAAAGCGGGCATCCGGGGCCTGAATTTGAAGGCACTTGAATGACCGCTGTCAGGCGACCAGTTAATCGTTATGTCAACGATGGGTCGATTGCGACCGTGCAAACCCGAATCACCAATGACGGCAATGCGTCCAAGGCACGCGGTGAGCCCGCGACGTTCCCGTCAGACGGCACGAAGCTGTCGACCAGATCGACGCTTGACACGGGTCGTGGGCGGCATCTGCCAAGTTTCAGTGCTGTTTTGCTGCCGCTTGGCCCCGTTGCAAGAACCCCTGAAATTGCACATCCGGCACCAGCAACCCACCGGTACTCCACACCACATGGTTGGCACCCGGACAGGCCAACGCCGGTGCGCCAGCGGCAACCTCCCGCGGCCCGCTGAACCCCGCTGCCGCAGACGGCTCCAAGCGCAGCCCTTCGGTGGCGTGCGCCAGCGCCAGGTGATCGAACAGGGTCTGGTCCTGCACCGTGAAGATGCCGGCCACCAAGGTGCGCATCGCCCGGGCGGCCAGCAGGGACGCACGCGGCACGGCCAGGCCGTCGGCCTCGGTCTGGTTGCTCAGCCCGTGGTCATAGACCGACGGATGGCTGCCGGCCGGCGCCAGCATCTGGGCCAGAAAGCAGGGCGACTGCACGGGCTCGGCAAAGAAGCAGTGCACATGTTCGCCAAACAGCTGGTGCAGGCCCCAGGCGATGCCCGACGGTGCGCCGCCCACGCCACAGGGCAGGTACACCAGCAGCGGGTGCTCGGCATTCACTTCTACACCCTGCGCCGCCAGCTGGTCGCGCAGGTGCAGGGCTGCTGCGCTGTAGCCGATGAAGAGCGACAGCGAGCGCTCGTCATCGACAAAATGGCACAAGGGTTCGGCCTGCGCACGCTGGCGGCCCGTGGCGACGGCCTGCTCGTAGTCTCCGGCGTGCTCGACCACCTCGACACCGCTGCTGCGTAGGCGCTCTTTCTTCCACGCCTTGGCGTCGACCGACATGTGGACGACGGCCCTGAAGCCCAGCGCGGCGGCCAGCACGCCTATGGCCATCCCCAGGTTGCCCGTGGACCCGACGGCAACCTGGTGCTGGCCCAGCATGGCCCGCGCGGCGGGGCTTGCCAGTGTGCGGTAGTCGGTGCCCATTGGCAGCAGACCGTGCTGCAGGGCCAGGCGCTCGGTCAGCTCCAGCACCTCATGGAAGCCGCCGCGGGCCTTGATCGATCCGGCGACCGGCAGGCTGTGGTCGGCCTTGACCCAGAGTCGACCCTGCGTCTGCGGCAGGCCCAGGGCCTGTTGCAGGGCGGGCGCGGGCAGCAGGGCGGACTCGATCCGCCCCTGCGTGACCGCCAGCTCGGGAAACAGCTGCGCCAGCAGCGGCGCAAAGCGCGTGAACCGGTCCTGCGCGGCTTGCATATCCGCCAGGCTCAGATGGGCGTCGCCCACCACCGTGGGTGCAGCGCGTTTGGCGGCACGCAGGGAGTTGATCCACAACTGGGGTGTGGCAGAAGCCAGTCTGGCGAGAATGTTATATGAAGAAATGGCCTCTAGCCCTCGTGAAATATAGCGATATCGCTATCAAATATGTAGCTATTCGGCAGGCAAGTCGGTGGCCGCCTGAATCGCCTTGCCGACTGCGACCCACACGCATTCACCGTTCTTGCGTTTGATATGGAGCACGGCATTGCGCGCATGGCCGGCGATATGGCGTGTCACCACATCCATGACCCAGCCATGCGTGATGACCAGCACGCGCTCACCCCTGTGGCGCGCGCCAATGTCTTCGATGGCTTCAATCACACGGTCGGCAAACTCATCCATGGTTTCGCCGCCAGCAAACTCGGCTGCCGGGTTGCGCCGCAGAATCTGTTCCAGCAGCGCGGGGTTGAGTTCGGCCAGCTCGTTCTTGGGCACGCCCTGCACCGCGCCAAAGTGCTTTTCGCGTAGACCTTCATGCGAAGACGGTGCTGGCAGTTGCAGCGCCTGCGCCACGATCTGCGCGGTCTCCAGCGCGCGTGACAGGGGGCTGGTCCACACCGCCGCAAAGTTCTCGCTGGCCAGGTTGGCCGCCAGTGCAACGGCCTGCTGGCGACCGAGTTCGTTGATTGGCACATCCAGCCAGCCCTGCAAAACGCCGCGCCGGTTCCAGTCGGTCTCTCCGTGGCGGGCGATGCAGATGTGGGCGGTGTGCATGCGATCTCAATGGTTGAGCCCGTGTCGCGCCGCGCAGCACTACTGCTTGGCGCCCAGCGCCAGCGCCACGGTGCGCGAGGCGGCGAGGGCTGCCGTGTTGGTTTCGTCCTGCGTGTCCCAGCCCGACAGATGGCGCTCGCTGACATGGCACAGCGCGGTGATCCACTCGGGGTCATCGTTCAGACACGGGATGTAGTGAAAGGCCTTGCCCCCCGCCAGCAGGAACGCGGCGCGGGCTTCCATGCCGATTTCTTCCAGCGTCTCCAGGCAATCGCTGGTGAAGCCGGGGCACACCACATCCACGCGCTTGACGCCAGCCTTGCCCATCGCAATCAGCGTGGGTTCGGTGTAGGGCTCCAGCCATTTGGCGCGGCCCAGGCGGGACTGGAAGGTGACCTTGTACTGCTCCTTGTTCAGGCCCAGCTTTTCCGCCAGCAGGCGCGCGGTCTTGAAGCATTCGCAGTGGTAGGGGTCGCCCAGCTCCAGTGTGCGCGCGGGCACGCCGTGAAAGCTCATCACCAGCTGGTCGGGCCTGCCGTGGTCTTTCCAGTGCCGCTGGATGCTGGACGCCAGCGCGGCGATGTAGTCCGGGTCGTCGTGGTAGTGGTTGACAAAGCGCAGCTCGGGCAGCGCGCGCGTGCGCTGCGCCCAGGCGTACACCGCGTCAAACACGCTGGCGGTGGTGGTGGCGCTGTACTGCGGGTAGGCCGGCACCACCAGCACGCGGGTCACACCCTCGGCCTTCAGGGCATCGAGCTGCGACGCGATGGACGTGCTGCCATAGCGCATGGCATAGCGCACCTGTACCGCGTGGTTGCGCTGACCCAGCCAGCCTTGCAGCAGCTTGGATTGCTTCTCGGTCCACAACTTCAGCGGTGAACCCTCGGGCGTCCACACACTGGCATATTTGGCGGCAGACTTGGCTGGGCGCGTGCGCAGGATGACGCCGTGCAGGATGATCATCCACAGCAGGCGCGGGATTTCGACTACGCGGTGGTCACTCAAAAACTCCGCCAGGTAGCGCCGCACCGCTTTGGGGGTGGGCGCATCGGGCGTGCCCAGGTTGCACAGGAGCACGGCGGTGCGGGGCACCTGGCCGTGGGTATAAGGGGGTTCTGGGGAAAAGGGCATGGGCTATTCTCGCAAAACAAACGGCCGTCGTTTTATTTGCGAGCAGCGTCTGGGGAAAATGGGAATGCGGGTATAAACCAAGCTTCATTTGGATAGCACGTTGAGGCATCGCTATGAATACTTCTGTCGCTCGCGGCTCCTGTCTTTGCGGCTCTGTTCGCTTCAGCGTTTCACTGCCTACCAAGTGGGTTGCCCACTGTCACTGCTCCTACTGCCGTCGTGCGCATGGCGCGCCCTTCGTCACATGGGCGGGCTACGCGACGGAACAGTTCTCTATCGATCCCGATGCGTCCCCACCCAGTTGGTACGAATCAAGTCCAGGCGCCCGCCGGGGCTTTTGCCCACATTGCGGAAGTCCAATGTTCTTCGAGTCTGCGCGGTGGCCTGGAGAAACACATGTCGCTCGGGCACTTCTCCAGGGTCCCCTCGACAAGGAACCGTCCGTCCATGTGTTCTACGAAACGCATGTGTCGTGGTTGGATGTCAACGATGACCTGCCGAAAAAGGTTAGTCAGAACCCATCGCCCCAAGAGCCCGCCGCGCCTCCACCGTAATCCACCGTCAGCGCCCAGGCGTGAGCGTCAGCGTGCTCTTGGTATGAGCCTTGACGTCGGCGGCGCTCAGGTACTGCGGCTGGTACAGGCCTTCGGCAAAGAACGGGGCCTGGTCTGCGTAGTGGGCATCAAACAGCACGCCACTCTGGCCGACCGGGTTGATGCCAACCGACTTGTCCGGCTGCGCAAAATCAATGACGCGCCGGGTCGAGGGGCCGGACTTCACCCCCCAGGGCGCCGGGCCCATGTTGATGTTGAGGTTGTTGGGCGTCTCGCGGCCGCCCGCCACCTTGAAGGGGCCGACGTTGAAGAGCAGGTCCAGGGGCTGCTGCTGGCCCAGCGGGTGTGCGTGGGTCAGCGTGTGCGCGGTGCCCCAGTTCCATTTCAGCAGGTCTTTGCCATAGACGGATTCCAGGTGCTTGATGGTGTTGACCCAGGCCACGCGAACGGTCTCGAACCGGCTCTCGACCTGCTTGGTCTTCACGTTGTCCCACCATGGTGATTTGGCGTCGGCCACCAGCAGGGGCAGGGCGCTGTCCAGGGCAAAGGTGCGGATCAGATTTTTGAACTGCACGTCGCCCATCTCGTCGGCCATGGCCGCATGGGCCAGCTCATACATCAGTTGGGTAAACAGCAACGCTGCCATGCTGTCGCGGCTGTAGTCGCCATCCCACAGGTCCAGCGGTTCCAGAAATGCTTTTTGGTACGGGTCGGTGGTGACGCTTTTCAGAATGGGCATGAGGTCCTGGAGGATGCGCGGGCCATAGCCGTTGCGGCCGTCGAGTTGCAGGGCCTGCGCGCCCGCGGTGTCCCACTTGCGGTCGGGGTCGCGCAGCACGGAGTCCAGGCGCTGCACCCGGTCGGCCAGGCAGTAGTAGCCGGGCACGGGCACGCCGCTGCTGGGCTTGGGCTGGTTGTTGGCCGACACGATGTAGCCGCGCGCCGGGTTTTCTTCCTGCGGGTTGAAGCTGAAGTTGTAGAAGCCGGTCTTGTCGGCCTCGGCGGTGCTGCCGTCCAGAATGAACGTGGGGTTGACGCCTGCGGGGCGTATGGGCAGTTTGGCGGCGGCCCACCAGCCTATGTCGCCAGCGGTGTTGGCCCACAACACATTGAGGCCGGGCGAGTGGATTTTTTCTGCCGCGCTGCGCGCCTTGTCACGGGTGTCGGCGCGGTTGAGTTCGTAGAAGGCTTGCAGGATAGGGTTTTCGGTCTGCAGAAAAGCCCACCACATGGCAACCGGCGCGCTGCCAAAGTTGTCCTTGAAGGCGTCGGTGATGATGGGGCCGTGGGGCGAGCTTCGCACCGCCAGCTGCACCGGTGCGGCGCCCTTGACCTTGATGGTTTCCACGCGGGTTGTCAGGTCCACCCACTGGCCACCAATCGACACCTGGTTGGGGTTGGCCGGATTGGGCTTCTCGGCCACCAGGTCCACGTCATCGTTCTCGAACATGGTCAGGCTCCAGCCGAATTGGGCGTTGTGCCCCAGCAGCGCCAGAGGGTTGAGTGCCTGGTAATGCCCGTACAGATCAAACCCCGGCGCGGTCAAATGGGCTTCGTACCAGACGGCCGGCGCCGAATAGCCAATGTGCGGGTCACCGGCCAGCAAAGGCTTGCCGCTGGCGGTGCGCTTGCCGGATATGACCCAGGCATTGCTGCCCTCAAACACGGGCACGCCTGCGGCTTCCAGCGCGCTCTGGCTCAGCTGGGCCAGTTGGCTCAGGGCCTTCCAGTCCTGGGCGCCCAGTGCCATTGCGCTGGCGCGTGGTGCGGGTGCCGCGGCTGCACTCTGGTCGATCACGCCTTCCGGGTGCCACTCCAGGTCAAAGGCACGCAAATAGTCAGGCCCCAGCTTGTCCCGGATGTAGGTCAACGGTGGGTCGGTGCGAAAGGCCGCCGCAAAGCTGTAGGCCAGGTAGCCCGACACGGCGAAGGTGTCTTGTGGCGTGAACGGGCGCTTGGGGATTTTGAGGATGTTGAATTCCAGTGGTGGCGGGTGGCCGGCCTGGTACTGGTTGATGCCGTCCAGATAGGCCAACAGGGCCACGCTGACGGGCGCGGCAGGGTCGAGCTTGGTGGCGGCGTCCTGCGCCTTGGCGCGGATGCCCAGTGTGCGAAACAGCTTGTCGGTGTCCAGCAGCTTGGGGCCCAGCACTTCGGCCAGTTCGCCATTGGCCAGGCGGCGCACCATTTCCATCTGGAACAGGCGGTCTTGCGCATGCACATAGCCCAGGGCACGGTACAGGTCGGGCTCGTTCTGGGCGCGTATGTGGGGCACGCCCCGTTCATCGTAATCCACACTCACCGGGGCGGTGAGCTGTTGCAATGCCATGGTGCCGCTGCGCACCGGTTGTTTGGTGTGGATCAGCCACGCGGCCGCGCCGCCAACGGCGACCAGCGCTGCCGTGATGGTGGCGGCAACAATCTTGACTGCAATATGCATGAACGGGCTACTCCTCTGGAGCGTCCATCATACGCAATGGGTTTGGGGGTTCACCCAGTTGCGGGAGCAGAGATTTTCGATCCGCCTCGCCCAAAGCTGTCTTGGAAATGCTTGATCGTACTTTCTTAGGGCGTCAATCGCGCAGGTGCTCACGCACGAACGCACGAAAATAAGCCATCGCAGGTGCTTCAGTTCGACCTGCCAACGTGAGATAGGCAAAGCGAGCGGTGGCCACCAGCTTGGGTCTTACTTTTAGCTCTACCAGTTCGCCTTCGTTCAAACCCGCCCGGGCCGCAGCGATCACGCCCAGAAAGATGGCGTCTGTCTGCGACACGGTTGTGACCAGGCTCGCAACATCATCGCAGCGCAGTGTCACCAATTCAGCGGGGTTGGCCTGCAGGCCATATTGGTCCACCATGAGCCGGGCCACTTCGTCCGACAAAGGCGTGGACGCAACCGGGTATCTCAACACGTCAGCCAGGGTGGCATTCTTCTTGTCAGCGAGAGGATGACCGGCACGCACCACAAATCCGGCTTCCAGTTCCACCAGTGATTCAATGTTGAGGTCGGCCGCCGGAATGACACGACGCATGTCGACCACCATGGCGTCAAGTTGGCGACTGCGCAGTTGCTGTATCTGCAATTCGACCGGGCCCTGCGTCACTGCGACCCGCATGCCGCGCTGCATTGCTGCTGCGCACATCAGCGGCACCATCAACAGTGCTGCGGGTCCGGACCCCAGGCCAACGCTGATGGCGCCCCTGCCGCCACCCTGCAGTAACTTGGCACTATGGCGAAGCTCTGCTGCGTCCCGAACAATGTGGCGTGCCCGGGAGACGACATCCAGGCCCAGCGGAGTGAGTTCATTGCGCTTGCCAATGCGATCGAGGACTTTGCCCCCCAGATCCTCTTCGAGGTTTTGAATGCTTCGGCTCAACGCCGATTGCGTAATGAACAGCTTATCTGCCGCGCGGCTGAAAGAGCCCGTGTCTGCCAGGGCGAGGAGGTGCTCAAGGTGTTTGATATTCATGGTCGGCCATGCATTCTATCTATGAGCAAAAAGAATGATAACCAGATAAATAATTCATTAGACACATTTGTCAGTCAATCTTACGATTCGCTTCAACCACATTTCATCCACAACCAAACGATTGCATTCAGGAGCACACCATGTTGATTCATTCGCGCAGAGCACTGCACACCGCCCTCTCAATGCTGGTCGGCTTGGCCTTGGCCGGATCGGTCGCTGCACAGACTTTTCCGGTCAAACCTGTCAGCATGATCGTGGCCTTTCCGGCTGGCGGCGGCTCGGATGTACTTGGACGCGCAGTCGGCAAAGGCATGGCTGAAGTGTTTGGACAGCCCGTCATCGTTGAAAACGTGGTGGGCGTGGGTGGCTCCTTGGGTGTGCTCAAGGCCGCAAATGCCCAGCCTGATGGCCACACCATTTTGGCGGGCTCACCTCTAGAACTCATCTACACGCCGCTGGGTGTCGCCGCGGCCAAGAACAAGCCGGAGGACATGCGCCTGGCAGCCCTGGTTGGTCACACACCCATTGCCATTGTCGTGCGCAAGGATTTGCCGGTGAACACGCTGGAGGAGTTCGCAGCATTGGCCAGAAAGGCTGATAAACCGCTCAGCTTTGGCTCCACGGGTATCGGGTCCCTGTACCACCTGATGGCTGAAAAAGCCCTGCAAATTGCAGGTGCCCGCGGCCTGCACGCGCCCTACAACGGCATGGCTCCCTACCTCAAGGACTTGATGGGCGGTGTGATTGATTTTGCGGTGGTTCCGCTGGTCGGCCCGGTGTTGGGCGCGATTGATGGCGGCCAAATCAAAGCGTTGGCCATCGCTTCCAGCCAACCTTTGGCGCGCCTG
>Ga0208514_100845_pt1 | contig 11355 bp, 13 predicted proteins | sample LakWasMet70_HOW9_2_FD_183900 | JGI IMG/M metagenome (GOLD analysis project Ga0208514, IMG submission 183900) | Freshwater sediment methanotrophic microbial communities from Lake Washington under simulated oxygen tension - Sediment Metagenome... | ecosystem: Environmental > Aquatic > Freshwater >...
GTTCTGTTTTTTTCTAAAAACAATCTGCCAGAATGCCCATAATTAGGTTTGTTATTAGTATAACTATCTGTGCCTAATTTCCTGAAATTTGATGACCCATTCAAGAATCGACATCGTATCATTTTTTTACGCCAAAGAGAAAAATTTAGCCGACTTTAGTTAACGGAAAAACTTTCACCGCACCCGCACGTGCCTTTTACATTGGGGTTGTTGAATTGAAAAGCTTCATTTATGCCTTCTCTGCGGTAATCGAGTTCTATGCCATCAATTATTTTTAAATCTTCGGAATTTACGACTACTTTTACGCCGTAGTTTTCAAAAATGGTCTCGTCGTTTGCGACTTCATCTGCATAATCAATAACGTATGCAAAACCCGAGCAGCCGGACTGCTTTATTCCCAGCTTTAAACCGATCCCTTTACCGCGTTTTGAAAGCTGTTTTTGTATCTGTTTAGCCGCATTTTCAGTCAATGTAACGGACATATTTTCCTCTTATACTTTAATAGTTGGTTAAAACGATGTTTTTTAGATGAGTAATGAATTGAATAATTTCCTGCTCAGTGTTTGATTTTCCAAGGCTTATGCGTACTGCTGACTTTGCTTCTGCCGTGTTAAATCCCATAGCGATCAATACCGGACTTGGTTCAAGTCCTCCACTGGCGCATGCAGAACCGCTGGAAACCGCAACTGCTTTTTGATCTAATTTCATTAACAACATTTCCCCGTCCATGCCGGTAATGCCAAATTGTACGGTATTGGGTAATCGTTGCGCTTGCTGTGCAAATACTCTGGCACCAGGGATTGAATTTAGTTCATGTTCTAACAACTGGCGTAGCTTGAGCAAATGGGCGCTACGTTGGGCTAATTCAACTCTTGCCAATTCCGCGGCCTTACCAAAGCCGACGATAGCCGCCACATTTTCAGTACCAGCACGCAAGCCGAATTCTTGAGCTCCACCGATTAAAAGCGGCTTGATGGGTAAGTCTTTAGTATAAATTAAAGCGCCACTGCCTTTGGGGCCATAAATCTTGTGACCAGAGATAGTCATTAGATGTACACCCAAGGTTTTGAAAGAAACAGGTATTTTACCTAATGCCTGGACTGCATCTGTATGCACCACGCAATTTTTAGCGCGCAGTTGTTGCGTGTATGGCGCTATATTTTGTATGACTCCAGTTTCATTGTTTGCCAACATTATGGACACAAATTGACTGCCTTGATCAATGCTCTGCTGCATGTTATCAGCATTGATAATGCCATCACTATCAACTGGGATTATTTCAAGCTTATGATTATCTTGGAAATAATGCTGGGCAGGAGCCATAATGCTAGGATGTTCAGTGGCGGCTATGCTGATTCGAGAAAACTGTCTGGCGGTCGATAATGCCAAGTTGTTGGCTTCGGTGCCGCCACTGGTAAATAGTATTTGCGAATCTTGAGCATCAACTAATTCAGCTACTTGTTCGCGCGCCACTTCGATTGCACTGCGTGCAATTCGGCCTAATCGATATAAACTGGAAGGGTTGCCGTAAAAAGTGCTCAGATAAGGCTGCATGGCCTCCAGTACGCGCTCATCAATTGGTGTGGTGGCGTTGTGATCAAGATAGATCATTTAAATTAAGCACTTACTCCGTTATGCATGTGCAATTCGATTATATGCTGTGAATCATGATCCTGTCTTTTAGCAACTTCCTGGATTTGTTGTCTTTCGAGTAATTCACCCAGCGATATGCCTTTTAGATAATCGCTGATTTGTTCGCTTAATCCCATCCACAAGTCATGTGTCAAACAGGCTTTTTGGTTTTGGCAGTTGGCTTCTCCACCACATTTGGTTGAGTCCATTTGCTCATCAACGGCTTTTATGATGTCTGCAATATTGATTTCTTTGGCATGACGACATAGCGTGTAGCCGCCACCTGGGCCTCTGACGCCCTTAACCATGCCAGCACGACGTAATCGGGCAAATAATTGTTCCAGATAGGATAAAGAAATTGTTTGTCTTGCTGCAATCTCAGTCAGCGTGACTGGTTTTTTTTGGCTATGGAAAGCTAAATCTAGCATTGCTGTTACCGCATAGCGGCCTTTTGTAGTTAATCGCACAACAGAGTCCTGTATATTGTAGGTAATTTGTGATTACTATACTTAACCAAGTTAAATAGTCAACTATTCCAGTTTAGTGAAAGTCATCTAATTCATCAATTTCTGCTTTTGCGCACTTAACGCCCACTTCATCCAGGGCTTTTTGCATGCTCTCTATTTGCTTGTCTAGCAGGTGGATATGATCCAACATACGATTGATTGCATTGGCCACCGGATCAGGCATATCGGTTGTTGCGCCGTAGGCATCAAAACCCATTTTATTTGCGATTTCATCGCGCTCGGTTATTTTTGTCTTTAAATCAAGAGTATGTCCAGGAATGCCAACTACTGTTGCTCCGGGGGGTACTGATTTTAAAACCACTGAATTTGAGCCAACTCTTGCTCCTGATCCAATCTCAATGGGACCCAATACTTTTGCGCCTGCACCAATGACAACGCCATTATGCAAAGTGGGATGGCGTTTGCCCTTGTCCCAGCTGGTGCCGCCAAGCGTAACGCCATGATAAAGCGTGCAATCATCCCCAATCACTGCAGTCTCGCCGATAACCACCCCCATGCCGTGATCGATAAAAAAGCGCCTTCCAATTTCAGCACCCGGATGGATTTCTATGCCAGTAAACCATCGATTTATAAATGAAATAAATCGCGCCAGCCATTTAAACTGCTTTTTCCATAAGTAATGGCTAATTCTATGAATAAATACCGCATGTATGCCAGGGTAGGTGGTAATGACTTCAAATATCGATTGTGCCGCTGGATCTCGGGCAAATACGCATTGGATGTCTTCTTTAATTCTTGCAAACATTAGTCTTTCCTTTTGTTACCTTGAGACATTCTCAAGATACCGCGCAAAATATCGATTTCTTTTGTGTCTAATTGTGCGCGATTATAAATTCGGCGCAACCGGCGCATGATTGATTTGGATTTATCAGGGTGCATAAAGCCGATATCGGTTAAAGCCTCATACATATGGGTATAAAACATTTCCATTTGGGCTTTTGACGCCAGCGGATCAGCACCTTTATCGCCTATCAATACCGGTTGTTGGAGACCAGAGGCGGCAAACAGCTCATAACAAATCACCTGCACCGCAGCCGCCACATTTAACGAGCTGTATTCATGATTACACGGAATGCGCAGCAAATAATGGCATAAATCCAGCTCATGATTTTTTAGGCCGGAATTTTCGCGACCAAACAAAATCGCCACATTTTGCCCTGGATTATCGATAATAACTTTTTCCGCACATTCCTTCGGTGTCAATTCCGGCCAGCTGATTGTTCGGCAACGCGCACTGGCGCCTATTACCAACTGACAATCGGCAATGGCTTCCGGCAGTGTGTCATACACCTGCGCTTTAGCCAGAATGTCATCAGACCCGGCCGCTCTGGCGGTTGCTTCCGCACTTGGGAAAATTTTGGGCGCAACCAGGCACAAGTTAGTCATGGCCATATTCTTCATGGCTCTGGCTACTGCACCGATGTTGCCTGGATGGCTGGTTTCAACCAAAACTATTTTTATATTGGACAGCAAGTTGGTCTCTGCATTGAAAAAAGCCCCAAGTTTACCAAAAGATTTGTTATTCTATTCAGGTTTTCTAACTGCTCATTATAAACACGCCTATGCAACCTATGCTCAATACTGCCATTCGCGCTGCCCGTAGCGCTGGCGACTTAATTCTTCGTTCTGCTGATAGCGTGGGACAACTACTTATTGACCAAAAAGGTAAAAATGACTACGCCAGTGAAGTAGATCGGCTAGCCGAACGGGAAATTATCAATATCATCAGAACAGCCTACCCGGACCATGCCATATTGGCTGAAGAGAGCGGTGAGCATAAAGGTAATGATTACATTTGGGTAATTGATCCTTTAGACGGCACGACCAATTTCTTGCATGGCTTTCCTCAATGGGCGGTTTCCATTGCCTTAAAAGTCAAAGGCCGGTTGGAAGTGGCTGTGGTTTATGATCCATTACGCGATGAATTATTTACGGCCAAACGCGGTGGCGGGGCCATGTTAAACAATCGCCGGTTACGGGTGACTCAACCCACTAGCCTAAAAGGTGCATTGCTTGGTACCGGCTTTCCTTTTAAATCCGACCTGCATTTAGATGCTTATGTCGGCATGTTTAAAGCACTTACCACGGAGTGCGCAGGCATCCGTCGTGCTGGTGCCGCCGCGCTGGATCTGGCCTATGTTGCTGCCGGTCGCTTGGACGGCTATTGGGAAATCGGCATTATGGAATGGGATATGGCCGCCGGAATTTTGCTGATTAAAGAAGCAGGTGGCGTGATCACCGATTTTTCTTTTAATGATAAATATATGGAATCCGGCAACGTGATTGCTGGCAGCCCCAAAATGCATCAATTGATGTATCAGTTAATCGAACCGCATGTGACTGAGAATTTAAAATAATCACATGATACAACGCCCTGACTTGGTTATTAATGCCTAATCAGGGCTGCGCTGTTTTCAAACCAAAAAAACTTAGTCTGTCATTACTTTAATAAAATCAGCCCAGTCTCAACATAGCTACTTTTGCAATGCTATCGCCTTGGCTGATGTCGGGGATAATCATTAATTCCAGCGATTTCAATTGATTGAGTTCTACCTGATAATTTTCTCTTTGTTTTGAGGTATTGGGTGGACTAAAGCCAAATTGTTGTCGCAAAATTTCCTGATAACCAACCGCGCCTTCCGTTAACCAGCTAAAGGTTAGTTCCTGAGTGCGGGATTGTTCATGTTCCTCAATCACTAGCACAATATGTTTTATAGTCACCGGCTGGTCAAAATGTAACCGAATGATTTGTTTGCCTGGCGTGGCGGCTTGCCAACCGCCTTCATGGCCGTCAATTAAGGCGGCTTCAATTGGGTGTTCTGGCGATTCCGAACTAACTTCCACTTGAGCTAGTTGTTCAATATTTAAAAATACCATATCGGTTTGGGTTTGAGGCGGGGTAATCGGTATGCCTACGGTTTTGCGCATGGTGCAGCCTTGGTTTAGTTAATAGACAAGACTCTACATCGTCCGCTTGTTGTCATCAAAAAGCCAGTGATTTTAGCATTATTCCTGTCCGTTGATTGTGGCCACAATGGTTCTGCTGCCACCATGATTTCGATGCTCGCAAAGATAAATGCCTTGCCAGATGCCCATATTAAGTCGGCCATTGCTGATGGGAATGTTTAGGCTGCAGCCCAGCAGGCTGGACTTTATATGCGCAGGCATGTCGTCGGAGCCTTCGTCAGTGTGTTTATAGTAAGGCGCATCTTCTGGCACAAAGCGGTTAAAGTGGCTTTCAAAATCCAGGCGCACGTCTGGAGCCGCATTTTCATTGATGGTGATTGATGCTGATGTGTGCTTGATAAAGAGGTTTAATAGGCCGATTTGGACCTGCTTTATTTCCGGTAACTGATGGCTAATTTCATCAGTAATTAAATGAAAACCTCTAAGGTGAGGTTTAATTGATAATTGTTTTTGTATCCACATGGTTAAGTTCTTAAAAAGACAGGTATAAAACAATTATAACTGCGCTGGATAAGTCTAGCAAAAAGCGATCAAAAGCTGATTTTTGGCTGGATTAATTTTGAGTCAACACTATCTTGTACACAGAAAGAATCAATGACTTAGCGCGTGATTAACAGGATCAAGCTATCTAACGTGAAAATTATTTAACTTATTGATATTAAACAATAATATTGAATTGACTGGTTTCTGTACAATTTAACAAAACTGTAATAAAAACCGTCATATAAGGGTGGAATGACATAGCAATCCACAGAGTTATCCACAGGTTTTGTGTATAACTGACAACCGGGTAAAAGAATGAATGACTTACCTTTAAATGCTGAATTAAGCTGTGAAGTTTGCGAATTAATTGTCGGAATAGTTCATAATATTGGCACTTGACTATCGCTATAAACCAAAATTTTAGGATCCCTGCTATTTTATGATTTCCATCCCTGAAATGATTGGCTATCTGGCCGCCTGCTTAACCACACTATCATTTTTACCTCAAGCTATTATGACCATCAAAACCAAGGATACCGATTCCTTGTCGATGGGTATGTACAGCATGTTTACTGCTGGCGTGTTGCTTTGGTTAATGTATGGGATTTTTAAACAGGACAAAGCGATAATTTTTGCAAATGCGGTTACCTTTCTGCTGGCGGCCACCATTTTGGCGTTTAAAATATATAACAACTTACGAAAAACTGATGAGTAGTTTGCGTTGCAAAGCTAATAAAGCTTAAGCAATTTATTTCTCAGGATATGATCGCAAATTAATTTTCTGTTTCAGCTGATAAGGATTTTTCCGTTCGTCCTGAGCTTGTCGAAGGATGGACGGGAAAATCCGGGCTTCCACTGCCCGCTAAACCGTTTGTGCTTCGACAGGGCTCCCGGCAATTGCTCCAGCAGTCGAGCACGAACGCTTTAGCGGGAAATGTCATTTCGGGAAGCTATTTTTAGGGGAATCCTAAGGCAAAACAGAACAGTTTCAAAATTACCCCGACATTCTAATCTTCGGAGATACCCAAAACATGGCAAACAAAGTAACCCTGACTCAGTTTCTGATCGAACAACAACGCGGCTTACCAGATGCTTCAGGTACTTTTACCCTGCTGCTCAGCAATATTTTGACAGCGTGCAAAGAAATTTCTCATATTGTTAATCGCGGCGATCTGATTGGTGCATTGGGCAGCGCCGAGTCCGAAAATGTGCAAGGTGAAGTGCAAAAAAAGCTCGATATAATCACCAATGACATCATGATTCGTGCGCTTAACTGGACAGGCCAACTGGCTGGTATGGCTTCAGAGGAAGAAGATCAAATTATTCCTATTCCAGGGCAATATCCTAAGGGTAAATATCTGGTGTTATTCGATCCACTGGACGGTTCTTCCAATATTGATATCAATATGACAGTAGGGACCATTTTTTCAATTTTGCGCAGCCGCGAAGGTATTGATGCTGAATTGGCTGATTTTTTACAGAAAGGCACCGAACAAGTCTGCGCCGGTTTTGTGTTGTACGGGCCATCCACGATGATGGTATTAACCACTGGCCACGGCGTAAATGGCTTTACGCTTGATCAGGATGTAGGCGAGTTTATCTTGACCCATCGCAACATGACCATTCCCGAAGAAACCAAAGAATTTGCCATCAATATGTCCAACCAGCGTTTTTGGGAACCGGCCGTGCAACGCTATGTGACTGAATGCGTGCAAGGCACGGACGGGCCCAGGCAAAAGGATTTTAACATGCGCTGGATTGCCTCAATGGTGGCCGAGGTCTACCGGATTTTAACCCGGGGCGGCGTGTTTATGTACCCCTACGATTACCGTGATCCATCAAAACCAGGTCGGTTGCGTTTAATGTATGAAGCCAACCCGATGGCTTTTATTGTAGAGCAAGCAGGCGGTGCCTGCTCAACTGGTCGGCAACGGATTATGGACATCAAACCGGAAGGCTTGCATCAACGGGTGCCCGTGGTTTTAGGTGCAAAAAAGGAAGTTGAGCGTATTGTTGACTATCATCTGCAAGGCTAATTGGCTTTGCAAAAGTTAGCAACTGACGTCGTAATTATTGGAGCCGGTGCGTCCGGTTTAATGTGTGCCATTGAAGCAGGCAAGCGCGGGCGCAAGGTTCTGGTTTTAGATCATGCCAATAAAGCCGGTAAAAAAATCCTGATGTCAGGGGGAGGGCGCTGTAATTTTACCAATTACACGGTTAGTCCGGAAAATTACATTTCTAATAATCCGCATTTTTGTAAGTCGGCCCTAAGCCGGTTTAATCAATGGGATTTCCTGGCGCTGGTTAATAAATATCAAATTCCGTTTCATGAACGCGAGCACGGCCAGTTGTTTTGCAATGACAGCGCCAAAGATATTCTTAACTTGCTGCTAACAGAATGCGCCCAAGTGGGTGTTGAGGTGCGTTTAAATACCCAAATCAACAGCATTGCCAAGAGTTCGGCAGGATTTAGCTTAACCACCAGTTTAGGTACTTACGATTGCCAATCGCTGGTGGTTGCAACAGGTGGATTATCTATTCCCAAAATGGGCGCGACGCCTTTTGGTTATAAAATTGCCGAACAGTTTGGCATCAACATCATTCCTACACGTGCTGCCCTGGTTCCGTTTACCTTGCAGCCGGAAGATAAAGAAACCTTTTCTGCGCTGTCCGGCATAGCTATCCCTTGCGAGGTGAGTAATTCCAGATGCAGTTTTTCCGAAAATATCTTATTTACCCATCGGGGCTTAAGCGGACCGGCAATTTTACAGTTATCAACCTATTGGTATCCAGGGGAAGCGATCACCATAAATTGTTTGCCTAAAATGGATATTTTTGAAGCGCTAAAAGAAAAACGCCAACAAAAACAAAAAAGTACCCTAAAAAATCTATTAGATGCTTACTTGCCCAAGCGCTTAGTCGCTTGCTTGGTTAAGGAAGAATTGCTGCAAAAATCATTACAGGATTGTTCCGATAAACACCTGCAAACCATTGCGCAAAACCTGCAAAATTGGCAGATTAAACCCAATGGCACAGAAGGCTATCGCACGGCTGAAGCGACTTGCGGTGGGGTAGATTGCAATGAACTATCGTCCAAGACCATGGCCTGTAAAACGCTACCCGATTTATACTTTATTGGCGAAGTGGTGGATGTAACGGGATGGTTGGGAGGCTACAATTTTCAATGGGCTTGGTCGTCAGCTTGGTGTGCGGGGCAGTATGTTTAAGTTTTACACTCATGACTATTCCACCTTCACGGACGTTGATTGAAGTTTAAATTTTAGAACCTCAACAACTTGCGGAAAGCGCATATCCTGGTAAGTTTTCTAGACAAACAACAACAAACAATTACGTATTGAATTTCAAAAAAATAATTTATTGGCAAAACACGTTCATTTACAAAATCCCTGTTTTTTAAATATTTAACGGGCAATTGATGAACAGATGAAAAAAACCAACCGCATTATTCACCATATTCAACTACAACCAGGCATTAACTAATGAAAATATGGAACCAATTTTGGATCGTGCTCTCAATGGCAACTTGCGTGTTTTCTGGCAACGCGGCAGCAGCCAATGATAATCAGTCGAACCCAGCCGTGCCGAATCAGAAGCTAAGCAAATACGCACTGGGTGATAAAGGGCCTTCTGGTGGTATCGTTTTTCTTGTTGACGCTGCTGGTTTGCATGGCGTGGAAGCAACAAGCGCCGATGAAACACAGACCTTAACCTGGCACGATGCGGTTGCAGCCGTTAAAGCTTACGGTTCCGATTGGCGATTACCTACTCGTGACGAATTACTGAGGTTGTATAAGCAAAGAAAATTAATCGGCGGATTTAATAATGATGATTATTGGAGCTCGACCGAACAAGATGTTAACAGCGCCTGGATACAAGGTTTTCGCACTGGAGATCAGGATCGGTACAATAAAAACAGCAAGATCCTGGTGCGCGCGGTTCGATCATTTTAAAAACCATCTTACTTGGATTGGCTTATCCCTTTTTTTCTGGAGTTAAAGCATGGCACATTACCTCATAATCGCTGCCAGCAGTGGCATAGGGCAAGTAACCAGTCAGTTATTGCGCTCTGCTGGACATTCGGTTTTTACCACTGCGCGTGACAACTCAAAAATCAGCCCTGATGCCTTATTGGATGCGACCGACTTTGATGCCGTGGATAATGTATTCCACTTAGCCGGAGAACTGGATGGCGTGGTTAATTGCAGCGGATCGTTGCTTTTGAAATCAGCACAGCTTACCAGCAAAGAACAGTATCAAAACGTGCTTGATGCGTCATTAACCACTGCATTTGCCACTGTGCGGGCGGCCGGAAAACACATGAAGAAAGGTGGCTCGGTTGTGCTGATTTCTTCTTCCGCTGCGCTGACAGGATTAGCCAATCATGAAGCCATTGCCGCAGCCAAAGCTGGCATCATCGGTTTAACACTTTCCGCAGCAGCAACTTATGCTGGCTCCAATATCCGATTTAATGCCGTTGCGCCGGGCTTAACTCAAACCCCGCTTACCAGCTCACTGATCGGTAATGAGAACTCTCGTAAAATTTCCGAAGCTATGCATCCTTTAGGTCGATTAGGAAAACCGGAAGATATTGCCAGAGCCATCGTATTTTTGCTCGATCCGGCAAATGACTGGATAACCGGCCAGGTGCTAGCTGTGGATGGCGGTCTGTCGAGTGTTCGGCCAAGAATGAGGCCATAATGTCGTGTCTTTGCCTGATTCTCGGTGATCAATTATCTGAGTCAATATCGTCCCTGCAAGGTCTGGATAAAGCAAATGATCTCATCCTGATGTGTGAAGTACAAGAAGAAGCAACCTATGTTAAGCATCACCAAAAAAAGATTGCCTTCTTATTCTCTGCCATGCGTCACTTTGCTGAAGAATTAATTCTGCAAGGTTTTACGGTGCGCTATGTCAAACTCGACGATCCAGAAAATACCGGTAGCTTTGAAGATGAAGTTGCACGCGCGCTTACCGAAATAAAGGCGCATAAAATATTGGTTACCGAGCCAGGAGAATTCCGGCTTTTGCAGGTTTTTTTGTCATGGGCTGATAAGTTTGGTGTCGTGGTCGATATTCGCCCAGATACCCGATTTCTTTGTCACCTAGACGGTTTTAAGCAATGGGCTAGTGGTAAGAAAGAATTACGAATGGAGTATTTTTACCGCGAAATGCGCAAGAAATATCATATCTTGATGGAACCCAATGGCAAGCCAGCGGGCGGGCAATGGAATTTCGATAAAGAAAATCGTAAACCACCAGCAAAGGGGATGACGTTTCCGAAACGCCTTAGTCATAAAAAATCGTCCATTACCCTGGAAGTCTTGAATCTGGTGCGCGAGCGTTTTAATGAGCATTTTGGCACACTGGAACCATTCCATTTTGCGGTAACACGGTCGCAAGCGCTGGAGGAACTGCAGCAGTTTATCGACCAAATCCTGCCACTGTTCGGTGATTATCAGGATTCAATGGTGGCCGGCGAGCCCTATTTGTATCATTCATTAATTTCTTCTTATTTGAATGCTGGCTTGTTGCTGCCACTGGAAATTTGTACGTTGGCTGAAGCTGCCTATCGCTCCGGCAAAGTCCCGCTCAATGCGGCCGAAGGCTTCATTCGACAAATACTGGGTTGGCGGGAATATGTGCGCGGCATTTATTGGCTGCACATGCCGGAGTATGGGCAACTCAATTACTTAGAAGCAAACAGGCCATTGCCGGATTTTTTCTG
>Ga0208514_100857_pt1 | contig 11091 bp, 9 predicted proteins | sample LakWasMet70_HOW9_2_FD_183900 | JGI IMG/M metagenome (GOLD analysis project Ga0208514, IMG submission 183900) | Freshwater sediment methanotrophic microbial communities from Lake Washington under simulated oxygen tension - Sediment Metagenome... | ecosystem: Environmental > Aquatic > Freshwater >...
CCAGGTCAATACGCAAACGGCGACCGATAGTGATCGTCAAGGTCAGTTCATAGGGGTAAGACAGTTGACGCTGGGCTTCTGGGGTTTGCTGCATTTCGAGAATAATGCGCGTGGCACCGGTAGGCGTCGCGTCAATATCCATTACGCGCCAGGGAATCACGCGCGCAAAGCCGTGCGGACACAGCGTGCTGTCAGTGGGGTGTGCGCCAAACCATGGCCAGCAGATAGGTGTACCACCACGAATGGAACGACCTTTGACATAGCGCGCATTGCTGGAGAGCCATAACACCGGATTGGCCAGGAACTTGGGTTGCCACTGCATGACATGCGCGCCTTGCAAGGCAATCTTGCCGGTCGCCAGCGGGTTATCAATTTCCAGATACTGCAAACCATTTTCGTCCTGCCATTGGGTGACATGCGCGTGCAAAGTCATGCGCTTGGTCATTTCCATACTGTTGGCCAGGATACTACATTCGTCGCTCATTACTTCCCTCTCTCAATCTGCGCTACATCACGCACCGCACCTTTGGCAGCGCTGGTACTCATGGCGGCATAGGCACGCAAAGCTGGCGAAACAACACGCTCACGATTCAATGGCTTCCAGGCATCCCGGCCTTTGGCATCCATCTGGCCGCGGCGATGTGCCATTTCCTCGTCACTAATCACCAGGTGTATCGTCCGGTTAGGGATATCGATTTCGATGGCATCGCCTTCTTGCACCAGGCCAATCGCACCACCTTCGGCCGCTTCCGGCGACGCATGGCCAATACTCAAACCGGAGGTTCCGCCTGAAAAACGGCCATCCGTGAGCAAGGCACAAGCTTTGCCCAGGCCTTTGGATTTCAGGTATGAAGTGGGGTACAGCATCTCTTGCATGCCAGGGCCACCGCGTGGACCTTCATAACGAATCACCACCACATCACCGGCGACGATTTCATCATTCAAAATGCTTTCTACCGCCGCATCCTGACTCTCGAACACACGGGCGCGGCCGTTAAATTTAAGAATGCTGTCATCCACACCTGCCGTTTTGACAATACAGCCATCCAGCGCAATATTGCCGTAGAGCACGGCCAAACCACCATCTTGTGAGTAAGCATGCGCTTTGTTACGGATGCAACCATTTTCGCGGTCATCATCCAGCTCAGGCCATAACATACTCTGGCTAAAGGCAATCGTGGTCGCAACGCCACCGGGCGCGGCACGGAAAAACTTTTTCACTTCTTCATCTTGCGTGGTCACGATATCCCATTTGGCCAGCGCATCGCCCATACTAGGACTATGAACGGTTGGCACATCAGTATGGATGACACCGGCACGATTGAGTTCCGCCAAAATGCCCATCACACCACCGGCACGATGCACATCCTCCATATGATACTTGCTGGTTGCCGGGGCAACTTTAGACACGCAAGGCACCTGGCGTGAAATACGGTCTATGTCTTTCATGGTGAAATCCACACCCGCTTCATGCGCAGCGGCCAGCAAATGCAGCACAGTATTGGTTGAACCGCCCATGGCCACATCCAGGCTCATGGCATTTTCAAACGCCTGCATGGTCGCAATGCTACGCGGCAATACGCTGTAATCATCTTGCTCGTAATGGCGCTTGGCCAGTTCTACAATCAGGCGGCCTGCCTGCAAAAATAATTGTTTGCGTGCAGCATGCGTCGCCAGCGTAGAACCGTTACCTGGCAAGCTTAAGCCCAGCGCCTCGGTCAGGCAGTTCATGGAGTTAGCGGTAAACATACCAGAACAGGAACCACAGGTAGGACAGGCAGAGCGCTCAATCTCAGCCACTTCAGCATCGCTGACATGGCTATCAGCCGCTTCTACCATGGCATCGACCAGGTCCAGCTTGCGCACATTGCCCTGCCAGTTCACTTTACCAGCTTCCATCGGGCCGCCAGACACGAACACTACCGGGATATTCAAGCGTAGTGCCGCCATCAGCATGCCGGGGGTGATTTTGTCACAGTTGGAAATACACACCAGCGCATCAGCACAGTGGGCGTTGACCATGTATTCCACGCTGTCAGCAATCAGGTCACGGCTAGGCAAGCTATACAGCATGCCGCTATGGCCCATGGCAATACCGTCATCCACGGCAATGGTATTAAATTCTTTGGCAACCCCGCCCGCCTTCTCAATCTCACGGGCGACCAGTTGGCCCATATCTTTTAAATGGACATGACCTGGCACAAATTGCGTGAACGAGTTGGCCACCGCAATAATCGGCTTGGAGAAGTCTTCATCTTTCATACCGGTGGCACGCCACAACGCGCGAGCACCAGCCATGTTACGACCTTGCGTGGTCGTGTGAGAACGGTATTTAGGCATGAGAAACACTAGGATTGTCGTTAAAATCTTATTTTAACTGAATCCGCAGCCGCATGCGCGCCTGAAACAGGTTTGTTACATTCAGGTGAACAAGCGATGCCTTATGCACTGCTAGCAGCAGCGCTTAATCCCGGTCCACTTTTGGTCTTGCCACTGCTTGAAGAATTCAGCACGTGAAAGCGGGGCATGTGCCTCTGGCTGCCCGGCGTGCGTGTCTGCATAATGGGCCAGATAACGCTCATAAGCATCATCCCCAGAGAGCTGGCGTATCCGCTGCCAGACTTGCTTTAACCAATACGCACGCATTTCGCCTCCTTAAACCAAGCGCGAGGCAACATAAGCCACCTCACTCGACGGCCTGACCGGCTGTCCGGCAAAATAGCGACGACTCATCCTGGCCATATCCAGCACAACGACCCATAACATGGCGACAAAAAATAATGTTAACCAGGCATCCAGTTGCTGGTTAAAAATTAATTGTGGTGCCACAGCGGCTTTTTCTGGCGGCAAAACGCCGCCAGCCAGTTTTTGCGACAAATCATTTGCTGCCGCAAAAAAGCCAACGCGGATATCGCTACTGAAAACTTTTTCATAAGCCGCCGTCGTGGTAATTGCCAGTAGCCAGATCAATGGCAAGCCGGTAATCCATGCCTTGCTTACTTTACCGGATTTAATCAATACACCGGTTGCGACGGAGAGCGCAATCGCCGCCAGCATCTGGTTGGCAATGCCAAATAAGGGCCACAGAATATTGACACCACCATTCGGGTCAATGACGCCGATATAAAGAAAGTAGCCCCAGCCAGCCACCACCAGCGCACTGGTAAGAATCACCGAAGGCGTGTAAGAGGTCTCACCTAGTTTGGGATGCAGATTGCCCAGCATATCCTGTAGCATAAAGCGACCCACGCGCGTACCGGCATCCAGCGTGGTGAGGATAAAAATGGCTTCAAACATAATCGCAAAGTGGTACCACAAGGCCAGCAGATGTTCGCCAAACACAGTGCCTAAAATACTGGCCATGCCCACGGCAAGGCTGGGGGCACCACCGGTGCGGGCAAACAAGGTACTTTCGCCCATCGCGCTGGCTAAATGTTGCATCTGCTCCACGGTTACCTGATAACCCCAGCCGCTGATGGTATTCACGGCATCCAGCGCTTCTTTACCGACCACACCGGCCGGGCTGTTGATCGCGAAATAGACACCCGGCTCCAGCACAGTAGCCGCGATCATGGCCATAATCGCCACAAAGCTTTCCAGCAACATGGCGCCATAACCGATCATGCGGATATCACCTTCACTGGTGATCAACTTGGGCGTAGTGCCGCTGGCGATCAGGGCATGAAACCCTGAAATCGCCCCGCAAGCGATAGTAATAAACACGAACGGAAATAATTTACCGCCAAAGATCGGGCCGGTACCGTCAATGAAAGGCGTGATCGCAGGCATATGGATTTCTGGCCGCAACCATAAAATCGCAATGGCCAGCATGAACACCGTCCCCAGCTTCATATAGGTAGATAAATAATCACGTGGTGCTAACAACAGCCACACTGGCAACACCGCCGCGGCAAAGCCGTAGGCAATCACGCTAAACGCCAGCGGCAGGCCTTCATGATCAAACATGGCCGCCAACACCGGGTGATGATCTATCCAGCCGCCAAAGACGACAGATGCCAGCAATAAAATCACCCCCAGCAAGGAGGCCTCAAGCACGCGGCCAGGACGCAAATAGCGCATATAGACGCCTACCAGCATGGCAATCGGAATCGTGGCTGCCACGGTGGAGGTTCCCCATGGGCTGTGTTTCATGGCATTCACCACGACCAGGCCGAGCACGGCGATCAGGATAATCATGATTAAGAATGTGCCTATCATTGCCGCCGTACCGCCAATCGCCCCGATTTCGTCACGCGCCATCTGTCCCAGGCTACGCCCATTGCGGCGGGTAGACAAAAACAGTGTGACCATATCCTGCACTGCGCCGCCCAGCACCGCGCCGATTAAAATCCACAATGTGCCCGGCAAGTAGCCAAATTGCGCCGCCAGGGTCGGCCCTACCAGCGGGCCCGGCCCAGCAATGGCGGCAAAATGGTGGCCGAATACCACCCAGCGGTTGGTCGGCACATAATCGCGTCCATTGTTCAAGCGTTCCGCTGGCGTCGCCCGTGTGGCATCAATGGCCAGCACATTGGCCGCAATCCAGGCCGAATAAAATCGATAGCCAATCAAATACACACACACCGCAGCCGTAATCAACCACAATGCATTTAATGACTCCCCTCGCGCCATAGCGACATGCGCCAGTGCAGCTGCCCCCAACAAGGCCACACTAGCCCAGCCTGCACGACTCCAAAAAGCTTTCATAATGATGGAATTCTTTCCTGTTTTTTTAATGATTTGCACTGTAACAAAAAGCCTCACTGTGCGCAAAAAGCACCATGAGTCACCAACACCTGTTGCGGTGGTGCAACGGCACTGCTGTGGTGCACAAAAGCACCTGTGCGCATCAGTATACCAGGGCTTAAAATCATTGAATTATTGTTTAAAATCATTGTATTAACAAAAACTCACCAACTGGCATGCAGATTGCTAAATTGAAGTAGCGAAATTTTTCCATGAGTATCAATGAGACCCGCCAGCCCCAACATGCCAGCCCCACCTTTCTCAAAGCCACGCATCATCCTGAGCATGGAAGACCAGAAGCTGGTCGACTCTGCCAAGGATATTTTGATGCACCAGCGCGACCTGAGCGAAGAACAAGCGTATTCTTTATTATCCGAAATGGCTGACAAACGCAAAACCGGCATGGCCGACATCTCACTGCAATTAATCAATATCACCAAACGGTTGACTGTTTAAAGCTGCCCTCTCACAAACCTCCAATAATTTTTTTGCGGGCTCTTGCAGGAAAAAAGAGTTTCGGTATAATGCGGCCTTCGTTGCAAGGCACGGGTGCTTAGCTCAGTTGGTAGAGCGTCGCCCTTACAAGGCGAATGTCAGCGGTTCGACCCCGTTAGCACCCACCACCTCCCTGCCTGCACATCTCAAATCAATCCCCGCTCGCTAAACGAAAACGTTTCCTGCCTGGCCACAATAATGTGATCAAGCACCTTGATATCCACCAGGTTTAAAGCGTCTTTCAAACTGATGGTCAATTGCTCATCAGCACGACTAGGCTCAGCATTACCCCCTGGGTGATTATGGCTCAATATCACTGCTGCCGCATTTAAGGCCAGTGCACGCTTCACGACCTCTCGCGGATAAACGCTGGTTTGCATCAAGCTGCCTTCAAACAAGGTTTCATAGGCAATCAGGCGATTCTGCGCATCCAGAAACATAATGCCAAACACTTCGCGCTGCAAATGCGACAATTGCAACTGTAAATAGTCCTTGACCTGATTGGGCGAGCGAAAACTATCTTTTTGCTGCAAGGCTTCACCCAGCGCACGCTTGCTCATCTCGAGCACCGCCTGCAACTGGCAATATTTGCTCGTGCCCATGCCCGGTACCGCCGTCATCTGCTGCACATCCGCAGAAAACACGCCATTCAGGCTTTGAAAATGCTGTAACAGATCACGCGCCAGATCCACAGCGGTTTTGCCAGTCATGCCGACACGCAAAAAAATGGCCAGCAACTCTGCGTCAGACAAAGCTGCGGCACCCGCACGCAATAATTTCTCACGCGGACGCTCTTGTTCGGGCCAATCGGTGATTGCCATCGCGCTTCCCGCTTACTTTGACCAGCCAATTTCACGCGCGGTGGGCCTGCCGATCACCACAGCGTCAAGGTCTTTGGCCATGCGTGCGTTGTGCGCCGTTTGCGGCACTTTGCCCGCCATCACTTCGGCCATTGCCTGAGGATAGCGCGGTTGCGCATAAGGCTCGGCATAGCCTTGTGGGAACAAAGGCAGGCTGGTGTTCAAGTCATACTTATCTGAAGCGCTCAAGGTATGCAGTAATTCATGACTGATAATGATGGCATTGGTGGCATGCTGACTGTTTTCGGCAAACAGATTAACGCGGCCAATGCGGCCTTTGTGCAAAGCGGTGGAATGCAACAAATGGCGATGCTGTGACGGGTCGTGATACAACAGATACAGCTTGATATCGATGGGCACACCTACTTCAGGCTGATGCTGCCAGCTAAACCATCGAAACTTAAGGCTCCACAAAATAATATCCAATAATTGCCCGTTGACCGCTGGCGGCGCGGGAGGGATATCGTGAATTTCGGGGCCTAAATAAACCGTCACAGGTCGATGCAAAGGCAATTGATACTTCAGGGCTTCACGCGAAAAAAACTGCGCAATGATGTCAAAGTCCTGCGCACGTAAGCTGGCAATATAGGTATCCACTACGGGAGCACCATCAGCATTCACCGGGTACACAGCCACATTCAAAGGCTTGCGCCATTGCAAGGTGAGATACTCTTGCCAAAGCTGCATCAATGCAGCCAGCACCACAACCACCCAGAACAAAATCCTGACTAACTTTATCATGTGCCCCACCCCATGGATGACCAGATGTTAACATCTTTAAAGAAAATGCTACATAGCCGAGAAATGGCAATTGCATGTGGTTTACAGTTAAAATGCAGCCATGATTCCAACGCACTCACATTCCCGCCATCTGCTGCTAGGCGTGACTGGCGGCATTGCCGCTTACAAGACGGCAGAACTGGTGCGCTTACTGGTCAAACAGGGCCATAGCGTACAAGTGGTGATGACTGAAGCAGCGACGCATTTTATGACACCCACGACCTTGCAGGCATTGTCCGGCAACCCGGTGTTTGTCGACAGCTGGGATCAGCGCATTCCTAACGGCATGCCGCACATAGAGCTCAGCCGCAAAGCAGATGCTATTCTAGTAGCGCCTGCCAGTGCGGATTTTCTCGCCAAACTGACACATGGTTTTGCCAACGATTTACTTTCCACATTATGCCTTGCACGTGAGTGCCCACTCCTGGTGGCGCCAGCAATGAACAGGCAAATGTGGGAGAACCCTGCAACACAGCGTAACATCGTGCAATTACAACAAGACGGCATCACGACATTAGGCCCTGACAGCGGGGAACAGGCATGCGGTGAGGTTGGCCAAGGCCGGATGCTCGAGCCAGAAGACTTGCTGGAAGAGGTAAACAGCTTTTTTACGCCTAAATGGTTAGCTGGCAAAAAAATCATGATCACGGCCGGTGCCACGCTGGAAAAGCTGGACCCGGTGCGCGGCCTCACCAACCTGAGTAGCGGAAAAATGGGCTATGCCCTGGCGCAGGTCGCCATGCGCATGGGCGCAGAAGTCACATTGGTGCATGGCCACGCAAGTGCCACGCGCCCGACAACCAGCCAGGCCTACTTTGCCAGTAGCGCGCAAGACATGTACCAAACCGTGATGCAACATATTGCCAGCCAGGACATATTTATAAGTGTCGCTGCCGTTGCTGACTACAGACCGGATGTTTCTTCTGAGCAGAAAATCAAAAAAAGTGAGGAAACACTTACCGTTAACCTCATAAAAAATAAAGACATTCTGGCAGACGTTGCTTCTTTACCCAACCCGCCCTATTGCGTTGGCTTTGCGGCAGAAACAGAACAAGTAGTCGATTATGCCAAGCAAAAAAGACTGGCAAAACGCATCCCCATGATAGTGGCCAATCACGCCAATACCGCCATGGGCAGCGACCAGAATGCAGTCACCATCATCGACCAACACGGCGAATATGCACTTGGCACAGATGACAAAATTAACATTGCATTCAAACTCTTAACGCACCTTAAAAGCCAATTTGATCCAAGCTAATTAAATCGGTCATTCTCAGTATTTTCATGAAAATACTGAGACCTCCAAGCTTACACTCAGCTTACAATCGCGCAGTCTATTTTTAGCACTGAGAATTACAATGCGCGCACCTCGTTTTACGCCCTTATACATCGCTCTTTCTGCTGCCTTTGGCAATATGCCACAAGCCATGGCGGACGAAGAAAAAACCCTCACACTTTCGCCAGTCGTTGTCACAGCTACCCGTCAGGCACAAAACAGCTTTGACTTGCCTGTGGCCATTGATGTGGTTGAGCAAAAGAATATCAAAGACGGCCAGTTGCAAATGAACCTGTCCGAAAGCCTGATTCGCGTGCCTGGCATCACGGCACAAAACAGGACACAGCAAGCACAAGATCCACAAATCTCCAGCCGCGGCTTTGGCTCACGCTCATCCTTCGGTGTACGCGGCATCCGCGTCTATGTCGATGGCATTCCCCTCACCATGCCAGATGGCCAGGGACAGCCAGGTGTAGTCGACCTGTCATCGATAAAAAGTATTGAAGTCATGCGCGGCCCGTTCTCATCCCTCTACGGCAACTCATCCGGCGGTGTGATTCAGATGTTTACGCAAGACGCGCCAGCCACACCAACAATTGGTGCTACCACGATGTTTGGTAGCTATGACACCAAACGCAATGTGCTGGAAGCTGCGGGACAATTAGAAGGGTTGGAGTATTCATTGAATATATCCAACTATGAATCTGACGGCTACAGAGCCAATAGCTCAAGTAATAAACAAATGGCGACCGCCAAATTCAAATTTAATTTGAACGAAGACACCAAAGTCACAACGCTGGTGAACTGGTTTGATCAGGAAGCACAAGATCCGCTGGGGCTAGACCGTGCAAGAGCTTTTTCTAACGGCACACGAGATAAAGTTGTCCCTGCTGCCTTATTTGCGAACACCAGTGTTAAACGTGACCATACGCAAGTTGGTTTTAACATCGAGCATGCGTTTAACGAAAATAACAAAATCAGCTTTATTCCCTACGTAGGGACAAGGAACAATGCTCAGATTTTAACTACATCAGCACTTGCTACTGGACTTATTGGTTCATGCACCGCAGCCAACCCGCCTGCCGGCACCTGTGCAAGACTAAGCCAAATAAGTCGAGAGTTTTACGGTGCAGATACGCGCTGGGATAATAAAGGCATCTTAGGTGTGATGCCTTACAGTTTAAGTATAGGCATCACCTATGGAAAATCCTCGGATAGCAGACTAGATAGAAATATACTTGTCAATGGTGTAGCTGCAAACGCTTTGAACAGGGATGAGGACAACATCTCTTCCAATTTTGACCAATATATACAAGGCAAATTAAGCCTAACACCTACATTAGATATTCATGCTGGTGCTAGACACACAAAGGTTAAACTGGAGGTCAAAGACAATTTCATAACGCCTGGCAACCCTGGACAAGGCGACAATAGTGGGTCTGTTGAATACCAACAAACAACACCCGTAATTGGTGCAATTTGGAAAGCTACAGAAACACTTAATTTTTACGCAAACTTTGGCAAAGGTTTTGAAACACCAACCTTTATCGAGGCTGCCTTTGATAACGTTTCGACTGGTGCGGCAAGCAAACCTAATCTTGGTTTAAAAGCATCGGAAAGCAATAACACAGAAATTGGCCTGAAATCATTTCTAACAGACAACACTCGCTTCAATCTCACACTATTTCACATCAAGACAAAAGATGAAATCGTTGTAAATCAGACGAATGCTGGCAGGTCATCCTATACAAATGCTAACGATACAAAACGCAATGGCGTCGAGTTATCTCTTGATAGTAAATTCGACAATGGCATTAGCACTTTTGTCTCCTATACTTACCTAGATGCAAAATTTGACTCCGCCTATAGAAACGTACGTTCAGGAAATAAAATTCCCGGCACTTACAAACATCAACTGTATGGCGAAGTAGCGTGGCAATATCAACCTTTAGGTTTTTTTAGTGCGCTGGAGGGACGCTATAACAGTGATGTTTTCGTGAATGACATCAATACAGATAAAGCACCTTCATATACGATCTTCAATATACGAGCAGGACTCGAACAAAACCTGACCAATTGGCGATTTAAAGAATTTATCCGCTTAGAAAACATTACTGATAAAGATTACATCGGTTCTGTACGCGTCAATGACGGCAATGGCTTATTCTTCGAACCTGCCGCTGGCCGCAACTATTTGCTTGGCCTAAGCGCGCAATACAAGTTCTAATCTTCGCATTAATAAAAAAGCCAGCCTCCGCTGGCTTTTTTATTGTGGCTGCTTATCGCGCGTAGTGATTTTCGGTCACATTTCGTGTTTAATAGCGCAATCTTTTTCTGGAGTATGCAGCATGTCGATTACCGTAGATCTCAAGATTCTTGACCCCCGCCTGCATCACATGATGCCCAACTATGCAACGCCTGGCTCAGCCGGGTTAGATTTACGTGCCTGTATTGAGCATACGCAAACCATACAGCCGGGCGAGACCATCATGATTCCGACGGGCATGGCGATTCATATCGACAATGCTTATTATGCCGCCATGATCCTACCGCGCTCAGGTTTAGGCCATAAACATGGCATTGTGCTTGGCAATCTGGTTGGGTTGATTGACTCGGACTATCAAGGACAATTGCTGGTTTCATGCTGGAACCGCAGTAAAGAGCCATTTATCCTGAACCCGATGGAACGGGTGGCGCAGATGGTAATCGTGCCTGTTGTGCAGGCAGATTTTCATATTGTGGATGAATTCACCAGCAGCGAACGGGGCGAAGGTGGCTTTGGCAGCACTGGCAAGCATTAATTGTTTGAAAAATTACAATAAGCGCTTGATTTGTGCATACGATTCAATCTATAATCTCGCTCTTTCTGAAAAGATAAAAGTATTTGGAGACAACCATGGCACGTGTATGTCAGGTAACCGGTAAAAAACCAAT
>Ga0208514_100867_pt1 | contig 11013 bp, 10 predicted proteins | sample LakWasMet70_HOW9_2_FD_183900 | JGI IMG/M metagenome (GOLD analysis project Ga0208514, IMG submission 183900) | Freshwater sediment methanotrophic microbial communities from Lake Washington under simulated oxygen tension - Sediment Metagenome... | ecosystem: Environmental > Aquatic > Freshwater >...
ATCGGGACGCTCTGGCCCACGTTGATTTTGGCCACTTGATTGTCCGTAACCATGACGTGCGGCGACGACAACACATTGACCTTGGTATTTTTGGCCAATGCGCTGAGCACGGCGGAAATATTGCCTCCAGTGGTCTTCCACACAGCCGTGAAGGGCAACGGTGCGCCGAAGGTCGCAGAAGGTTCCAGGGTTGACAACGCACTGGTGCCCGCCGTGCCATACGCGTTGACGAGTCTGCCAGAGAGATTGTTTCCGTTGTTGAAGAACCACTCCAAACCGTAGGTCAGGGCGCCCGATAGTTGAACCTCTGCAATAGTGACTTCGACCAGCACCTGCCGCGGCACAACATCCAGCTTCTTGATAGCCTCTTCTATCTTTTCATACTCGGCGCCATTGGCCATGATCAGCAGCGCGTTGTTGTCGCGGTCTGCAATGATCTTGATGCTGCTGCCTGCTCCCAAACCCAGTGCTTCACCGGTGCCGGAGGCCACAACGCTTGGCGCTGCGGCAGAGGCTGCGTTTGGTAACGTTGCCCCAGTGCCAACCACCCCGGCTGTGCTACCCAACGCGCCGGTGGTTGGGCTAGCGCCGGATGACTGTACTGTGGCGCCAGTTAGACCGGGCGCCACCGTGGCAGCCGCAGTCGTTGAAGCAGATTTGCCACCAAGGACTTGGCTCAGAAGCACCGCAACTTTTTCGGCACTGCCGTTTTGCATGGGGTAGACGTGCAGGCGCGTGCCGCTCTTGCCACCGTTGCGGTCCAGTCGCTCCACCCACACCTTGGCTTGTTCCAGGTACTGTGGCCTTGGGCTGACCACAAACACGGCGTTCATGCGTTCAATGGGGATGATGCGCAGCATGCCAGCGAACGGGCTTTTGGACTTGTCGCCAAACAGCAGTTCCAGCTCGGGCAGTATGCTTTTGACATCAACACTTTTCAGGGTGAACAGGCCCACCGACATGCCGGCCAGCCAGTCCAGGTCAAACACGCCCACGGTCTCCAGCGCGTGGCGCATTTCGCTTTCGGCGCCGGCCAGCATCAGCAGGTTGCGCGTCTCGTCGACCCGCAGAATACTGCCTTCGGGCAATAGCGGCTCCAGGATTTTGGACATCTCGCGGGCGGCTATGTATTGCAGCTGCACGATCTGCACGCTGTAGCCGGACTGCAAAGCGCCCATCTGTGGCGTGGTGGTGCCGCGCATCGCGCTGTTGAGCGGGCCAATCTTGTACGAGCCGTTTTCCTTGACCATGGCTGCGCCATTCATGCGCAGGACGGTTTCCAGAATGGGGGTGACCGCCGCGCGGTTGATGGCCTGGCTGGTGTGGATGGTGACCGTGCCATTGACCCTGGGGTCGATGGTGTAGTTCTCGCCCAGCATGTCGCCCATGACAACGCGCACCACTTCGCGAAGGTCGGCACCCTCAAAATTCAGCACGATGTCTTGCGGGCCAGCAGGTGGGGCGGCAATGCTGGCCGGCTTGACGAAGACGCCTGTGCCAGGAATTATTTTGGTGGCGCTATCGGCCTCCGTCTGCTTTGGGCTGGCGACCGTTGCGCCTGGCGTCGCGTCACCATTCGCCTTGGCTTGGACGGGCGTCATGGGCATCTGTGCAATTGGTGCCGCTGCAGCCGTTTGCGCTGCGGGTTGCGTGGCACAGCCCACAAGGGCCACGGGCAAGCAGTAAATCAGGGCCAGGGCCATTGCCAGGCGATGGTTTGCGGGTTTGTTCATTTGCGTTCCTTAACTGGCATGCTACTTTTTTGGTAGCGGTAGAGGCATATTGGACGAGGGCTTGGGGGCAGAAACACCATCAGCCGGTCGGGCAGGGGCAGTTCCGTCCGGCGCTGGTGGCCGTGGGCCGGAGGCGGGTCGGGCGGGTGCAGACGCCGCAGAAGCGACAGATGCAGGTTGTACAGGCGTTGCCGGCTGCGGCACTGCGGCAACCGGTGGTGCAGGCGGCACGCCTGGTTGCCCTTGCCCTTGCGCTGGCGTTGGCGTTGGCAACTTGGGTCCGGCCTGAACGTTGAGTATCAGTTCTTCGCTTTCTGCGCCCTGGCGCAGTACGACGCGCGTGGGCTCTACTTCGCCCAAGGTGATTCCGCGCACGACACCAACCAACGCAACGGTTTCAGTCTTGTTGGTCTGCACGTCGCGCAACAGCGCCGAGCGTTGCTTTGGGGTGATTAACACCCCTACCAGCACAAATTGGCCTTTTTTCATCGCACCCTTGCCGCCCTTGCCGGCGGACGCCACCGAACGGCGGTTACCAGAAAAGAGGTTGCGCGACAGCAGCTCAGGGAAGCCAGCTTCGGCCTCGGGCAGACTGAACTCGGGCAGTATTTTTTGCTCCGGTACCGGCGTGACCGGGATGGTGCGCAGCTTGGTCAGTTGCTGCCGCAACTCCAGGCCTTGGTTCCACTCCCAAAACAGCACACCGGCGAGCACCAGTGCGGACAGCGCCAGCACAATGGCAAGAGCCTTTTCCTTTGGCATTGCGACTTTCATGGTGTCCTTCATGGCGCACCTTTCAGGGCATAACCCGTCAAGTCGAACTGAACGAGCAAATCCGGCTCGTTGGCAGAGTCGTTACGCGCAACGGGGTTGAAAGTGGCCCGAATGGAAAAATTATCGACGAACAGGTACGGCCGTGCCGACTCCAACGCATAGAGCATGGCTTTGACCGCACTCAGAGGTGCTGTCAGCTGCAGGTTGACGGAGACCTGCCGGTAAGCGCCATCGTCTTTGTGCGGCAGAATATTGATGCTGTTGAGCTTGCCGCCATTCTGGTCGAGGATGATGGTGGCCTGCTCCTGTAACTCAGCAGCGGCCAGCGCCGGGCTTGCGCTCTTGAGGAAGTGGTGATTGGCCTCGAGCCCGACCACTTGTGCGGCCTTCCTCTGCAACCCGTCTCGCATGCCAACAATGCGGGAATAGCGCTCCAGCCGGGTGGCTGCATCGTCGATCGCCACGTCGTAGCGTTGGTTGAGGAGCCACAAAGGCAGGGCGATGGCACTGATCACCAGCGCGACAGCGAGTGCCAGCAGGGCCAGCGCTGCCGCTTTGCTTTGTTTGGGCGTCAATTGGGTCATGGCTCTTTCTCCGCTGAGGCAGCGCGCGCTGGGGCCGATGCGGGCGATGCAACAGCTGCACTCGCGCCAGGGGTGGCGACCGGGGCGACCGTCGCAACGGGCTTGATCTGCAGGGCCAGTTGGTAGCGCTCCGTGCCGCTGGACTGGCCCTTGGTTAGCGGCGAGCGAAAGCCTGCCTCGCGGAACATGCTGGAATGTTCGAACAGGCCGATGAGCCTGACCGAGGACGCCGTTTCCCCTTGAATTTGCAGCTCTTTGCCCTTGATGTCGAGGGTTTGCACCCAGGTGTCGTCTGGCAGCACGCGGGTCAGCTCCTCCAGTGCTTGGATAACGGTTGGCGTTGACTGCCGTTTCTCCAGCAGGTAGTTGTGTTTGTCGACGCGGGCCGCCAGCTCGCGGCGCAAGGTATCCACCGTTTCGGCGGCCTTCTTGCCTTTTTCCACCCACGGCAACAGTTGCACAACCGCCTCGCGCTTGATGACCAGTGGCATTGCCATGGCCGTGACCGCTAACAGAGCAACCAAGCCAGCCAACCATGGATTGGCGCCGTGCCGCAGCGCGGAGGGCGCCTTGCCGAGCCCGGCTGGCAACAGATTGACAAGGTTGCCCGCCGCCAGCATGTCGTTGGCAAACACCGCCCCCACCGGTAGCGCCAGATTGCTCAAAGTCTTGATGGCAGTGTCGACCCCCTCACGCGGGGTCGCAACAAACTCGACCGAGAGTTGCCCGTGCTCAAAGTCCCGCCCCATCACCCAGTAGCCAAAATACACTTTGCTTGCGGGAAAGGGGGTGTGCTGCTCCATCTGGAACTCCAGCACCTGGCGCAGATTCTCTTCGGTGACCAGGGGCAGGGTCAGCGTCTTGCGCAGAACGCGCGATGGAGACAGTGTGAGCGCCAGCTCCCGCTTGTCAATGTTGTCTGGACGGGTGTACTGGGCGGTCACCAGTTCAAGCGGCACCAAGCTAAAGCTCTCGACATTGACGCTGGTGGAGCGCATCCACGCAGGCGCCATGCTGGACAGCTCGCCCAGCCACCAGCGCAGGAAACGGCTGCCGACCAACTGCTGCTTCAACCTGGCAAGCGTTTCTTTGAAAGTTTCCGTCGATGTGTTCATCAATTTTCCGTCAATTGTTCGGATTCCCCTTCACCCCACGCCAGCACCGTCATTGGACGCTTGGGGTCTTGCGCCAATCGGGCGACCGCTTGGCGGACGAACACCGTTCCGTCGGGCATTTTGACCTCGCAGCGCGCTGTAGAGGCGGACAACCCCGTTGAGCCAACCCCATAGGAACCCGCCCCAGCAAATGGCAGTGCCTTCTGGTCCGCGGTGAGCAGACTCTGGCGCTGCGCCAAATACTGTTCGACCATGGCCGGATTGACCCCCGGAACGGCCAGCAAGACTGCCCGCGGTGCAACCGCCGTATTCACACCTGCCTGCTTGGAGTAGACCGTCAGCGCCGGGGCGAGTTTACGGTACAAGTCCGGGGACATGCCCAAAACCCGCTGCAATTCGTCTACAGTCTCAAAGGGACTATTAGTGGGGATATAGCTTTTTCCAGCGGAACGGTAATCGTCTTCCTCCGCGCCGTGGAGTCGTCTCAGCCTGTCAGCGTCGCGCCAGTCCACCACGGCGTCCACCAGCGCGACACTGGCCTCTTCACTCAGCCCGACGGACTTGAACAGCCCCTGAAGCAACGCGTCAGATGCCGTGTTCAGATCGATTTTACCAGTCTCATCGTGTATGGTTACCATCACAACGGCGTCGCCCATGTTGAATGCGTGCGCAATGCCATTGGCCTGCCAGCGCTGCAAGTCGGTCGGCGGCTTGGACAGTTCAAACCAGGCCTTTTGTATGCCAGCGTCGGCCAGTGCCTGGGCTTGGGCCGTGGAAATCAGGTTGCGGGCAATTTGGGCCTCGCCACGCATGCTGAAGGCAAAATTTCCCGCAATCACCGACAGCAAGGTAATCACCCACAGCACCAGCACCAGTGCAACACCGCTCTGGCGCCGCTTCATCGCGCGCCCTCTGACGCCAGCAAAGGCGCGACCACAAAGTCTGGCCATTCCGAACCGTTAGCGAACTGGACCTGGATTCTGATCAGCATGGGCAGGCGGGTGTCCGACTCCCAACGGTCCGTCCAGACCGGCCCCGCCGTATCGCTTAAACGACCGAAGTAGGTGAACCAGATGTCGTCGACGGCACTCAGCTCAGCCCCGACCAGGACGATTTCTGGCGCCTGGGACAAGGCTGCAAAGTCTTGCACTAGGGGATTGATCGGCAAATGCCGCCATACCAAGCGCTTGTCTTTGCCGCGGCGCTCGATTTCCAGCGTGATGGCATACAACCCTCCGCCCCCAATGCGCGCGGGCAATTGGGCGACGAAGTTAATCTTGCTACGTTCACCCAGAAACGCCGGGCGCTGCCCAGTGCCGGTCTTCCAGCGATACGGCTGGGTCATTGCAATTTCGCGACGCAAGAAGCTCTCGACTGATCGCACGGTATTCAGGTTGTCGACCTGTTGCTGGACCGCATCCCAACTGCGCACACCCAACCGCAAGCCACCAAACAGCAATACAAGAATCATGCCCAACAGGGTGATGGATATCAGCAACTCCAGCAGGGTAAAGCCCTTTTGGGTCAGACGCTCAGGACGGCGTTGACCGCTCATTGCCGTGGCCCCAGACGCAGCGAAGTCAATTCGACGTGGCGTTCGCGGCCATCGTCTCCCCAGGTAGCAGTAACCCGAACCAGGTAGAGGCGCACGGGCATCAGCAGTGCGTTGGTGGTGGCATCGTCTTCCGCCGGCGTGATCGATACGCGCCACTGCATTTCGCCACCCACTTGCCCACTGTCTTCGCCCGCCATGAGAGGACGCTCCAAACCCACTGCGGCCATTTTGGATTCGGTCAGAAAGACGGCGCGGCTATAGCTGTCGGCCAGTCGGGCATTGCGCATTCCACCAGAAAAGATCTGCATGATGACCGCCATCGTTACTGACAGGACGATAAATGCCACCAGCACTTCGATCAGGGTCATGCCCTCGCAGTTCTTGCGCATGGTCAATCCAGGATGGCAACCTGGCCGGTCAACCAATTGATGTCCACATCGTATTTGCGCTGAAGCGAGGTGACGGTGATTCTCCCGCCGGTGGAGCCACCATCGGGATAGAAGCGAATCGCACCTGCGCTGCCATTGACCAGCTCGGATTGGGCCGTAAAGAGCTGGACCGCAACACTCTTGGGCAATCGGTAGACACGTGGGTCACCGCTGAGCTGGAATTGACGGCCGTCAACATCCACCGTCAAGACGGTCTCATGCCTACTGGCAACTGCTTCACTGCGCGCCCTGCGCAAACCGGCGGCCAACTGTCGTGCCGAGGCCTTGAGCTCGGTACCGGAAACCCCAGAGGAAATCATCGGAGACGCCAAGGTGTAGGCCATCGCCATGATGACCAGCACCACAAGGAGTTCGATGAGAGTAAACCCAGCCTGTTTGGCTGGGCTTATTTTTTGCTGTCTTCCCAACCGTTGATATCCTTGTTCTCGCCGTCGCCACCTTCCTTGTTGTCGGCGCCCAGAGAACTGATGTCGTAGCTGCCGTGCTGGCCAGGGGAAACGTAGCGGTAGTCGTTGCCCCAGGGGTCTTTGGGAACCGTTCTTTTCTTGAGGTACGGGCCATTCCAGCCGGCCAGCCCTGGAGGCGCTTGCACCAGGGCTTGCAAACCTTCTTGTGTAGTGGGGTAGCGCCCCGTCTCCAGCTTGAACAGGTCGAGAGTGGCACCAAACTCTTCAGTTTGAAGTCTGGCGGTATCCGACTTGGCACCACCCAGATAACCCATAACCTTGGGGCCAGCGACGCTGGCCAGCAGGCCCAAAATGACCAGAACCACCAGCAGTTCGATCAGGGTAAAACCCCGAAGGCGCCGGCCTGATTGCATACTCTTCATCTGCTTTTTCTCCAAAATCAATATGCCGGGCGAAATTACAGTGCCAAGTCGTTGACACTTAAGATTGCCACTAGGATAGACATGATGATGCCGCCAATCACCAGGCCCAGCCCCAAAATAAGGACGGGCTCCATCAGCGACAGCATGCGCTTAACGGTGGTGTGGACTTCGCGGTCATATATGTCGGCGACGCGAATCAACATCTCCTGCAGCTTGCCGGTTTCTTCGCCAACTTGCACCAAGTGTACCGCCAGCTTGGGAAAGAGCCCGGTTTCCATAAGGGGTTTACCCAGGCCTTTGCCTTCTTTCAGTTGCGTGGCAACCGCGCTCAAACCTTCGGACATGACGGAGTTGTTCAGGGTTTCCTTGACGATGGATAGCGCCGTGAGCAGGGTCACACCATTGCCGAGCAGCGTGCCCAGTGTGCGAGAAAACCGTGCAACCTCCAATTTACCCACCAGGTCACCTACCAGGGGCAGGCCAAGCAAGCGTTTGTCCCAACGGTAACGACTGGCCGGCTCCTGCATCTGCCGGGTAAACCAGGCATACAGCCCGAAAATGGCGGCAGCCATGGCCCACCAATAGTTGCGGAAAAAGTCGCCCGCAGCAATAACAATCTGGGTAGGTAAAGGCAGGGCCTTGCCAGACTCTTCAAACATTTGAGAGAACTGGGGAACCACCCACATCAACAACACAACCACCGACAGCACGGCGACTCCCACCAAAATGGCAGGGTAGACGAGTGCCGACTTGACGGTGTCGCGCAGATCCCGAGAACGCTCCATGAACTCATTCAGGCGCTGCAATACGACTTCGAGCGCCCCACCCGCTTCACCCGCGCGGATCATGTTGAGGTAGAAACGGTTGAAAACTTGCGGGTGCACTTCCATTGCCTTTGACAAAGCTGCACCGCCACGGACCTCTTCGCGCATTTGCGTCATGAGCTGGCGCACGGGCTCATTGGCAGACAAGCCGATCAGAATCTCCAGGCAGCGGTCCAGCGGCAAACCGGCCTTAAGCAGCGTGGCAATCTCTTGGGTAAACACGGCAACGTCTTCCTGCGAGACGCCGCTCTTGCCAAACGCGCCCAGCCCCGCCCTGGTCGCAACCCGGGTTGAGGTCTCTTCGACCAATATCGCAATCAGGCCCATGCTCTGGAGACGGTCGACCACGGCGGCCTGCGCAGGGCCTTCCAGGTCGCCTTCCTGCATTTCTCCGGTAGGCGTGACCGCCTTGTAGCGATACAGGGTCAAGGCTACTCCTCGCGCGTGACGCGCAGGACTTCTTCAATGGTGGTGATGCCCGCCACCGCCTTGGAGAGGCCGTTTTCATACATGGTCTGCATGCCGTCTGAAATGGCTTGCTGGCGGACCTCGCCTGATGTGACATGGCGCATGACCATGCTGCGAATGGTGTCCGACATCACCAACAACTCGACTATGCTCACGCGCCCCGAGTAACCGGTATTGCCACATTCGGCACACCCCACGGCACGGTACAACAAGACCGGATGGGCGTTGGTGTACCGCTGGAGCTGCATTTCTTCAACCACCTCGGGCAGTGCGGGGTGTGCCTCGCGGCAGTGGGTGCACAACGTGCGCACCAGGCGCTGCGCCAGGATGCCGTTGACCGTGGAGGTGAGCAAATAGTCGTCCACACCCATGTCAAGCAAACGGTTAATGGTGCTGGCCGCATCATTGGTGTGCAATGTAGAGAGCACCATGTGCCCGGTCAGAGCAGACTGGACGGCGATTTGCGCGGTTTCCAGATCACGGATCTCACCGATCATGATGACGTCGGGGTCCTGGCGCACGATGGATCGCAGCGCATTCGCAAAGGTGAGCCCGATTTGGGGCTTAACCTGAATCTGGTTGATGCCCTCCATCTGGTATTCCACCGGGTCTTCTACCGTAAGAATCTTGATGTCAGGATTGTTGATTTTGTCCAGTGCGGTATACAGCGTGGTGGTTTTGCCGGACCCTGTAGGACCGGTGACCAGCACGATGCCGTGTGGCTGCATCAGCACCTGCTCGAAGCGCTTCAGGACCGCCGGGTCAAAACCCAATGTGGCGAAATCAAGCGCCGTGCCGCTCTTGTCCAGAATCCGCATGACGACACTTTCGCCATGCATGATGGGCACGGTGGATACGCGCAGGTCAATCTCTTTGCCCTGGATGCGTAGCTTGATGCGTCCATCTTGAGGCAGGCGTCGCTCGGCAATGTCGAGGCTGGCCATGATCTTGATGCGTGAAATCACCGCCGCTGAAAACCTGCGCGGTGGAGACTCCACCTCGTGCATGACACCGTCTACGCGGTAACGCACGATCAATCGGTTCTCGAACGGCTCGATATGGATGTCAGATGCCCGCGCCTCCAATGCATGGCTGATGATGAGACTGACCAGGCGGATGATGGGCGCCTCCGAGGCCAGCTCCTTGAGCTGCTGCAAATCTTCGCTGTCACTGTCATCGTCGCGCGTCTGCACTTCTCCGACGATCTGATCCATGGACGTTTTGCCCGAGCCATACAAGCGTTCAAAAGCGGCATCCATTTCAGACGGAACTGCCAGGCGCACAACGATTTGGCGTTGTGTCACTAACTGATATGCGTTAATAACATAGCCATCTAACGGGTCGTCCATGGCCAGTATGAGCCGGTCGGCATCTTCATACAACGGCAAAGCCTTGGATTCTTTGATGAAACGGACCGCGACGCGCTCCTCCAACACAGGTAGCTCTGGATATTCGGTCACCGAGACCACCGGCACTTCCAATTGAACCGACAATGCTTCTACCATGTCGCGCTCGGCTGCAAAACCGGACCGAATCAAGAGCGAACCAATGCGCTCACCGTTGGCCGACTCTTGCAGGCGCAATGCGCGCTCTAGGTTGGCGGCGTCCAACTTGTTGCGCTCAATTAAAATTTCGCCTAGACGTTTGCTCAACTTGATGGATTCCAAAGGGAAAAGCGGATTTTAAACTAGCTTGCAATGTAAGGAGTAGATGGAAAATAAGCTCATTCCGTATGAGGCGACATCCACTTTTGGAATGGGCCGAATACTTGTATTTGCACCGCATCCCGATGATGAAGTATTTGGTTGTGGCGGGGCAATTCTGCGACAAGTGGCCGAGGGCGGTGCCATTAAGGTTATTGTGGTGACGGGTGGAGATTTTCACCCCAATGGCGGCGACACACAGCTCTATGCGGCCGCACGGCGAGAGGAAAGCCAGAGGGCAGCGCGCGTATTGGGATATGGTGCCCCGGACTTTTGGGATCTGCAAGACCGCAGTTTGGAGTATTGCGAAACATTGGTGTCGCGAATTGAGGCTGCCATTGATGCCTTTGCACCCGATGGGCTTTTTGCCCCTTCTGTCTATGAAATGCACCCAGACCATCGCGCTTTAGGTATGGCGGCACTTGAAGCAGTGCGACGGAGTCACTGTGCGCTCAAACTGGTGATGTATGAAGTGGGTGTGCCGATGCCGAGGCCAAATTTACTGCTGGATATTACTGATTTAATGGATGCAAAGCAGGCAGCCATGGCCTGCTTCGTCTCGCAACTCCAAGGGCAGGCATATGACCAACACATTGGAGCATTGAACCGATTTCGCACCTACACACTGGGCCCGCAGGTGCACGCGGCAGAGGCGTACCGGATTGCTCAACCCAGCGAGTTAGACAATGGCTCTCTGGAGTTGTATGAGTCGGAATACCAGCGTCAGCGCAGTTTGGGGCTACCCATGATGCCGCAGGATATTCCATTGGTGAGTGTCATCGTACGCAACCCGGGCCATCACCCATTGCGGCGTGCATTGGACTCCATTGCACTGCAGACCTACGCCAACATTGAAGTGATCGTGACGACAGCAGACTCAGGAGGTCAACTGCCATTGAAGCAGGCGTGTGGGCGGTTTCCTTTGACAGAGGTTCCAATTGATGGTGTGCGCACGCTCGCCGTCAATGCCAATTTCGCC
>Ga0208514_100869_pt1 | contig 10970 bp, 7 predicted proteins | sample LakWasMet70_HOW9_2_FD_183900 | JGI IMG/M metagenome (GOLD analysis project Ga0208514, IMG submission 183900) | Freshwater sediment methanotrophic microbial communities from Lake Washington under simulated oxygen tension - Sediment Metagenome... | ecosystem: Environmental > Aquatic > Freshwater >...
ACAATACGCTGGTTGGCGGAAGAGGCAACGACCATCTCATCGCCCTCAAAGGCAAAACGCACATCATTTTCACCCGTGGTGATGGACAAGACAGCGTACAGCAAAATAACCAGTCACAACTCACGCTGGTGCTCGGGCAAGATATTCCAGCCAGTGAAGTGTCTCTCGCGCGCAACAAGCAAAATCTGCACATCAGGCTTGCGCACAGCAGCGACGAAATCACATTCCTAAATTGGTTTGAGAGCAAAGGTAGCCTCACAATCCAAAGCGGTGATGCAAAACAGTTAAACAACGTGCAATTGGATGACCTTTTCAATCCATCTGACTTGAAACTTCAGGGACTATCTGAAGAGCCTACCGAAGAAAAAGAGCGTTACCAAGAAAAACTCAATGCGCTATGGCTTAAGTTAGCGCTATAAGTCCATTTTACTGCCCGCGCATAAACATCTTGTCCAGATCGTTCAGACTCACCTGAAACCAGGTCGGTCTGCCATGATTACACTGCCCACTACGCTCCGTCGCTTCCATATCCCTGAGTAAGGCATTCATTTCAGTAATCGTCAGTTGTCTATTTGCACGCACCGCTGCGTGGCAGGCCATCGTACCTAGCACCTCGTTCTGGCGTTCCAACAGCACACGGCTGGCACCGTATTCGTTCAGGTCGCGCAATACCGCGCGCGCCAACGCCACGGCATCTGCACCTTGCAGCATGGTCGGTATGGCGCGGATCGCAATCGTGGTTGGTGATAATGTGGCTAGATCAAAACCCAGCTGCTGCAAAGTATCGCTACTTTGCAGGCTTTGCAGGGTGGCGACTTCGACTTTCTCAGCGTAAAAGCTGATCGGAAGTAGCAAGGGTTGCGTAGCGATCGCCTGTTCACTAAGCGCATTTTTCAGGCGCTCATACATAATGCGCTCGTGTGCGGCGTGCATATCAACCACCACCATGCCTTGCGTGTTTTGAGCAAGGATATAAATGCCATGCAATTGTCCCAACGCAAAGCCCAGCGGATATTGTTGTGGCGCTTCGCTTGTTGCTTGAATCAACTCCGCTACGGGCATTTCCTGCAAACCGACAGAAAAATGACTTTCTTCCAGATTCCCAGCCGTTGTTGCAGGTTTTAAATCACCATAGAGCTGACCGTAAAACTGCTGTGCCAGCGCAGCGCCATTGCTCACACTTGGCTGGTAATTTCCTCCAAACGCCGGGCGACTTTGCAAAGGCATTTCAACCTGTTCACGTGGCATGTTAAAAGCCGGCGCATTGCCAGGCCGAAACGGGTTAAACGGCGCTTGCACGGGCTGGCTAGCCTGAATTTCGGCCGAGGTTTTACCCAAGGCTTTATGCAGGCTATGGAAAATAAAACGATGCACGGCTTGCGACTCGCGGAAGCGGACTTCGGTTTTGGCCGGGTGTACGTTGACATCCACCAGCGATGGATCGAGCTCTAAAAACAGCACGAACGCGGGATGTTTGTCTCCATGCAGCACATCCTGATAGGCTTGTTTAATGGCGTGAGCAATCAGTTTGTCGCGCACAAAACGGCCATTCACAAACACATATTGGCTATCGCGGCTGTGACGCTGGTAAGTCGGCGACGCCGTCATGCCCCACAGGCGCAAGCCACCGCTCTCTTCTTCCAGCCAGACGCTTTGCGAGGCAAACTCACTGCCTAGCACGTCAGTGATGCGTTGTTGCGGTGTATTGGCCGCCAGGCGCGTCATCGCTTTACCATTATGCTGCAATAAGAAGCCGACATTGGGCCGTGACAAAGCGACACGGGTAAACGCATCTTCACAATGGCCAAACTCGGTGTTTTCAGTTTTAAGGAATTTGCGTCGGGCCGGTGTGTTAAAGTACAAATCATGCACTTCGACGATCGTGCCTGCATCCAGTGCGGCCGGGCTCACGGCCTGCCCTTGCGTGCCTTCAGCGGCAATTTGCCAAGCATGGCTGGCCGCTTGCTGACGACTAGTGAGCACCGTGCGTGAAATGGAGGCGATACTCGCCAGCGCTTCGCCGCGGAAACCTAAACTGCCGACTTGCTCCAGGTCTTCCAGGCTTTGAATTTTGCTGGTGGCGTGCCGCGTCAACGCAAGCTCTAGCTCGTCTTTGGCAATACCATGGCCGTTGTCAGTCACTTTGAGTAACTTCATGCCGCCTTGCTGTAAGGCCACCTGCACTTGCGTGCTGCCTGCGTCAACGCTGTTTTCCAGTAATTCTTTGAGGGCCGAGGCCGGGCGCTCGACCACTTCTCCAGCAGCAATTTGTGAAATGAGTTGGTCAGGCAGTAGTTGGATTTTCATCCTGCCATTTTAAACCGTTTGGTAGAATGACTGCATGTTCGCCAACGAATTTCAGCAATATTTATCGCGCTTTACGCTCGCCCGACAGTTGGGTCGCCAGCATCATTTTTACGTGGGCCCGACCAATTCTGGTAAAACCTACCAGGCGCTTGAGACCTTACGCCAGGCCGCGTCTGGCGTCTACCTGGCGCCATTACGCTTACTGGCAATGGAGGTGCGCGACCGCCTGATGCAGGCTGGCGTACCGTGTAACCTCGTCACTGGCGAAGAGCGTGTGATGGTGCCTGGTGCCACACATACGGCCTCGACCATTGAAATGTTGCGGCCAGATATGGCGGTAGAGGTCGCTGTGATTGATGAAATCCAGATGCTGATGGATCCGGATCGTGGCAGCGCCTGGACCGCCGCACTGGTTGGCGTGCCTGCCAAACAGGTATTTATCTGTGGCGCCAGTAGCGTGACAGAAAGCTGTACGCGTGTGCTGGACGCCTTAAATGAACCTTACACCCTCACCCACTTGCAACGCATGACACCGTTGTTGATTGAAGACCACAGCATTTGCGGTGCACGCTACCACGCGGCCAAACTACACAAAGCCCTGCAACCCGGCGACGCAATTATCGCCTTTAGCCGCAAAGATGTGCTGACACTCGCAGCACGTATCCGCCAATGGGGCTTAAGCGTCGCCACCATTTACGGCGCGCTATCGCCAGAAGTCCGTCGTGGCGAATCTGCCCGTTTTGCCAGTGGTGAAGCACAAATACTGGTAGCAACAGACGCCATTGGCATGGGCCTCAACCTGCCTATCCGTCGCGTGATTTTTGCCAATATCCATAAATTTGACGGCATCGCACCGCGCCCGCTCAACGCCACCGAAATGCGCCAGATTGCGGGTCGTGCAGGCCGTCACGGTCTCTATGACACCGGCTATGTAACGGTACTGGAAGATGACGAGCAATGGCATTTGCAAGCCATGCTGCAAGTCGATGATACGGTGCCGTTATTTGCACTGCCAATCGCGATGGGCGGCGGCGATATTGAAGCCCTCAGCCAGCAGATCCCAACCTGGCGCCTGGCAGAATGCGTGGAGTATTTGCATAACCAATACGCCAGGCAACACGACCAACAGCACTTGCAATGGCAAGTCACCGCACTGCAATATCAACAAGCCTTACTCATAGATGAAGTAGCGCCCACACTCAGCATGCGCGACAAATACCGCCTCATGTGCGCGCCGCTGGCAATACAAGTGCCGATTGCAAGGGATTATTTTATGCAATGTGTCACCGCTGTCGCCACGCAGCAACCGCGGTCGTTACCCAATATGCTGGATTGGCTGAATGGACAACAGGCACAATACCTGGAGCAGGCCGAGTTGATTTGCCAGCATTTGAGTTTGTATAGCTGGCTGTCGTATCAGTATCCGCAGATTTTCCCGGATAGCGCGTTGATTGATGATGCGAGGAAAAAGCTGAATGGGTATATCAGCAGAGCATTGCGGGTACAGGCGGGATATGGGAAGACGCAGCGGGAAGCGGAGTTAGCGCAGTATCGTTAAAAAATGGCGGCATACTGTCAGGTTGCTTTTCGCTTTCACAGCGAGTTACTTTTCTTTGCTTGCACAAAGAATAAGTAACCAAAAGAAAGTGCACCCCAACTTCCGCTTTTATCCTGCGCTACTCGGTTTGCCGGGCGTCCATCGAAACTCGCCCTGACAAGCCACACATAACGTGGCTTGTTGCGGAGCTCGGACAGCCGATGGCCGAAGAATCCCGCCAATCCTGCGTTGCTCGGCGCGGCAGATGGGGACCCCGAACACCTAATGAGTGCCACCATTATTGCCCTTAACAAACCAATCTGTTTTTTGAATCGTTCAAATTGTTACGCTGTGAGTTTGGCGAGATAACTCCCATTCCATCACGCTGAGTAGCGGAGACGAAATAAGAGTAGAGGGAGCGACTGTCTGAACCCCGCGGTGGGCTGCGTAGTGTGCAGCCCGCTAGGATGAGTTTCGTGACCGGCTTATTTTGTTGAGCAACGCAAGGGAGCCGAAGGCCGTGATGGCTGGGTGCCCTCTTCTTTGGTTACTTTCTGAGGGGCAAGCATCAGAAAGTGACTCGCCTAGAGGCGAAAAAGCACCGATCAATGTAAGAATTACTTTTTAGCAAACGAAGGATTCGTCGCCACGTACGATTTCACACCCGATAAAATCGCATTCACCAATTTATCCTGGTAACTATCATCATTCAACCTCGACTCTTCATCTGGGTTACTGATAAACGCCGTTTCTACCAGAATGGACGGGATATCCGGTGATTTCAACACCGCAAATGCTGCTTGTTCCACATACTTCGAATGCAGGGTATTGATTTTGGCAATACGCCCCAACACGGCCTTACCCATCCGGATACTGTCGTGAATGGTCGCGGTTTGTGATAAATCGAGCAGCGTACGTGCCAGGTCCATATCGCGTGTATCCAGCGAGACACCGCCAATCAAGTCCACCGCGTTTTCCTTTTTCGCCAGGTAACGCGCACCAGCACTGGTGGCGCCGCGTTCGGATAATGCAAACACCGATGAGCCTTTGGCCGTGCTATTAACGAAGGAGTCGGCGTGGATGGAAATAAACAGGTCTGCTTTTGCAGCACGCGCTTTTTTCACGCGATCGCCCAGCGGCACGAAATAGTCACCATCACGGATTAAAATCGCCTGCATATTGTCTTCGGCGTCAATCTGCTGCTTGAGTTTGCGCGCAATCGCCAACGTGATGTTTTTTTCATGGCTGCCATTAGCGCCTCTGGCACCAGGATCTTCACCACCATGGCCAGCATCAACCGCAATGGTAATCAACTTTTGGCCGGGCTTGGCTTGTTTCGGTTTATCAGCAGCAACCGGCTTGTCTGCTGGCTTTTCGCTATTCGCCGTAGCAGCTGGCGCTTCACTCGCAGGCTCTTTGACGGCAGATGGTGGTGTAGATTCAGCCGGCTTTTCATCAGTATTGGCTGGCGGAACTTCTTGTAACTGTTTTGAGGGCGTCAACGCAGGTGTCGCAACTGCAGGTTCTGCGCTACCGGTTGCTGGCGCAATGCTAATGGCCAAGCGTTGTTGCGAGCTGCCTGCATTCATATCAGTCACCAATGGTTTGATGTCGGACTTGATATCGAATACCAGGCGGGTAGTATGCTCAGTAAAGGGTGCAATGCGGATTTTGGATAAATAAGGATGCTGCGCATCCAGTTGAAATGGCAAGGCTTTGAGTGTGGGGCTGATCGCCACTGCATCCATATCAATGACGACACGGAACGGGTTATCCAGTGTGAATACGCGGTATTTGACTTGCTGGTCTAGCAGTAACTCTACCTGCACCTGGCTGCCATGTTGTTGCAGGTTAGCCAGAATCACTTCGGCGGCGTGCGCCACGCCAATAAGAGAACACACGGCTGTGAGCAGCCATAACGTTAAAATCTTGCGCATTACTGGCATAGTCCTTCCAACGCCAGCGGTTGCTGACTGGTGATATGCAGCACGCGGCCGTGCGGCAAAATATCAAATCGAATCTCTATATCGGCTTGTGGCAATACTTGCTCGGCACGTTCAGGCCACTCAACCAGGCAAATACTGTCGGCATTGAAATAATCGCGGAATCCGGCAGCTTCCCACTCCTCGGGATCCTGAAAGCGGTACAGGTCAAAATGGTAACATGCAGCGATGGCCAGATTGTATGGCTCGACAATGGTATAAGTCGGACTCTTGACCTTGCCGATGTGACCCAGCGCGTGCAAAATGCCGCGCACCAGCGTCGTCTTGCCCGCACCAAGGTCGCCATGCAGGTAAATCACCTGCCCCGGTCTCAATTGCGTTGCCAGCACTTCTGCGGCATGCACAGTAGCTGCTTCGTCTTTTAAAATCTGTGTAGAATACGTTTCTGTCATGTCACATCAATCACATCCCGTCCCCATTCAATTGCCTGATGATCAAGCCGCCGCACAGATGGCAGCGACCATCAAAGGCTGGGCGCGAGAATTGGGGTTTGGCAGCATCGGCATCACCGATACTGACTTATCTGCCGCTGAGCCCGAGTTTTTAAACTGGCTGGACAAACAATACCACGGCGACATGGATTATATGGCAAAACATGGCACCAAGCGAAGCCGTCCGGCAGAATTGGTGCCAGGCACGCTGCGGGTAATCTCGGTCAACCTGAATTATTTGCCTGAAAACGCAGCTGACGGTTGGCAGGTGCTGGAGAATCCAGATAAGGCTTATGTTGCCCGCTACGCCATGGGCCGTGATTACCATAAGGTGATGCGGCAAAAGTTGCAGCAACTGTGTACGCGCATCACCGAGACTTATGGCAGTTTTGAATACCGTGTGTTTGCTGACAGCGCGCCGGTACTCGAAGTGGCATTGGCCACCAAGGCTGGCATTGGCTGGCGTGGAAAACATACTTTGTTGCTCAACCGACAACAGGGTTCATGGTTCTTTCTGGGCGAAATTTATACCAACCTGCCCTTGCCCATCGACCCGCCAACGGGCGCGCATTGCGGCAGTTGCTCAGCCTGCATAGAGATCTGCCCTACCCGCGCCATTGTGGCGCCTTATGAGCTGGACGCCAGGCGCTGCATTTCTTACCTGACCATTGAATACCAGGGCAGCATTCCACTGGAGCTACGGCCACTGATTGGCAACCGCGTTTATGGCTGTGACGATTGCCAGCTGATTTGCCCATGGAACAAATTTGCCGTGAAGAGCCAGGAAAGTGATTTTGCCGTCAGACATGGGTTGGACAGCAGTGATTTGGTCGATTGCTTTGCCTGGACAGAAAGCGAATTTCAAGCGCGCATGGCGGGTAGCGCGATTTACCGTATCGGCTACGTGCAATGGTTGCGCAATATTGCCGTTGGCCTGGGCAACGCGCCCAGCTCACCGGCTGTGCTTGCTGCACTGCAGGCGCGGCAAGACGATAGTCATGCTCTGGTCAGAGAACATGTGGCTTGGGCATTGGCGCAACATCAGTAAAACGTGGCCTAAACAGCTAATAGCGCAGCACCCAGCATGCCTGCCACATCACCAGAGCGGGTGATATGCACCTGGATTTTACCGCGCAACACTGGAATCAAGTCGTGTTCCAAGCGTTGCTGAAATGCGGCTGACATCAATGACCAGGCAGCCACCACACCACCACCGATCAATACATTTTCCACATCGACCACTTTCAGCACACTGGCCAGCATTTGCGCCAGTTTACTGCCAGCATCTGCATAGACTGCCTGAGCATGACTATCGCCTTGATCAGCGGCCACAGCAATCGCCTGGGCAGTCAGTGTGTGGCCAGTGAGGTCAGCATAGGCCTGGCTGATGCCTGTGGCAGAAGCATATTGTTCGACGCAGCCCTGATTACCGCAACCACATAAACGCCCCTCTGGCACGACAATAATATGGCCCGCCTCTAGCGCATAGCCATGATGCCCGGCCCACACTTTGCCATTCACCACCAATCCGGCGCCCACACCTGTACCCAGGCCGATGTAAAGCAGACCACCCGCTGGTTGGCCTAATTGGCCATACTCACCATAGGCAGCCGCATTAGCGTCGTTTTCAACGCGGACTTTGATCCCCAGCAAGTCAGTCAGGTCATGGCCAAGATTGACATCCCGTAACCCCGGCAAATTGGGCGATTGCGCCAGTATGCCGGTTTGCGGGTTAATAAATCCTGGAAAACCGATGCCTATGGACTGAATGGCTGGATATTTGTTTAGCAAGGGGCGAATGGCATCTGCCGTCACCTGCAAAATGGTTTGCCAGGCTTGCGCTGGCGGATATTGTTTGCAAATGGCAGAATAATTGGCCTGAAAGCGTGTTTCTTCAACCAGCGCAAGGTCAGAAAATACGCCCAGGCGTAAATTCGTCCCGCCTACATCTAAGCCCAAACGATACACAGCACTTGCTTCAGGCATGCACGCGGTCACTTTCTTCTACTAATTGTCTGAAAGAGTGTAGTTTATCATCGCTTAACTGTGCCCATTGCATGCGCCAGGCCCAATTGCCCTCTATGGTGCCCGGCGTATTCATACGCGACTGGCTGTCTAGTGCCAGAATATCCTGCATGGGCACAATGGCCAGGTTAGCCACACTATTAAACGTAAGTTGTATCAGCGCTGTTGGCATGTCAGGCTGTTCTTGATTTAAATGCTGGCTTAAATAGTGATGCAAGTGGTTGCGTACATGTTCTGGCGCAGCCTGATACCAGCCTAACGTGGTGTCGTTATCGTGAGTGCCGGTATAAGCAACACTGTTTTCTTCGATATTTTCTGGTAAATAGGGATTATCCTCATCGCCACCAAAAGCAAATTGCAAAATTTTCATACCAGGCAACTCAAACGCATGTCGTAAAGCATCGACTTCGCCAGTAATGATACCCAAGTCTTCAGCCACCAGGCTGAGTTGTGGAAAGGTCTCGGTAATGGCTTGCAACAACGCATGCCCCGGTGCTTCCTGCCAGGTGCCATTGATCGCTGTGGGCTCCAATGCAGGAATCTCCCAGGCGGCTTGCAAGCCACGGAAATGGTCAATACGCAGTACATCAAACAATTGCGCCTGGGTATCAATCCGGCCCAGCCACCAGGCAAACCCATCGGCTTGCATCACTTGCCAGTCATAGTGTGGGTTACCCCAGCGCTGGCCGGTTTCAGAAAAGTAATCAGGCGGCACGCCAGCCACCACCGTCATATTGAGTTCGGCATCCAATTTGAACCACTCAGGATGCGCCCAGACATCTACGCTATCGTAGGCAACAAAAATCGGGATATCGCCAAATAACTTGATGCCGCGCTGGTTGGCATACAGTTTAAGTTGCGCCCATTGCTGAAAAAACACGTATTGCGTGAATTTAATCAGCGTCAGTTGCTCCTGGTGTGCAGCGGTAAAGGCCTGCAGGGCCAGTACATCATGCAACCTGTAAGCCTCCGGCCATTGCTGCCAGCTTTGCTGCGCATGCTGCTCGCGCAAGCTCAAAAATAAGGCAAAATCTTCCAGCCAGTAATGTTGTGTCTGGCAAAAACGGGCAAAACCCGACCAGGTAAGGCCGCGACCGTCCGCTTTAGACGGCGCGCTGCCAGACTGCACACGTAACATGATTTTAGCGATTAACGCGGGTAATGGCAGCTCAGCCTCTTCAGGCTGGCACCAGCCCTCTTGCAACAACTGCCTGGGACTGATCATGCCGGTATGCCCGGCATGCGCCGACACGCTTTGGTAAGGCGACTGGTCACCGTGTGGCTGGTTGACTGGCAAGGTTTGCCAGATGGCCACGCCCATTTCCACCAGTTTATCGACGAAACGATAGGCATCCGGCCCAAGATTGCCTTCAGGTAATGAGGTGATGTGCAGCAACACACCTGCTTGTCTAGCTTGTGTCATGAGATTGGCATTCAGAAAAAATAAAATCGGTCAGGATTGCCCGCGACGCATGGTGCCGGCATTTTCAGCGTCACCGCCACCCAGGCTAATGGGCTGAGACAAATGCGCTGGCGGCACCAGGCCCAGCAACTGATAGAGGTTGCTCAAATTGCGGCGGTATAGTTGGTCAAAACTTTGCACGCTTTGCGCATTGTTGTAGTCGCCAAACCACCAGAACCAGTCAGAGCCCTCACACAAGGCCAATTGTTGCTGGCATTTCTGTTTGGCAGTCGCAGATAACTCATGCACATGCTGGTCATATTGCCGTTTGGCTTCACATAACAAATCCCAGGCACGGTTTTTCGCCGGTTCGCCGATCCAGGTGCTAAAGGTGCCATAGACCCAGCTACCGGCACAAATATCATTCAGCAACTTGGGCTCCGGCAGTTGCTTGGTTTGCTGCATAGCCAGCACATCACTAAACGTGGTCATCTGGATATCAGCATGCGTCGCCAAGGCGTGATATAGCTCCTGCAAAAAGTAAAAACCGTTGTATGGGTAATACTCCCAGGCATTTTCGCCATCCAGAATCACACTGACCACCGGCGTTTCATCTTCGCTGTGGGCAAGAATGTGCTCCAGCGACTGCACAAAATCATGTACCGCTTCGCTGGCATATTGCTTGGAGTACTCAAAACCGATTTTGTCAGACAGGTGATCGTCGCGGAAAAAGCAGACGATATCTTGCTGACCATTGGTGATTTTGTATGGCTGATAGAGGTAATCTTGCGGCTGCTCATGCGGCAGGCCTAATTTGCGCAAACTGTTGGCCAGCACACCCTGCCCGGTCGCGGCCCAAGCGACACCTTGTTCGGCTAATAACGACAATGCCGCATGCGAAACAGCGCCTTCGGCGGGCCACATGCCAAGCGCCTTTTGGTGAAAGATTTTTTCATGATAGTGCTGGGCGGCCTCTACATGTGCAATGGCCCGTGTATACCCATCAGGATAATTCGCCGAATGTGGCAAAGGCGCCTCCGGCATGGCATCGCGTGTGCTCTTCAAATCGATGAGCAAGGGCAAAATCGGATGGTAGTAAGGCGTGGTAGACATCTCGATCTGGCCTTTTGCCAACAAGGCCTGGTAGCGCGGCAAAATGCCCTGTAAGGTTTCGCTGATCACACCCAGCAATGCCTGGCGGTCTTTGAGCGTAAACAGCAAGCCTTTTTGCATCAGTGCCTGCACGGTTTTGTTTTTGCGCCGCA
>Ga0208514_100871_pt1 | contig 10942 bp, 9 predicted proteins | sample LakWasMet70_HOW9_2_FD_183900 | JGI IMG/M metagenome (GOLD analysis project Ga0208514, IMG submission 183900) | Freshwater sediment methanotrophic microbial communities from Lake Washington under simulated oxygen tension - Sediment Metagenome... | ecosystem: Environmental > Aquatic > Freshwater >...
CACCGATTATTATTTTGAACCTCGATTTTCTGCAAGCCAGCGTTATGACACCAATCTACGAATGCAGCCTAAACCGCCGCAAGACAATTGGATAACCAAATTTTCTCCTGGAGCCAACTTTGGCTTTAGAAAAGAAAATAGTGAGTTAAAAACCAATTTCACATGGAGCGAATTGGTTTACGACAATCAAACAGAATTAAATATTGCAGAACAATTGGTTGATGCCAATTACAAACTAGGTACTGAAAGATTCACCTGGGGATTGACGACTTCTTACAGCAACCAATCAAATTTGACTACCAACTATGTCGACTCAGGGGCTGCTTTTCAGGCTATTCAGTTAATGCGCCACAGTTTATCCATTTCACCTAGCGTATCCTACGCGATTGATAAAAAAACAAATTTGGCATTAACGTATAGCTATACGGACTTGTCTTACGACAAAAATCCCAAAGTACGAAATTTATACGATTACACCTATAACCAAGGCTCTATAAATTTAAGCCATAACTACACAGAAAAGGATAAGCTTGGTTTATCGCTTTCAACGTCACTACTTGACATGCCAGCATTCAAACCAACTTTCCCATTTTCATCACAGTCTCAGACATCATTAACTGAGACAGCTCAAATTAGCTGGGAACATAGCTTTAACGAACAACTGTTAGCTAGCGTTGCGTTTGGTATCAACCATTCTCAGACTGACAGCACGATATTGGGGTATAAAGCACTTTACCGGTGTTATCCATCATCAACTCAGTGTTTCATTTTAGTTGACAGCAAAGGTAATTTTCATAGCCAACAAGCATTCACTTCGTTTGAAAGCGAGAGCCCCAGCACCAGCAAGTTCGGACAAATATTTAATGCTTCGCTCCAAAAAGCTTTTGAGCGCGGATCCGTTAGCTTTACCGCTTCACAACAACTATCCCCAACAACTCAGGGGAATATGCAACAAACTGTTTTTGATGTTGGTGGCAAATACAAACTATCTGAACGCTGGAGCAGCGACATTGATGGCTTTTACCAAATCAGCACCTTTCCAGTTAAACAACAAATTAATAACACGCTATTCGGCGGTGACAGAACATATTACGCAATCACACCCAGAATCAGTTGGGAATGGACGCCAGAAATTACATTGCAGTTATCATACACTTATCGCCAACAATCCCTTGATGGCAATAATCAACCAGATCGCATTAGCAATTCCGCTATGTTCCAATTTAATTATCAACCCCAAATCAATCGCCAGGTGAAATAGCGTGGAAAATCAAGTTTTAGATATAAAGGATTTTATAAACATAATCAGACGACGAATTAAGTACCTGATAATTCCGATATTCGCCATCACCTTACTCAGTATTTTACTTGCCGTTTTGTTACCCCCCGTCTATAAATCATCGGCGACCATCTTAATTGAAGAACAGGAAATTCCTTCTGAATTAGTCAAATCCACCGTCACTACGTTTGCCGATCAACGTATCCAAATGATTAGCCAACGAATCATGACCCGATCTAATTTATCTGAGATTATCAATAAGTTTAATCTGTACGCATCAGATACCAAAAGCAAAACACAGGAACAAATTCTGGAAAAAATGCGTAAAAGCATTACAGTTGAGCCAATAAGTGCGGACGTTATTGACCCTAGAAATGGCCAGCCAACCAAAGCAACCATCGCATTCATGTTGGCTTTTGAATATGAATCCGCACCGATTGCCCAAAAAGTAACCAATGAATTAACAACTTTGTTTTTAAATGAAAACATTAAAAATCGTACCGAATCCGCCGAAAATACCAGTTTATTTTTGAGCGAAGAAGCGCGCCGCTTAAAAGAAAAAGTCCAGCAAATTCAGAATAAACTGGCCACGTTTAAAGAAAACAATTTTAACCAATTGCCTGAAATCAGCCGAATGAATCAACAAGAGCTGACTTCATTAAACAATGAATTGATCAGCCTTGATAGCCAAGAACGTTCGTTACAAGAACGTAAATTCTATCTGGAAGGCCAATTAGCTCAAATAGACCCCAATTCTATGGCTACCGGTGCGGACGGTCTTAGAGTTTTGGATATGAAAGACCGCCTAAAGGCATTGGAATCGCAATATCCTTCTGCGCAAGCCAGTTATTCAGCCACACATCCTGACGTGCTGAAAATGAAAAGAGAAATTGAATCGCTACGGAGTGAAATCGGTGGCGGCACTGATTTAAACGACTTAAACGCTGAATTAATCAGCAAAAAATCCGAACTGGCTGATTTAAAAAAACAATATTCTGAAAAACATCCTGATGTGTTGAAGCTGCAAAAACAAATTAACACATTACAGCAATCCATGCTCAGCACGAAAAGAAGCGATAGAAACAAAAATGACCTGGATGCCGACAACCCTGCCTACATTACTTTAAAATCGCAGTTGCAATCAGTAAATTCCGAATTTAGCTCACTTGACTACACTAGACAACAAGTGAAAAACAAAATTCAGGCCTTGCGGGAAAGTCTGCGTCAGGCACCTCTGGTTGAAAAAGATTACAGTGACTTGATACAAGAACTGGATAACACGAACTTACGCTACCGCGAAGTCAGCGCCAGAGAAATGGAAGCTCAAATTTCCCAGCAGTTGGAAGTTGAACGAAAAGGCGAGCGTTTCTCGTTAATTGACCCTGCAATGGAGCCTGAAAAACCAGTTAGCCCAAACCGCTTGGCAATACTGCTGCTTGGCGTTATTTTTGCCGGCGCTGTTGGGGCTGGCTGTGTGGCCTTGGCAGAAATGCTGGATTCAGCCATCTACAGCGAAAAAGCAGTCATGGCAATCCTTGGTCAAGCGCCATTGGCTAGTATCCCCTATCTGGAAAGTCAGGACGAATCCAATCAGCATCGCAGTCGGCAGCGGCTATTTCTGTTCGGATTTCTAGCGGCATTAATTTTGGCCATAGTTGGCTTCAACTATTTGGTGATGCCATTGGATATATTCTGGTACAAACTGCTACGTCTATTGGGCGTCAACTAATTTAATACTGATAGGTTAACTATGGAACATCTAGAAACCCACACAAATCAAAGCCCTATCTTGCCGGACTCTGAAAACTTTACGTATACTGACACGCGTGTTGCATCACCCGACATGATTCTATTACGTAAGAATCGCATTGTATCCGCCCTTACCCACAATGTTTGGCTCGAATCCTATAAAATGCTGCGCACGCGCACCTTGCAAATTATGGGTGATAAAGGCTGGAACACGTTAGCAGTCACCAGTCCTAACAGTAATAGCGGCAACAGCTTAACTGCTGTCAATCTGGCCATCAGCATGGCTATGGAATTGGATCGTACGGTGTTGTTAGTTGATGCCAACTTTCAAAATCCATCCATTCATAAGTTACTGGGCATAAAGGCAACTGAAGGCTTAGGTGATTATTTACTGCATAATAAACCATTGAGTGAATTACTGGTTAACCCCAGCATCCCGCGTCTGGTTGTGTTGCCTGCTGGAAAACCGCTTATCAACTCTACTGAAATGCTGCGTTCCCCGCGAATGATCAATTTCGTCAATGAGGTTAAAACTCGCTACCCATCGCGAATTATTATTTTTGATATGCCGCCCTTATTAACTCAGGTCGACACATTAAGCTTTTCACCTTATGTTGATGGCGTTTTATTGGTCGTAGAAGAAGGCAAAACCCAAACAGACGACTTAAAGCATGCCGCTGATTTATTAAAAGAAACCAAACTATTAGGCACGGTTTATAATAAATCAAATACCAAAAAGATTAAGTATAACTTCTAGTTTATATAGCTGTTTACTCAGCCTTGCTTAATCTTGCAACAAAACAATAATAATTACTGGAGTTAGAAATGTCAGACACTATTTGGTTTAAAACCGGCGAAGCCACCGTATTTTCAAGTGAAGGCCAAGGTACAGATGCCATGCCTGAAATACTGATTGGCAGCGTAAAAGGCCCTGCGGGTAATGCGTTTGCTAATTTAATGGGCCAAACTGAAGGTCATACCCGAATGTTTGCCATACGCGCATGTAATCAACAAGTCCGACCGGCCACTATTATGGTGCCCAAAGTCACTATTAAATCATCCGCGTATGTTGAGCTTCTGGGCGGGCCGGTACAATCAGCAATTGCCGATGCTGTTTTGGATAGCGTAATTGACGGAGTAATACCGAGAGATCAGGCGAATGACATCTGCATCATTGCTATGATTTGGATTGCGCCAGAATGCGCTACCAACCCTGATTTAGACCGTAAAGACTTATACCGTACAAATTACGAAGCAATGAAATTAGCCATTTCGCGCGCTATGAGTAATTCTCCAACCATTGAAGAATTAATTGCAAATCGTAATAAAATACACCACGAAATGTATGATCCTGAAACTGGCGAATCTCAATGGTAAGAAGCGACAGTCGCTTTAGATTGTAGTTTTTTCCAGATCCGTATGCCCTGTTTGTGATTGATTGAATCTGTTTTTCAATCCAAACAGGATGAAACTCTGCGTTTTTTACTGTCCAATATCTTGTTTCGCCGCAACTTCCTTTTGTTGCTGAGATATATATGTCCCGCCTAAAATAAAACCCATAATCAACACATAGACTACTGCTGCAATATAACGTACTTTTTTAGTTTCTTCGTATTTGTTCATATAACTCACCAACTAGTATTTTAATGATGTGCGTTGCTCTGTTACGCATAAGCGCCCAATATTAAATTAGCAGCTTAATTCAACAGGCACTTAAATCGTGCAGGTTTATTATTAATGTATTCAGGATTATATTCAACCGAATATGGATAAGTTATATCCAGTCGGAAATTGTTTGGAATTTTTAGATGGTAAGGTGACTTTTACATATTCAAGTTCAGAATATGGCGTCCCCAGGGGGGTTCGAACCCCCGTTACCGCCGTGAAAGGGCGGTGTCCTAGGCCACTAGACGATGGGGACTAAATTACTTTAGTCAGCCTGACAAGATAAACGAGTTACAACTAACGCTAAAACCAAAAATATGGCGTCCCCAGGGGGGTTCGAACCCCCGTTACCGCCGTGAAAGGGCGGTGTCCTAGGCCACTAGACGATGGGGACTAAATTACTTTAGTCAGCCTTGCTGATTGGTGGAGCCAAGGAGGATCGAACTCCTGACCTCTTGCATGCCATGCAAGCGCTCTCCCAGCTGAGCTATGGCCCCTCTCAATAAAGAAGAGGCATTGTACAGGAAATATGGATAAAATCCAACATTAATTTAGCTGGGCTATGTGTTTGATGGCCTTTTGGATACGGGCCAGGGTTTTTTCTCTGCCCAATAATGACAAAGTAACATCAATGGCTGGCGATACGGATGTACCGCAGACCGCAACACGCAATGGCTGGGCGACTTTACCTAAACCTAACGACATCTCTTCAGCAAGATGATGTACGCATTGATGCAGGGCTACGCCATCCCATTCCGTCAACCCAGAAAACAGCTCGTGCAAGCGACTTAACACCAAATCTGAGCCCGCTATAAAATTTTTCTTAGCCGCTTTTTCGTCGTACTGATCAAAATCCTTAAAGAAATACATGGCAGCATTCGCCATTTCCACCAAAGTTTTACAACGCTCCCGTTGCGCCTTAACTACTTCAATTAAATCCGGGCCATCAGCCAAATTTAATCCTAATTGCAGAATATGCCATTCCAAATGCTTGGCGACATCAGCCGGATCGCTATTCATGATGTATTGGTGATTAAGCCATAACAGTTTTTCCATGTTGAAGGTCGATGCTGACACGTTTACGTCTTCCAACACAAAATACTCGATCATTTCAGCTATTGAAAACACTTCCTGATCGCCATGCGACCACCCCAACCTAACCAGATAATTTAATAACGCTGCCGGCAAATAGCCCTCATCGCGAAATTGCATCACAGAGACCGCGCCATGACGTTTAGACAAACGAGCGCCGTCAGAACCCAAGATCATCGGCAAATGCGCATACAGCGGCAGATTAGCGCCTAAGGCGTTAAGAATATTGATTTGCCTTGGCGTATTATTCACATGATCGTCACCGCGTATAACATGGGTAACGCCCATGTCCATATCATCAACCACGACGGTTAGATTGTAGGTCGGCGATCCGTCACCACGGGCAATAATCAAATCATCGAGTTCCTTATTGGCCACCACGATGTCACCTTTAACCAAATCGTGTATGGTAACCACACCATCAACCGGATTTTTAAAGCGCACCACAGGCTCGCCAACTTTGGGCAAATCTACGGCATCACGACATTTACCGTTGTAACGCGGTTTTTCTTTGTTGGCCATTTGTTCGTTACGCAAGGTTTCCAGCTCTTCTTTGCTGCAATAGCAATAGTAGGCATCACCCTGATCCAACAGTTGCTGGATGATTTCTTTGTACCGGTCAAAACGTTGAGTTTGGTAATAAGGGCCTTCATCATAGCCCAAGCCCAGCCATTCCATGCCTTGTAAAATGGCATCGACCGATTCCTGCGTTGAGCGCTCCAGATCGGTATCTTCAATGCGTAAAATAAATTTTCCGCCGTTTTTACGTGCATACAGCCAGGAAAACAGCGCAGTACGCGCACCACCAACGTGTAAATAACCTGTGGGGCTTGGGGCAAATCGTGTTGTTATACTCATGTGTTGTTATTTGGATAATATAAGTCGTTTAGCGTATTCAGCAGGAATTTGTTTGGCGGCGGTCAAGCGCATGTTTTGGTAACTAAATGCCACACCACCCTTGGCAACAGCATTTTTACCTAAGATAGCCAACGAGGCACCGTGGCCTTGTGCTGCGGCTTTTTCATACCAGGACGTTGCGGCATTAACATCCGCAGGCACACCCAGTCCGCGATCATACATGGCGGCCACCATGACTTCTGCTTCAACATGCCCTTGTTTGGCCGCTTTCATTAGCCATTCAAAGGCCTGGATTTCATTTTTTTCAATGCCGTCATGGCCTAAAAAATACATGGCGCCTAATTTCGCCTGTGCTTTGGCATCACCTTGCTCTGCCGCTTCATTCAGCGGCTCTGCCATACTGGATAACGCAAATAACAAGCATGATAATGTCGCTAAACTTTTAATCAATCTAAACATTCCGGTTACTCCAGAAATAGAAAAAACAAGCCGGTACGAATACCGGCCTCGTAATTATGCGCTGGCAGGTATAACCGTCAGTCCGCCCATATAAGGCAACAATGCCTCAGGAATGTGGATATTGCCTTGCGCATCCTGGTAATTTTCCAGGACTGCTATTAAAGTTCGGCCAGCTGCCAAACCTGACCCGTTAAGGGTGTGCGCCAATTCCGGCTTGCCGGTTTCGGGATTACGCCAGCGCGCTTGTAAGCGGCGGGCTTGGAAATCTTTAAAATTACTGCAAGATGAAATCTCCCGATACGCGTTTTGGCCAGGCAACCAGACTTCCAGATCGTAAGTTTTAGAAGAAGAAAAACCGGTATCGCCAGAGCAAAGCAGCATCTTACGATAAGGTAATTTCAGCTTTTGCAAAATCACTTCAGCATGACCGGTCAGTTCTTCATGCGCGCGCACGGAATCTTCAGGGCTGGTGATCTGCACGATTTCGACTTTTTCAAATTGATGCTGCCGAATCATGCCGCGCACATCGCGTCCATAGGCACCGGCCTCACTCCGAAAACAAGGACTGTGACAAACAAACTTCAGTGGCAAGTCTTTGGCATCAATAATCACATCCCGCACAATGTTGGTCACTGGCACTTCAGCGGTTGGTATTAAATACAAGCCTGGATCTTCGCTTGCTTTAAACAAATCCGCTTCAAATTTTGGCAACTGGCCTGTGCCGCGCAAGCTATCGGCATTGACCAAAAATGGCACATAAACCTCGCTATAGCCATGCGCACTGGTGTGGGTATCCAGCATTAACTGGATGATGGCCCGCTGCAGTCTTGCAAACGCGCCATTTAAAACCACAAATCGAGCGCCAGCAATTTTAGCGCCTAATTCAAAATCAATACCTTTGCTCAAAGCGCCCAAATCCACATGATCTTTAACAGCAAAGTCAAATACGGGAATATCGCCCCAACGGCTAACTTCCAGATTACTTTCTTCATTTTTGCCTTCCGGCACAGACAAATCCAATATATTTGGAATGCCTTCCATAATGGCAGTCATTTCAGCTTGCACAACAGCCAACTCTGCTTCCGCTGCTTTCAGCTCATCACCTAAGTGCTGCACTTGATCGAGCAAAGGCTGAACATCTTCACCTTTTGCTTTAGCCTGTCCAATGGATTTTGACCGGCTGTTACGCTCATTTTGCAATTCCTGGGTTTTCATTTGCACGGATTTGCGCTTGGATTCCAAAGCCAAATACGCATCGGCATTAAAATCAAAACCGCGACGGGCTAGTTGTTGCTTAACAAACTCAAGTTCATTTCTAAATAAATGGGGATCTAACATGACGACCTAAAATACCTAATAAAAAATACGTTAAATGTAAAACGTGGAAAAGATTAAAAAGAGCCGAAATTAATTTTTAAATCTCGACTGTTTATTGCAAATTGAGAGCTGTCAGAATTCCGTACGTCCTGAGCTTGTCGAAGGACTGCCAAGCAAAGGGAAACTTCTTTGCAGATCAACAAAGCTAACTGCAAAACGTTTAGCAGCCTATTCACATCTTGGTAATAATTAAACCTGCCTGCCCAGCATCATACCAAACCAAATCACCAGCAAACATAAAAAACTATTGCAGGCAAAAATCGATAACATCACTGGCAAATGACTATCAAAAGCATATCCCTGCTCTATCAAATAAAACACCACGTACAAACCAGACAGGGTGATGTAGCCACCAATCAGAATAATCGCCAAAGCGGCGCTGTGTTCCATAGATAACGGCACCTTTAAATACAGAACAGAACCAATAATTCCAATCAACAGCGCCCCGATTACATTAACTAACAGCAACCCATAAGGCACTAATCCGCCAGACCAGTTAAACCCTTGCCCAGTGAACACAAACAAGTAACGGCCAAGATACAAGCCCAGCCAGACTGCAACCAAACAAGCGATAACGCTAATGGATACATTCAAGCCCGCTTTGGCAATATTGCCCTGCTCCAGCAAATACACGGTCTCTAAAGAGAACGTGGAAAACGTTGTGAATGCGCCGATAAAGCCAACCAAAATGGCTGAGCGGTATTCAAAAGCAATTGCCAAACGTTGCAAAATTAAGGCTTCAGTTAGCATACCTAACAAAAACGAGCCAATAATATTAACCGCCAGCGTGCCATAAGGAAAGCCGCGCCCCAGCCACTGATAAACACCAGAAGACAGCAAAAAACGCAACACTGCGCCACAAGCGCCACCAAAAGCAATCGCTAGTAATTGGTTCATGGTTAAAATTTTATAAAGTGTTCCCGGTAATACCGCAATTCAGCTATTGATTCCAAAATATCATCCAAAGCCAGATGAGCAGATTTTTTAGTGAAGCCATTTTTAACATCCGGCGCCCAACGCGCGGCTAGTTCTTTGACGGTGGAAACATCAATACTGCGATAATGAAAATAGGCTTCCAGCTTGGGCATATAACGAGCTAAAAATCGACGATCCTGACCTATGGTGTTTCCGCACATGGGTGATGTTCTTTCTGGCACCCATTGTTTTAAAAAATCCAGTGTTAACAGCTCGGCATCAGCCGTGTTTGTTGGCGAGACCTTAACTCGATCAATCAAACCAGATTGCCCGTGATGAGTTTGATTCCACTCATCCATTGCATCCAAAGCGGCTTGAGGTTGATTGATGGCAATCACTGGCCCATGCGCCAATACATTTAAATCTTTATCTGTAACAACCGTGGCAATCTCAAGAATTAAATCTGTATCGGGCTCCAAACCCGTCATTTCCAAGTCCAACCAGATGAGATTTTGTACGTCTAAAGCCATAGTTACAAGATTCCTTGATATTAAAAAAGTTGTGCTTAGTGTAGCATTGGGTAAACTCTATACCTAATACCAGAACTTAACGATTTTACCTTATGAATAGCTTTACAATTATCTTTTTAATCGCCATTGCAATATCTTATTCTATCCAATTTTGGCTGTCCAAACGGCAATCAGACTATGTTACCAGCCATAGAAATGAAGTACCGGATGCCTTCAAGAACACCGTCTCGTTGGCCGCGCACCAAAAAGCAGCAGACTATACCGTGGATAAAGGCAAGTTAGGTAAAATCGACAGCATTGTCGGTCTTGTTAGCTTATTAATTTTAACCTTAGCCGGCGGGATTAATTACGTCTTTCAACTTTGGTCAAGCTCCAGTTTATCGCCGTTATGGGCGGGCGTTGCGGCTACGGCAACTGTGTTTTTCATATTATCGCTAATTGAAATTCCCACCAGCATTTATGAAACCTTTGTGATTGAAGAAAAATACGGCTTTAACAAAAGCACCCCTGCACAATTTGTTAAAGACCACCTATTGCAATTAGCACTCAGCGCCGTGATAGGTTTGCCGTTATTAGCCTTAATTTTATGGGTTATGGACAGCGTTGGCTCTTCCTGGTGGTTTTGGGCCTGGGCAATTTTGATGAGTTTTTCGTTGCTAATGAGCTGGTTATACCCAACTGTTATCGCGCCCTTATTTAACAAATTTACACCTATGGAAGAAGGCTCTTTAAAATCCCGTATTCAAGGCTTACTGGAACGCTGCGGATTTAACAGCCAAGGCATTTTTATTATGGATGGATCCAAACGCTCCGGTCACGGCAATGCGTATTTTACCGGCTTGGGCAATAATAAACGGATTGTATTTTTTGACAATTTAGTTAATTCGCTCGATGAAGAAGAACTGGAAGCGGTTTTAGCCCATGAATTAGGTCATTTTAAATGCAAACATGTGATTAAAATGCTGATTGCAACGGCAATCATGAGCCTAGTCAGCCTGGCTATTTTAGGCTGGCTGGT
>Ga0208514_100882_pt1 | contig 10791 bp, 6 predicted proteins | sample LakWasMet70_HOW9_2_FD_183900 | JGI IMG/M metagenome (GOLD analysis project Ga0208514, IMG submission 183900) | Freshwater sediment methanotrophic microbial communities from Lake Washington under simulated oxygen tension - Sediment Metagenome... | ecosystem: Environmental > Aquatic > Freshwater >...
TTAATCATGCGGCACAGCAAATCGAAACCCTGGTGAACGCCCGGGACACGCTACTGGCTTCACAGAAATCACTATTGGCCAACGCCTCCCACGAATTGCGTTCGCCCTTGACCCGCATCCGCATGGGCCTTGAGTTCATGGGCGATCCACGGGACGAGGCCAGCGGCAAGGCCAAGGACGAGATCGCCCGCAACATTGGTGAGTTAGACCAGCTGATTGACGAGATCTTGCTGGCCAGCCGCCTGGATGCCCGAGAGGCAGACCTTGGAACGGTTGAACCGGTCGACTTGTTGGGCCTGGCTGCCGAGGAGTGCGCGCGCACGGATGCCACGCTGGAGACGCGGCTCGATGGTGGCGAGCTGATCGTTCCTGGCGTCAGCAAACTGTTGCGCCGCGCCGTGCGCAATTTGCTGGAAAACGCGCGTCGCCATGCTGATGGCCATGCAAGCTTGACCTTGACGCAGACGGACACCACAGCCTGCATCCAGGTGTGTGACAACGGGCACGGCGTGCCGGAGGCATTTCAGGAGCGTATTTTCGAGCCCTTTTACCGTTTGCCCGGCGCCTCCGAACGCGACGGTGGCGTCGGTTTGGGGCTTGCCCTGGTCAAATCCATCGCGCTGCGCCATGGCGGATCGGTCAGGTGCAGCAACCGCCCGACGGGGGGCGCGTGTTTTGAAATTCGGCTGCCAAAGCTTGCGTCGGGCGCTCAAAAACCTGTCGAATCGGTCAAATAAACGCACGGGATACCGATTTTTACAAAAACCCCACAAACAGGGGATACCGGAAAAGCGCCCCCTCCCATACAGTTGACCCCACTGCTGTCACAGTTCATGGGTATCGAAGTCAATCCGGTCAAAACCGGGGGCTTTCAAAGGATCCAACGACGTCCCTCTCGGGGGACTTTTACAAAGCCACCCTTGGGTGGCTTTTTTTTCGCTGGTCAATCGAGCTGCCACGTAACTTCAACGGGTAACCGTTGTGTTTTGGCTACTTGTTACCACACAGTATCACGATACGAATCCGGTTCAAAGAAACCCGCGTGACGGATAGGCGGAAAATACAGCGCGCCCGGGTGGTGCGCAGGGCAAATTGCAGTCACTTATACGGTGCCTTTGTGACTCCAGAATGGTGCGACGCAACAAGCGCGTAAAGTTTTGATGTGTGGACGCAACACCTTGTTACTAAATGGTAACGAACAGGGTTGACCCGACTGCAAAGGAAACAGTTTCCTCAGTAAAGTCGAAGGTCGTTTATCTAATTCTTGGAGTTAAATTCTTATGAGCAATCATTTGCCTCAATCCCCCCTATGGAGGCGTACCGCAGTCGCGGCAGCCGCAGGTTTGCTGCTGGCCGCAGGTGCGGTCCACGCGCAACAAAGCGCTGGATCCATCAATGTGCGTGCTAGCAAAGGCGCAACCATCACTATTGAAAACAAGTCCATTGGCGTGTCCCGCCAGTTGAAGGCAAATGATGACGGCGCTGCACAAGTGTCACAACTGCCTTCCGGTACCTATACCGTGACCGTTACCAGCGCTACTGGCAGCAAAGACAGCAAGACCGTGGAAGTTCAAGCCGGTCAAGGTTCCGACGCTTACTTTGGCACTTTGCAGACCGTGGTTATCACTGGCTCGGCCAATCGCTCGTTGGACGTCAAGTCCACCGAGTCGAACCAGACTCTGACGAAGGCAACCATTGACCGCATCCCCGTGATCAAGGATGTGACAGCAGTGACCCTGCTGGCTCCCGGCGCAGTGGAAGGCGACGGCCGTATCGGACAAACCGGTTCGCGTGGCGGCAACGTACCCTCCATCGGCGGTGCTTCACCTGCCGAGAATGCGTACTACATCAACGGCTTCAACGTCACCAACATCGTCAACGGTGTGGCGTTCAACCAGATCCCCTTCGAAGCAATTGCCGAGCACCAGGTCAAGACCGGTGGCTACGGCGCCGAATTCGGCCGCTCGTTGGGTGGCGTGATCAGCGTGAACACCAAGCGCGGCACCAATGACTTCCATGGTGGCGTGAGCGCAAGCTACTCGCCAGAAGCCTGGAGAGGCTCTTCCGTCTATTCGGAAAGAAATGCCGCCGGGACTTGGGACTTGAAAAACCGTCCTGGTGGAACCAGCGAGTCCAAGGTCAACGCCTGGGCTAGCGGCGCCCTGATCAAGGACGAATTGTTCTTCTTCGGTATCCTGGAAGGCAACAACAAATCCACGAACACCTATGGCAATGACCGCCAGACCGAGCTGACCAACACGTCGCCCAACTACCTGGTCAAGCTCGACTGGAACATCACCAAGAGCAACCTGCTGGAATTGACCGCGTTCAGCGACAAGACCACCGATTACATCAACACCTGGGTATCGCCAACCAAGTACGGCACTGCCAAGGGTGCCTATGTCGGTTCCGAAGCATATACCTACGGTGGGCAAAACACCGTGTTGAAATGGACCAGCTGGCTCACCGACGACTTCAACATTTCTGCCATGTATGGCCGCGGTGATTATTCCCGTTCATCCGACATTTCATCTGCCGCTTGCCCCATCGTGCGGGACCAACGCGTCAACCCGCGCCTCAACTACGGCTGCGGAACTGTCCTGTCCGTTACAGACCCTACCGCCAACGACAAGCGTGAAGCCTTCCGCCTGGACGGTGAATACACTATGGGCAACCACCAGATCCGTGCTGGTCTGGATACCGAAAAGTACAACGTGGTTGACGGCACACAGTACTCCGGCGGAACGCTGTACCGCATTTTCAACCTGGCCAACGGCTCCAAGTTGAGCAACGGCTACACCAACACGAGCGGCAGCACTATGGCCTATGTGGAGGCCCGCACATTCAAGAATGGCGGAACTTTCCTGACCAAGAACTCCGCTTGGTATGTTGAAGACAACTACCAGGTCACCAAGGATGTATTGGTCAACGCCGGTATTCGTAACGAGCAGTTCACCAACAACAACGCGAACGGCGATCCCTTCATTGACATCAAGAACACCTGGGCTCCGCGCTTTGGCGCGTCTTGGGACGTGTCAGGCAAGGGTGACCTGAAGGTCTACGGTAACCTGGGTCGCTACTACATTCCCGTGTATGCCAACACCAACGTCCGTCTGGCTGGCGCAGAGACCAACTACTTCGACTACTACGCGTACACCGGCTCCATTGGTGCAGCTCCCCAGCAACTGCCCGGCATGGGCGCCACACTGGGCTCACGCTTGACACTGAGCAACGGCAAGACGCCTGATCCCAAGACCGTGGTCGATCCAGACATCAAGCCCATGCACCAGGATGAGTTGATTCTGGGCTTCCAGAAGGCCTTGGCCAGCAACTGGTCGGTCGGCGTGAAGTACACACACCGCAAGCTGCGCGATGCCATGGATGACATCTGCAACGACGAAGGACCTGCGGCATGGGCTGTGAAGAACGGTTACACCCAGGCACAAGCGGACGCGATCGGTGGCGCTATCGGTCACTGCTTCCTGTACAACGCCGGTCGTGACCTGAAGGCCAACGTTGACCTGAACGGAACAGGCACCTTGTCTACCGTGCTGATCCCCGCTTCCGCGCTGCAGATGCCAGAGCCAGAGCGTCTCTATGACGCGATCGAAATCACTTTCGAACGCGCTTGGGACAAAAAGTGGAGCTTCCAGGGTTCTTACGTGTACGCACGTAGCCGTGGCAACACCGAAGGCTATGTCAAGTCCGACATCGGACAGGACGACGCCGGTATCAGCCAGGACTTCGACTACCCCGGCCTGATGGAAGGTTCCTATGGCGACCTGCCAAATGACCGTCAGCACACCATCAAGATGTTTGGCTCTTACGCGCTGAACAACGAGTGGCGCATTGGTGGTAGTTTGATTGCCAAGAGCGGTCGTCCAAAGAACTGCTTTGGTTACTACAACGGCACGACCGACACGGTGTCTATCCAGTATGGATCGTCGTCGTTCTACTGCAACGGTGTACCCGTGCCACGTGGCTCGATGGGTCGTCTGGAGTGGACCAAGGAAGTCAACCTGCAAGCCACCTACACACCCGGCTGGCAAAAAGGTTTGACCTTCACAATTGATGCACTGAACATCTTCAATGAGCGCGGTGTCCGCGGTGTCAACGAGCAAGGCGAATTTGGTGTAAGCACCCCCGATCCAGCCTACGGCCAGCCGGTTGCTGACAGCATCCAGAAGCCCCGTAGCTTCCGTCTGTCGGGTTCGTACGAGTTCTGATCTGCGCAAGCAGTCAGCCAGTCAAAAGGCCACCTTCGGGTGGCCTTTTTTTTCCCATATGCTGCAGAAGTGTGTGCTGCGTAGCGAAAGAGGCTATTGGCAAAAATAGCCTCTAGCCCTCGCAAAATATGATGTTATTGCTACTGAATCAGTAGCAAACAAGAAGACCCATCAGTCCAGAATACAGGCACTTTGGGTTTGGGCTGCCACGGTCCGCAGGGGCGGTATAGTCTGGGCGCACTGGGCCACCGCTTTGGGGCAGCGGGTGCGAAAGACACAGCCCGACGGCTGGTTGATGGGGGATGGCAAATCTCCCTGCAACAATTGCAGAGTCTTGCCGCGCTCAATGCGCGGATCGGGCACGGGAATGGCCGACAGCAGTGCCTGGGTGTAGGGATGGTGTGGCGTGTCATAGAGCGCGTGTTTGTGCGCCACTTCCATGGCTCGTCCCAGGTACATGACCATGACGCGCTGGCTGATGTGCTTGACCACGGCCAAGTCATGGGCAATAAACACCAGCGCCAAGCCCATTTCTGCTTGCAGCTCTTTCAGCAGGTTGATGATTTGCGCCTGAATGGACACGTCCAGCGCCGACACCGGTTCGTCGCAGATCACCACTTGGGGTTTCAGAATCAAGGCCCTGGCAATGCCAATGCGCTGACACTGGCCGCCCGAGAACTCGTGCGGGTAGCGGTTGATCTGTTGCGCGGTCAGGCCCACGCGCAGCATCATGGCCAGCACGCGTTCGTTGTACTGGGCGGCACTCAATTCGGGGCAATGGGTGCGCAGCGGCTCGCCAATGATTTGCGCCACCGTCATGCGCGGGTCCAGCGAGGCCAGTGGATCCTGAAAAATCATTTGCACGGCCTTGCGCTTGGCCTGCCAGGCTTGCGGGCTGGCGCCCCGCATTTCGTCACCATGCCACTTGACGCTGCCATCGGTGATGGGCACCAGATTGAGCAGCGCACGGGCCAGGGTGGATTTGCCACAGCCCGACTCGCCCACAATGCCCAGCGTCTCGCCGGCATGCAAGTCAAACGACACGCCGTCCACGGCCTTGAGTGCGCGCGTGGGTGTCCAGGGCCACGGGCTCTCGCCCCGAATCGCGAAGTGGACCCGCAGGTCTCTGACCGACAACAATGCTAGGCCGGATTCTGCAATTGCGGCGCTCATGCTGCGACTCCTTGTTCGGCTTTCAGGCGTTGCAGGTTGTGCGTCACGGTTTCGATATTCAGGTGGCAGGCGCGCAGCACGTGTTCATCGTGCGCGGCCGGCGTGAGCGCAGGCCGCACCGTGCCGCACTGCGGCAGTGCCATGACGCAACGCTCGGTAAACGGGCAGCCCGCCGGCAACTTGGCCATATTGGGCGGTGCGCCGGGAATGGCCAGCATGGGCGCATCGCCGCCTTCCAAACGGGGCACGGCCGCCAGTAAACCGGCGGTATAGGGATGGGAAGGTTTGTAGAAAATCGCCTCGGCGCTGCCCTGCTCCATGACCTGGCCGCCATACAGCACCATGACCTCGTCGCACAGTCCGGCCACCACACCCAGGTCATGGGTGATCATCACGATGGCGGTTCCGAAATCACGTTGCAACTCGCGCATCAGGATCAGAATTTGCGCCTGCACCGTCACGTCCAGCGCCGTCGTCGGCTCGTCGGCAATCAATACGTCGGGCTCGCACAGCAGCGACATCGCAATCATCACGCGCTGGCGCATGCCACCCGAAAACTCGTGGGGGTACATCATGATGCGGCGCGCGGCTTCTGGCATCTTCACGGCGTCCAGTGCCTGGATCGCTTTGGCGCGCGCGTCCTTGCGGCTCATGCCCTTATGGAACTCCAGCACCTCGGTCATCTGCCGCTCAACCGTCAGATACGGATTGAGGGACGTCATCGGGTCCTGGAAAATCATGGCGACCCGATTGCCGCGGATGCGGTTCAGGTCCGCCGTCGGCATGCTGATCAGGTCTTGCCCCTGGTACAACACCTGGCCGGTGGCACTCCCATTGATCGCCAGCAAGCCCATCATCGCCAGCATGGACTGGCTTTTGCCCGAACCGCTCTCGCCCACAATGCCCAGGGTCTCGCCCCGGTCCAGCGTGAAGTTGATACCGTTGACGGCACTGACCACACCGTCGGGAGTTTGAAACTGCACCCCCAGCTGTTTGACTTCCAATAAATGCATGGTCTTGTTACCGTTCCTTGGGGTCCAGCGCATCACGCAAACCATCGCCAATGAAGTTAAAACAGTAGAGGGTGGTGGACAGCAAGGCAGCCGGAAACAACAGAATCCAGGGCGTGGCTTCCATGGTCTTGGCGCCATCCTGAATCAACACCCCCCAGCTGGTCATGGGCTCCTGAATGCCCAGCCCTAAAAAAGACAACACCGACTCGGTCAGGATGACGCCCGGCACCGTCACCGTGGTGTAGATCACCACCACGCCCAGCAGATTGGGCACAATGTGGCTAAAGATGATGCGCGGCGTGGACACACCAATGGCGCGGGCCGCTTCAACATATTCCCGGGAGCGCAGGGACAGCGTTTGCCCACGCACCACACGCGCCATATCCATCCAGGAAAACACGGTGATGGTGATGACCACCAGGTAGAACTCACGACCCAGAATGGTCACCAGCAAAATGGCGATCAGCAGGTAGGGGATGGCATACATCATGTCGACGATGCGCATCATGAATGCATCAACCTTGCCACCGAGAAAGCCGGCCGTCGCACCCCACACAATGCCCAACGTTACCGATGACAGGGTGGCCAGCAATCCCACCGTCAGCGAGACGCGTCCACCAATCAGACAGCGCACCAGCAGGTCACGCCCTGCGTCATCCGTCCCCCAGAAATGGGAATTCACCATGCTCGGCGGAAAGCTCATGGCGTCCCAGTCGGCGCTGTCAAACGCGTGCGGCAAAACCCAGGGCCCTATGACACAGGCCAGGCAAATCAGCGTCAGTGTGCCCAGGCTGATCAGCGCCGCCTTGTTGCGCAAAAAGCGTCGGCGGGCGTCCGACCACAGGCTGCGGCCGCCACCGAGTGCACTGCTTTGCACGGCGGCAGCGTCAGCCACTTTGGCCACCAGGCCAGAGGATTCTTGGGGAGTCAACATAGCAGGTTCAGTAACGAATCTTGGGGTCCAGCCAGGCATAGGCCAGGTCCACCAACAGATTCAGGGTGACGGTCAGCACCGTGATCAGCACCACCAGGCCCAGGACCAGGGTGTAGTCGCGGTTGCCCGCGCCGTTCACGATCAGCTTGCCCAGGCCGGGCAAGGAAAACACGGTCTCAGTCACCAGAGCGGCCGTGATCGACGAGATGGCCAATGGGCCCAGCACCGAAACCACCGGCAGCAAGGCAGGTTTGAGTGCGTGGCGCATCACGACCACACGGGTTGGCAGGCCCTTGGCGCGCGCGGTGCGGATGAAGTTGCTGTGCATGACCTCGATCAGGCTGCCGCGCATCACGCGACCTATTGTTGATACGTTGATGATGGTCAGCAGCGCAATCGGCAGGATCATGAAACGAAACTCGAAGTCATGCCAGCCACCCGCGGGCAGCCATTTCAGCATGATCGCAAAGATGATGATCATGACGGGCCCCAGCACAAAGCTGGGAACGGCGCTGCCCACGTTGCCCAACAGCATGACAAAGTGGTCCACCACGCTGTTCTGCCGCAGCGCGGCAAAAATGCCCAGGCTGACACCAATCATCACCGACAACAGCATGGCGATGCCGCCAATGCTCAGGGACACGGGTAGAGCGGCGGCGACCAGGTCATTGACCGACCAATCCGCATAGCGGAACGATGCACCCAGATCACCCTGCAGAAGGCCCTTGAGGTAGAGCAGGTACTGCTGCCATAAGGGGAGGTCCAGATGGTATTTGGCTTCCAGGTTGGCCAGCACGGCCGCCGACACCTTGCGGTCGCTGTCAAACGGGCCGCCAGGTGTGGCATGCAGCAGCAGGTAGCAAACCGTGATGACGACCAGCACGGTCGGAATCGCCGCCAGAACGCGGCGCAGGGTGTAGGTCCACATCGCTCAGGCCTCAGTGCTTGATGATGTAGAAGTCTTTGCTGCGGTAGTGATCCTGTGGATTCAATTCCGAATAGCCGCCCACGTAGGATTTGATCAGACGGGGCAGTGAATACTGCACCAACGGGATGACGGGATAGTCATCCAGAATCATCTTGGACGCCTGGGTCAGCAGTGTCTTGCGCTTGGCTGCGTCGGTCTGCTGGTTGCCCTTCTGGATCAGGGCTTCGGCTTCGCGGTTGCAGTGGAAGTTGGTGTTTTGGTCCGAGTCACACCGTATCAGTGCCAGGAAGGTGGTGGCGTCGTTGTAGTCGGCCAGCCAGCCGTTGCGCGCAATCTGGAAAGCGCCATCATGGCGTTTCTTGGCCAGCACCTTGAACTCCATGGTTTCGGTTTCCATGATGATGCCCAGCTTGGTCTTCCACTCCGATGCCACGAACACCGCCATCTTCTTGTGGTATTCGCTGGTGTTGTACGAAAAGCTGTACTTGGTGCCCGGCTTCACACCAGCCTCCTCCAGCAGCTTCTTGGCCTCGGCCACTTTTTTCTCCATGGGCCAGGTGGCCCATTCATACGGCGTCGGGTCAGCGCCCACGACGCCCGCCACAATCATGCTGTAGGCAGGTGGCTGGCCATCCGCAGTGACGCGCTTGGACAGGATTTCGCGGTCAATGACCATGGACAGCGCCTTGCGCACGCGCACGTCCTTGAACGCAGGGTCCTTGGTCTGGTAATCGTAGTAGCGCACACCAATGATGGCCTGGTTGCGCAGCTCCTTGGGGTACTGCGCCTTGTACTTGTCAAAGACGCCCGGTGGCATTTGGTACACGTAGTCAGTCTCGCCCGACTCCCACAGTTTGATATCGGCAAACTGGTCTTCAATTGGCAAGTAGGTCACCTTGGTGAGGCGCACATTGGCGGCGTCCCAATACTGCGGATTCTTCTCCACCACAATGCGGTTATTGACCTTCCATTCCTTGAGAACATAGGCGCCGTTGCCGACCATGTTGCCGGGCTTGACCCAGTCCTTGCCCCATTTCTCCACCGTGGCCTTGTGCACCGGGCCCAACTGGGTGTTGGCCACCAGCTCCGCCATGAAGGGCGTCGGGTCCTGGGTCTTGATTTCCAGCGTGTGCTTGTCCAGGGCTTTCACACCCAGTTCGCTGGTGGGCTTCTTGCCTTGGGCAACTTCCAGCCCGTTCAACAGAAACACACCAAACGTCGCGGCATAGGGCGAAGCGGTCTTGGGGTCGACAAAGCGGCGGATGCCATAGACAAAATCGTCGGCGGTGATGGGCTCCCCATTGGAGAACTTGGCATTGGTGCGTAGCTTGAAGACCCAGGTGGTCGGGTTGGTCTGCTTCCAGCTTTCAGCGACACCCGGCACGGTTTTGCCGGTGGTGTCGGTGGCGGTCAGCCCCTCAAACAGGTCGCGCAGAATCTGGTTGGCGGGCACCGTTTCGGCAACTGCCGGGTCCATGCTCTCGGGCTCTGATCCGTTCGAGCGAACAAATGTCTGGGTGGGGTGCAGTTGGGTGCCAGGTGGGAGTTCAGCCGCCAGGCTGGCGCCGGTGAATGCCACGGTCAGGGCAACGATGGCCGTCAAATGGGTGCGCAATTGCATGGTGTTCCTAATCTATTGACGCCGGACGGGGTTCGTTGTGCGAACAACTATCTGGCATCCCGGGTTGCAGATAAGCAGGGGCGGAAGGTGCAGCATTGTAGGGGCAGCAGCCTCCGGGTAAACCCGCTACTTTTTCGGAAGTTTGGTTTGATCGATGTCGACGTACTTCCAGAAGTCCTGAGCGAACGGATGGCGAGAATACCCAACCAGCCACGGTTGTGTCAGGTCGGTCATGTACCGGTGAACGGAATTCTTGTACGGCATGTAGGCCACCAGAATCTTGACCATCTTTTGCATGACAGCCAGACGCTCCGGGCCATCTGGCATGTCCTGTTGCAGGCGGTACAGTCGATCAAATTCAGGCAATTCGAAGCGCGCTAGGTTGCCTTGCCCTTTTCCGGGGCTATACCCTCTACCCAGTGCACCTTCGGCATCCGGCGTGGATGCGCTGGATGCCAAAGCCCAGATCATGAGTTTGCCGGCCCGTGCCGCCTTCAGGTGCTCGGGCCATTTTCCCACCTTGAATTCAGTCTTGATGCCTGCGGCATCCATGCTTTTCTTCCAGATTTCGTTTAACTCCCGGTCGGTCGCGGCAGGTGTGGTCGCGTATTGCAACACCAGCGGGCTGCCATCCGGCATGTCGCGCCAGCCGTCGCCATCCTTGTCGACATATCCATACATGTCCAGCAAGGCCATGCCCCGCGCCGGGTTGTACTCGTTCATCTCGGTCTTGAATTTCGGGTCATAGCCAAAGGTATCGGGCGTCATTGGGCCCTGCGCGGGAATCGCCTGGTTCCGACGGGGCAATCGAATTTCTTCGGCGGTGTTGTAGACCAGGGAGATGGCCCGGCGCAAGGCAACCTTTTCGGGTGTATTGCGCCGGGCCATCTCCCTGG
>Ga0208514_100888_pt1 | contig 10702 bp, 8 predicted proteins | sample LakWasMet70_HOW9_2_FD_183900 | JGI IMG/M metagenome (GOLD analysis project Ga0208514, IMG submission 183900) | Freshwater sediment methanotrophic microbial communities from Lake Washington under simulated oxygen tension - Sediment Metagenome... | ecosystem: Environmental > Aquatic > Freshwater >...
GGCCAGTTCGGCTTTTTCGGCAGGGTCGGCAATGTAGTCGGCCAGGGCAGGGCGCGTCAGGTACAGCGAGCCCTTCATGGCCAGAATCTGCGGATCAAACGGCGGGATGGTGCCGGAGGCCGTGCCCACGCAGACCAGAGTGCCGCGGCGCTTGAGTGAATCCAGTGAGGCCATGAACGTGGTCTTGCCCACGCTGTCAAACACCACGTTCACGCCGACGCCATTGGTGATTTCCTTCACCCGCTTGGCCACGTCCTCATGGCTGTAGTTGATGGTATGCGCGCAGCCATGGGCGCGTGCCACCTCGGCCTTGGCATCGCTGGACACGGTGCCAATCACCGTGATGCCCAACAGCTTGGCCCACTGCGACACGATCAGGCCTACGCCACCCGCAGCGGCGTGCAGCAACAGCGTGTCACCCGCCTTGAACGGATAGATGCGGCGCATCAGGTAAGCCGAAGTCAGGCCGCGCATGGTCATGGCGGCGGCGGTCTCAAAGCCAATGCTCTCGGGCAGCTTGATCAGCGGTGCTGCGGCGATCAGTCGTTCGGTGCTGTAGGCGCCCAGGGTGTTGAGGAAGCCGGTGTAGGTCACGCGGTCGCCCACGGCGACGTTGGTCACGCCTTCTCCAAGAGCCTGCACCACGCCGGACGCTTCGACGCCCATGCCGTTGGGCAGCGGGATGGGGTAGACGCCGCTGCGGAAATAGGTATCGGCAAAGTTCAGGCCCACCGCCACATGGCGCAGGCGCACCTGGCCGGGGCCGGGGTCACCGACCTCGATATCTTCGTACCGAAGTACCTCGGGTCCTCCGGCTTCATAGAAGCGAACCGCCTTGGCCATATCTGTCTCCTTCAGGTGTCTGTGTCGTGCAATGCTGATTGCGTTGTGCAGACTGTAGGAGTCGGAAGGGGACTTATCTTCGCAAAATGCGACAGTGATTTCTCATTTCACGTCAGTTCGTGGGGCTTTAAGGGTTAACCCCCAACCGGCAGACTGCCCGCCGCCTTCACTTCCTTCAACGAGAAGCTGGTGGCAATCTCCTTCACGCCGGGCAGGCAGCGGATCTGGTTGCGCACCAGCGTGGAGAAGGCCTCCAGATCGGTGGCAATGGCCTCGATCAGGTAGTCGTAGTGGCCCGACAGGTTGTGGCAGGCCACCACCTGGGGCACGGCCACCACGGCGCGCTCGAAGGCGGCGGCAATCTCGGCCGTGTGGTTCTGCATCTGCAAGTGGATAAAGCCGGTGACGCCATAGCCCAGCTGCTTGCGGCTCAGCGCGGCGTGGTAGCCCTCGATGACGCCCGACTCTTCCAACTGCCGCACCCGGCGCCAGCACGGCGATTGGGACAGTGACACCTGCTCTGCCAGCTCGGCCATGGTCTGGCGTGCGTCGCGTTGCAGGGCCAGCAGAATGGCCTGGTCGGTGGGGTCAAAGGGTTTCATGGGTTGTTTTTGCCTTGAATCAATGAAATTTGCAGAAATTTATCCAAATTATGTGCATGGAGCTTTGATTTTGGCGAAATATTTGCGGTTGCTCTGCATAAAAATTCTTCCATACAAGATCAACAGGAGACTGCACCATGAACCTCAAAGACCTGCCCCTGGATTCCATTCACGCTGCTGCGAAGCCCAAGACCGGGGGCTTCAGCACCCGGGCCATCCACTGGGGTTACAACCCGGCCGACCACCAGGGCGCACTGGTGCCGCCCACCTATGCCACATCCACCTTTGCTTTCCCCGATGTGGCCTATGGCGCGCGCTGCTTTGCCGGCACCGAGCCGGGCTACTTCTACAGCCGCATTGCCAACCCCACGCTGGCCTTGCTGGAGGCGCGCCTGACCAGCCTGGAGCAGGGCGCTGGCGCCGTGGTCTTTGGTTCCGGCATGGGCGCCATCACCGCCACGTTGTGGTCGCTGCTGGAGCAGGGCGACGAGGTGCTGGCCGACATGACGTTGTATGGCTGCACCTTCGCCTTCATGAACCACGGCCTGACCCGCTTTGGTGTGACCGTGCGCCATGTGGACATGACAGACCCCGAGCAGGTGGCACAGGCCATGGGCCCCAAGACCAAGGTGGTCTACTGCGAAACCCCAGCCAACCCCAACATGCGTCTGGTGGACATTGCCGCCGTGGCGGACATCGCGCACAAGGGTGGTGCCAAGCTGGTCGTCGACAACACCTACTGCACGCCTTACCTGCAACAACCGTTGCTGCTGGGGGCCGATGTGTCGGTGCACTCCATGACCAAGTACCTGGGCGGCCACGGCGACCTGACGGCCGGTGCGGCTGTGTTTGCCGATGCCGATCTGGCCAAGCACGTGCGCCTGGTCGGCCTGAAGGACATGACCGGTGCCGTGATGTCGGCGCCCGATGCGCAACTGGTGATGCGGGGCCTGAAGACCCTGGCCCTGCGCATGGACCGCCATTGCCAGAGCGCACAAACGGTTGCCGAATTGCTGGAAGCCCACCCGGCCACCGCAGTGGTGCATTTCCCCGGCCTGAAGAGTTTTCCCCAGCATGACCTGGCCACACGCCAGATGCGCCAGTTTGGCGGCATGATTGCGTTTGAACTCAAGGGCGGCATGGAGGCCGGCATCCGCTTCATGGACGCGCTGCAACTGGTGACCCGCGCTGTGAGCCTGGGCGATTGCGAGAGCCTGGCCCAGCACCCGGCCAGCATGACCCACTCCGTCTACACGCCCGAAGAGCGCGCGGCTTGCGGCATCAGCGAAGGGCTGGTGCGGTTATCGATTGGGTTGGAAGATATTGAGGACGTGCTGGCCGATATTGCGCAAGCATTGGACAGAGCGATGGCGCAGCAGGCAGCTTGATGGTTTGCCCCCGGCCTGCCAATAGGTTGGCTTTGGGTACATGCTGCCGTTGCGCAGCATTTTTTTGGCATTTTGTGCCGCATGGGCTGACTTATTGAACGCAGTTTGGCAGCACATTTGTTGCCAGCGTTTGTATAGTCAGACCCCATGAACACCTCGCACATCCCCACGCCTGCTATCGACGCAGATCCTATTGAAACCGCGGAGTGGACGCAGGCCTTTCAAGCTGTCGTCGCTACGCACGGCCCTGAGCGCGCGCGCTTTGTGCTGGACCAGTTGGTGCGCCAGGCGCACATAGCGCAGGTCGGCTGGTCGCCCGAGCTGGCCACGCCGTACGTCAACACGATTCCGGTGGACCAACAAGGCAGCTTTCCCGGTGACCTGGCGATTGAGGAAAAGCTCGCGTCCCTGATGCGCTGGAACGCGCTGGCCATGGTGGCCCGCGCCAATGGCGCGTATGGCGAGCTGGGCGGCCACATCGCCAGCTACGCCAGTGCGGCGGATTTGTTTGAGGTGGGGTTCAACCATTTCTTCAAAGGCTCGCGCGGTGGCGACCTGGTCTTCTTCCAGCCCCATAGCGCACCCGGTGTGTATGCGCGGGCCTTTCTGGAAGGCCGGCTGAACGAGGCCGACCTGGCCCATTACCGCCAGGAGATCACCGCGCCCGACCAGGGCGCACGCGGTCTGTCCAGCTACCCGCATCCCTGGCTGATGCCGGACTTCTGGCAGTTCCCCACCGGCTCCATGGGCATTGGCCCCATCAGCTCGATCTACCACGCGCGCTTCATGCGCTATTTGTCGCACCGCCAGTTGCTGGACTGCGCGGGCCGCAAAGTGTGGGGCGTATTTGGCGACGGCGAGATGGATGAGCCCGAAAGCATGAGCGCACTGACGCTGGCCAGCCGCGAAAAGCTGGACAACCTGGTCTGGGTCGTCAACTGCAACCTGCAACGCCTGGACGGCCCGGTGCGCGGCAACGGCCGCATCATCGACGAGCTGGAAAAGCTGTTCCGCGGGGCAGGCTGGAACGTCATCAAGCTGGTCTGGGGCAGCGACTGGGACGGCCTGTTCGCCCGCGACACCACCGGCGCGCTGGTGCAGACCTTTGCCAACACCGTGGACGGCCAGATGCAGACCTTTGCCGCCAAGGACGGGCGCTTCAACCGCGACAACTTCTTTGGCCAGAACGAGGCGCTAAAAGCACTGGCCCAAGGCATGACGGACGAGCAGATCGACAGACTCAAACGCGGTGGCCACGACATCGTCAAGATCCACGCAGCCTACACCGCTGCGGCCCGGCACAGCGGCCAGCCCACCGTCATCCTGGCGCACACCAAGAAAGGCTATGGCATGGGCCAGGCCGGGCAGGGCAAGATGACCACGCACAGCCAGAAGAAGCTGGACGAGGCCGCGCTGATCGAATTCCGCAACCGCTTCAATTTGCCGTTGACGGATGCGCAGGCCGCGAATCTCGAATTCTTCAAGCCCGCAGACGACAGTGCCGAGATGCGCTACCTGCACACCCAGCGCACGCAACTCGGCGGCTACCTGCCGCGCCGCGAGACGGCGGCCGACGCGGTGCCCGTGCCGGCGCTCGCCAGCTACGCAGGCTTTGCCACGGCGGCCGCCGGCAAGGAAATGTCCACCACCATGGCCTTTGTGCGCATGCTGGGCAATCTGTTGAAGGACAAGGATCTGGGGCCACGCATCGTGCCCATCGTTGCCGACGAGGCGCGCACCTTTGGGATGGCCAATCTGTTCAAGCAGGTCGGCATCTACTCCAGCGTCGGTCAGCGCTACGAGCCCGAAGACATAGGGTCTGTGCTGAGCTACCGCGAAGCCATGGACGGCCAGATCCTGGAAGAGGGCATCTCCGAGGCCGGCGCCATCGCCAGCTGGACGGCAGCCGCCACCAGCTACAGCGTGCACGGCCTGGCCATGCTGCCGTTCTACATCTACTACTCCATGTTCGGTTTCCAGCGCGTGGGCGACGCCATCTGGGCGGCTGCGGACCAACGCTCACGCGGCTTCCTGCTGGGCGCAACATCGGGCCGCACCACGCTGGGCGGCGAGGGCCTGCAACACCAGGACGGCAGCAGCCATCTGGTGGCCGCCACCATCCCCAACTGCAAGGCTTATGACCCGGCTTTTGCTGGCGAGATGGCCGTCATCATCGACCACGGCATGCGCGAGATGCTGGTGGAGCAAAAAGACGTTTTCTACTACGTCACGCTGATGAACGAGAACTATGCCCAGCCCGATCTGCCCGCAGGTGTGGAGGCTGATGTGGTGCGTGGTTGCTATAAGTTTGCTAGCTACTCCGGTAATGTTGACGAGGGCCAGAGGCCTGTTTTGCATAAGAGTGTGACGCTGCTGGGCTCTGGCGCCATTTTGACCGAGGTGAACAAGGCCGCACAGATGCTGGCCGCGCAAGGCGCAAATGTGACGGTGTACAGCGTCACCAGCTGGAGCGAACTGGCCCGCGATGGCCGCGACAGCCTGCGGCGCCAGTTGGCTGGGGATGCGTCCGCGCCCATGCCCTTTATCGAGCAGCAATTGCAGGCCAGCTCTGGCCCCATCATCGCCGCCACCGACTACGTGTGCGCCGTGCCGGAGAGCGTGCGCGCCTTCCTGCCTGCAGATCGCCGATACATCACGCTGGGCACCGACGGCTTTGGCCGCAGCGATACACGGGCTGCGCTGCGGGGGTACTTTGGGGTGGATGCGGCCAGCATTGTGCGGGCTGCCGTTGGGCAGTTGGGGCAGTAGCAGTGGAAGCAGTGGAGATAGTGGCAAGCCACAGCCGCCGAAAGCCAACCTAAATCCTGAGGCTGCCAGCTCCGAACAGCCCAATCAAACCGATCACGATCAGGTAGATGGCGACGATGTAGTTAAGCATGCGGGGTGCGACCAGAATGAGGATTCCCGCAAGCAGCGATACGATGGGAGCAAGACCGACGGAAATATTCATAGCAATGCCTTTTTGTTCTCGTAGAGTGTCTGACCGGGCGCGGCGAAAGTCGCATCTGATACGGCTCTCAATTTACCCCGGAAGTGCGACGGCCTCTGTTCGCTGCCGCACAGATACTGCGCAGTTCTGAAAGCTTTTTCAGGTCGCAAGGAGCCGGGGCCAATCGGTCAGCAAGCTGGTTGAGTTTCCCGTGCACAAACCTTCACAAGTGCTCACGGTGGCAAGTGCCGACACCTGACAAAATTCTGGCCTTGGTGCGTGACTCCCGTGGGATGGCCCGCTATGGGCATCGCGCCGAACCTATGCGTTTGGTTGGCTGTCGGGTTCGTTAAAGCGATGAGCGACTCGCCTGTTGGTGCTGGTAGCAAACTATCCGTAGTTCGGCGGTTCGCCATACAGGTCGCCAGGGCGCTGTTGCCGTCCCATCCAATGCCATACTTGGCCCGATGCCGTCGAATACCCTTTTGCGTTCACCATGAAACCAGTCCTGCTCGCCCTGTTATTTCTCTCACCGGAACACTGCACCCAACTGTCCGAGACATTCGAACTGGTCTATGCGCCTGATGCACAGGGGCACCAAGCTGCCATAGTTGCGCAGGGCGCACGGGTTAGGGTGGTACTCACCATCGGGTCCGTCGGCCTCACGGCCGCGCAGATGGATGGGTTGCCCGCGCTCACGCTGGTGTGTGCGCTGGGCGCGGGCTACGAGAACATAGCGGTCGCATATGCAAAGGCACGTGGCATCGTGGTGGCCAACGGGGCGGGCACCAACGACGACTGTGTGGCCGACCATGCGGTTGGCCTGCTGATCGCCGCGGTTCGTGGCATCCCCAAGCTCGACGCCGCCACCCGCGCGGGTGTGTGGCGCACGTCGCTGCCGTTGCCTCCCAACGTCTCGCACAAACGCCTGGGCATTGTTGGCCTGGGCGCCATTGGCAAAAAGATCGCCCGTCGCGCGCTGGGCTTTGACCTGCAGGTGGGCTACCACAACCGCAGCGCACGCACCGACGTGCCCTACCGGTACTTTGACGACGTGGTGTCGCTCGCCGCGTGGGCGGATTTCCTGCTGGTGGCCACACCCGGCGGCCAGGGCACACAGCACCTCATCAACGCCCAAGTGCTGGATGCCTTGGGTCCGCGTGGCTACGTGGTCAACATCGCGCGCGGCAGCGTGATCGACACCGCGGCCCTGGCCCACGCGCTGCGCGAGGGGCGCCTGGCTGGTGCGGGCCTGGACGTATACGAGAGTGAGCCCGCACCGCCGGCCGCGTTGATGGACCTCGATACCGTGGTGCTTACACCCCATGTGGGTGGATGGTCTCCCGAAGCCGTGCAGGCCTCGGTGGACCGCTTCGTAGAGAATGCGCGCCGCCATCTTGCCGGTGAGTCTCCGGTCTCGCCGATTTGAACGACACACTTTGGATACCATGCAACCACCAAACCACCCTTACCGAGAGACAAAAGATGCGAATCAAGTCGATAGTCACCGCTAACTGGGCACGTGTGTTGCGCGCGGCAGGTCTGTGCGCGGCGGTAGGCGTGCTGGGTGCCTGCGCCACGGGCATGGGCACGGACCCCACATCCGGCGCTGCGGCCTTCCAGGTTCAAAACCGGTTGTTGCTGACACCGGCCAACGGAGGGCTGCGCATCACTGCAGAACAACTCCGTGCGGGTGACATCCTGCTGTCGTCCACCAACGGCGTCACTTCACTGGGTATCCGCTTGCTGACCCTTTCGCCGGTGAGCCATGCGGCGCTTTACCTGGGTAACGACCAGGTTGCCGAGGCCGTGGGCTCAGGCATCCGCGTCCGCAGCGTGGGCGAGTTCATCACCGATGAGTCGACCATTGTGGCGTTCCGCCACCCCGGCGTGCACGCCGACCATGCCCAGACCATGCGCACATTTGCACAGTCTCACGCTGGCAAGAAATACAACCTGGTTGGCATCGTGCTGCAGGCCCCGTTTACGCTGGAGCGACAGTACTGTGAACTGCCGCTGGTGCCGAGCTTGGTGCGTGATGCCTGCATCCGTGGGCTGGCCGCCATTCAGTTGGGTGTGGCGCGCAACGACCGCTTCTTTTGCTCACAGTTCGTGTTGGCTGCCTACCAGGAAGCGCAACTGCCGCTGACCAGCGCCGACCCCCTGCTGATAAGCCCAGCCGATCTGCTGCACATGCGCGAGGGCGACGTGCCCTCCGTACGCATCCAACAGACGCTGCAGTATGTGGGCCATCTCAAGTCAGGCCCCGTGACCACTGACGTGGAATTGGTGGCCAGCCTGCAGCCGCTCTGAGGTCAATGGCCCACATGCATGGTGAATTGCGCGCCATTGGACAACTGGCAGGTTCCGGTGCCCAGGGTGGCGGTGTTCATCGCATATTGGCAGTTCAAATAGTTCCCCCGGTTGCCCGCGCCATTGGCCACACCGTCTCGCGAGGAACCCGCGCGCCGTGTGGCCTCTCCGGTAAATGATTCACCGTTGATGGTGGTGGCGAAGGTGCCGCGTCCGTTCAAGTCGTTGGTGACGACGGCGTTGACCATGCCATACGCTGTGGCCAGATCGTTGGCGGGATAAAGCCGCGCAGCAAACGTGACCGGTGCCGGTGGCAACACATGAATCGTCGTGGTGGGTGGCACGTGGGCAGGGTATTGACCCAGTGGCACCACATAACAAGCTGAAAGCGTCGCCACGCTGCTGGCGATTGCCAGAGCAAGCAAAGCGCGACGTGCAACTACACCGGACGATTGATTGAATTCCATACATTTCCTAGAGGCCCAAGCACATGCTTGTGGGGGCATTCTTGGGCTGAGATGAGAATATTGATGTCAAATATTCATGCTGGTAGTGGGTATTAGTACTAAAAGTATCGACATTCAGTACTCAGTGAGCTTTGGCATCAAACTGAATCAGGGTTTGGCCTTCAGCGAGAGTCTTTCCAGAATGGATTTCGCCTCGCCAGTCTTCTTCAATAGGCCGCTAGCCCTCGTGGAATATGCGCATGCTGCTCCTTAATCTATAGCGCTTGCGGCCTGGGACCATCGGTTACATGGCGCACCGGTGACGCCAGCATGGCGCCCAGCGCCACACACACCAGCAATCCGCCACACGCTACAAACAACTGGGGCAAGGTGATGGAACGCAGCAGCCAACCGGTGACCGCGCCCGACAGCGGTGCCAGGCCCAGGAAGATGAACATGAACATGCTCATCACCCGCCCCATCAGGGCCGGTGGTGTGCGGCCCTGCAACCACGTGAAGATGCTCACTTGCATAAACCCGCCCAGCGTGCCTATGGTGCCCAGCAGCGCCGCGCCTTGCCACGTGGCCGAGATCAGACCCATGGGCATGAACAGCAGACCCACCACCACGTCCAGCGCCAGCATGGTCATACCCAGCGTGCCCAGGCGCAGGCCGGGGCGGGCGCCGGACACCACCATGCCCACCAGTGTGCCGGCGCCATGTGCACCCAGCAAAATGCCCAGCGCCGCTGCGCCCAGGTTCAGCGTGGTCGCCAGCACCGGCGTCGCAATCTGCACCGGCCCGGTGATCAGCACCGCCACCGCGCCCCAGTACATAAAACACAGGCGCATGTCGCGGTCATTCCACAGGTGGCGCAGGCCTGCAGCCACTGCGGTCAACACGGGCTGGTGCGCGGGTGTTGGGCTCGCCGGGCCTGCCAGACCGGCCGCACTGGGCGCCTGCAGGCGCACGTGGGACAGCGTCCACGCCGACACCACAAAGCTGAGCGCATCAAAACCAAACGCCACGCTCAGCCCGCGTGCGTCGGTGACTACGCCTGCGGTCGCACTGCCCGATGCGCCGTCGCCAAACAACGCGATCAGTAAGCCGGCCAACAGCGGGCCCATGAACATCGAGAACTGGCGCACGCCCAGCATCACGCTGTTGGCCGCTGGCAGCAAGTTGCGCGGCATCACCTGCGGCAAGATGGACGTGCCGGATGGAATGCTGAACGCGGTGGACAGCCCGATGGCAAAGGCCAGTGCGTACACCGTCCATAGCGACAGGCCACCGACCAGCACCAACACGGCCAGCGCACCCAGTAGCACGGTGTTGACGTACTTGGTGAGCATCAATACCTTCTTGGGCGAATAGCGGTCGACAACGGCGCCACCAATCAAAATGAAGACGGCGCGCGGCAGGCTCAGCAAGCCCAGCACGGTGCCCAGCACCAGCGTGTCGCCGGTCATGCGGAGCACCAGCCAGGGCAGGGCCACCAGCGTGAACTGGTCGCCCAGCATGGAGATGATGGAGCCGGCAGTCAGCCAGACAAAGTTTTTGTCGCGCTTCAGTGCGGCGCGGGCGAGGTCGGGTGGGCGTTGGGTCATAGGTTTTCTCCGGTGCTTCGTGGTCTAAAACCCGGATGTTCAGGCCTCACCTTGCGTGAGGGTCAAGCGCTTTTTAATACTTCCAACTGGTGGCCTTGCGCGGCCAGCGCGCGTTTGATGAAGCCCAGCGTGGTGTCGTCAAACACCGTGGTGCCCTGCAACAGCGGCTCGGAGTTGTAGGCGGCAATCAGTTTGTGCAACAGCGCGGGCTGGTTTCCGCACAAATCGAGCATGACCTGTTCCCAGCGCGCCACCAAGTCTCGGGCAGGCTTGGATGATGGGTCGGCCTGGGCTGTGTGCAGAGCGTGGGCCTCTTGCTTCAGTTGTTCGACCGCGGCTTCGTCGATGGTGCGCAGCGTGCGCAACTCCGCCAGCGTCATGTGGCGCAGCATCGCTGCCATGCGCAGCGCGATGGCGGCGTTGATGTAGCCAAGCACCTCGGGCCCTGGCCCGTTCTGGAATTGCCCGGTGGGCTCGGTGTTGTACATCTGGCCCCAGCGGTCAATCAGATTGAAGTCGTCGTTCATCATGGCCAGCGTCAGATTCATCCAGC
>Ga0208514_100893_pt1 | contig 10634 bp, 7 predicted proteins | sample LakWasMet70_HOW9_2_FD_183900 | JGI IMG/M metagenome (GOLD analysis project Ga0208514, IMG submission 183900) | Freshwater sediment methanotrophic microbial communities from Lake Washington under simulated oxygen tension - Sediment Metagenome... | ecosystem: Environmental > Aquatic > Freshwater >...
GTCGTGTTTGGCAAACAGCTCGGCAATCCAGTCCACGAAGACGCGCACCTTGTTGCTCAGGTGGCGGTTCGGCGGGTACACCACATGCAGCGGCACGGCACCGCCGCACCACTCGGTGAACAGCGGCTCCAGCTCGCCGCTGCTGATGTGGTCCTGCACCAGGAAAGTTGCTGTGTGCAGCACGCCCAGGCCGGCCAGCGCGGCGACCACACCGGCACGCGAATCGTTGACCGACAGCAGGTGGCGGCCGTCCAGTGTGATGGTTTCGCCGTCGCGGTAATACTCGAAGCTGTACATCTTGCCGTTGCGTGGCGAGGCATAACGGATCAGCTTGTGGTTGTTCTCAAGTTCTGTGGGGTGTTTCGGCTTGCCGTGGCGTTTCAGATAGGCCGGCGAGGCACAGGACATCAGGTAAAACTCTCCGATCCGCCGGGCGACCAGCGACTGGTCGGTGATCTCACCGCCGCGCACCACGCAGTCCACGTTCTCCGCAATGATGTCGACCTGCCGGTCGCTCACGCCGAGTTCGAGCTGGATGTCGGGGTAACGCGCGTAGAAGTCGGGCAGGGCCGGGATGATCACGGTCAGGCCCAGCGATGAGGGCACGTCGATCTTGAGCCGCCCGCGCGGACTGGCCTTGGCCCGCGACATGCTCGATTCCAGCTCTTCCATGTCGCTCAGCAGGCGACCGGCGCGCTCGAAATAGGCCGCGCCATCGGCCGTCACGGTCACCCGTCGGGTGGTGCGGTTGAGCAGCTTGGTGTCCAGCTCCTGTTCCAGGGTCTGGATCAGCCGCGTCACCGTGGCCTTGGGCATGGCCATCGAGTCGGCGGCCTTGGTAAACGTGCCGGCCTCCACGACGCGCACAAAGGCCTGCATGGCAGAAAACTTGTCCATCGGGAAAATCCTGTTGAGCTGGGCTGCGAAGAATAGCCCCAAACATGGGGCGTTTAGGGGGTGATTGTTCCATTTCTGGAACAAAGTAAATACGTTTTGCCCATTTATTGATCTGCTGATCGCGCCTATCTTCTCCTGCATTGCAACAAAGGAGCCGTTTGCGGTTCAAGATGATGACAAGCCAGCAGCATTCCAGTCAGGCCAGCCCGAAAGCCCCCCCGCCCTGCGTGGAAAAGCAGATCGACATCGGGCAACGCGAGCCGCTGGCAGCCCGCTTTTATGGGCGCCGGCAAGGCGCTCATGGTGTGCCACTGGTGCTTCACTTTCACGGCGGGGCCTTTGTCGGCGGATCGCTCGAAGGTGGCTCCTGCATCGCTGGCTTGCTCGCGGGCAGCGGTGCGGTGGTGATGTCGCTGGACTATCCGCTGGCGCCGGCCCATCCTTTCCCGCACGCTGTCGAGGCCGGTTATGACGCCTTGGTATGGGCCTGGAAGGCCAGGCAAAAGCTGGCGGGGCATGACGCCCCGATGTTTGTGGCCGGCGAGGAAGCTGGCGGCAATATTGCAGCGGCCGTGGCTCTTCTTGCGCGGGACCGGCATGGCCCCACGCTTGCCGGCCAGATCCTTCTGTCGCCGATGCTGGACCCCTGTCTGGGCACAGCCTCGCTGCGCGATGTGCATGCCGGTCCGGTGGGTTGCACCTGGGCCGACGGCTGGCACAACTACCTGCCTCGGCTGGAAGACGCCAGCCATCCGTATGCAGCGCCGGGCTCGGTCTATCGCCTGTCGGGTTTGCCGCCCACGCTGCTGATCACGGCCGAGGACGATCCCCTGCGTGATGAGACACAGGCCTATGCAGAGCGGCTGCGCGCTGCGGGGCTCTTTGCCCATGAAGCCGTGCTGCCCGGACCGACCGGATGGCCCTGCAGCTATCTGGAGGCAGGGCATGAACAGGCCACCTGGCCGGCGGTTGTGCAAAAGCAGTTCGTCGATTTTTTTGCCAGCATGGCCGCCGCCCAAAACGTGCAAAGCAGTCTGCTGTCAGGTCCTTGATCCCCTTGATCCGCTTTTTCTCTGAGGACAACCATCACGGCAGAGCCATTTCCCCAAGAGCTATGGGGGTTTGGCCCAGATGTCTTGACCTTGCCATCGTTGGAAGGTTGAAAGTTCACTCCTTTCTTTCATTGTCAAGGACGTTTTATGACCGGATTTCCTGTTGACGCCATGAACCGCGGGCGCTGCGCGGTCCCGATGGCCAGGGCCGGTTAGCCGCCAGCTGCCCGTTTTCCTGTTCGCTGCCGGGGCATCGAGATGTTGCGCTGCCCGGACGCCGTGTTCCAAGTTCTTCTCATCCTCCATAAGGTGTTAACCATGTCATTGATTCAACTACACAACAACAAGCACCGTCTCCTGGCGGTCACATTGGGCATTCTGGTCATGGCGGGCATGTCTGCTGCCGTTTTTGGTGTGTCCGACTCCGGTGCCCGCGCGGATGTGGCCACTGCGCCCCCCGCCATGCCGGTCTCCGTCGCCACCGTCGTGCAAAGCGATGTGGCCGCCTGGGACGAGTTCTCGGGTCGCCTGGAGGCGGTGGAGCGCGTGGACATCCGCTCGCGTGTGGCGGGCACCCTCCAGGCGGTGCATTTTCGCGAAGGCGCGCTGGTCAGGAAGGGCGAGTTGCTGCTGACCATTGACCCGGCACCCTATGCGGCAGAAGTGGAGCGTGCCGGCGCACAGGTGGCAGCCGCGCAGGCGCGACTGGCCCAGGCCAAAGGCGAGCATGACCGTTCACAGCGCCTGTGGAGCGAGCAGGCCATTTCCAGGCGCGAGTTTGACGAGCGCACCAACGGAAAGGGCGAAGCCGATGCCAACCTGCGCGCCGCGCAGGCCGCCCTGCAAACCGCCCAGTTGAGCCTGGGCTACACCCAGGTGCGTGCGCCGGTGTCCGGCCGGGTCGGCAAGCTGGAAGTGACGGTGGGGAACCTGGTTGCCGCGGGCCCGGGCGCGCCAGTGCTCACCACCTTGGTCTCCGTGAGCCCGATCTACGCGAGTTTTGACGCCGACGAACAGGTCGTGGCCAAAGCCCTGAAAGACGTCAGCGCCAGCGGCGAACGCAAGCTCGAACGCATTCCGGTGCAGATGGGAACGGCCGCCAGTACGGACACGCCATTCGAGGGCCGCTTGCAGCTGGTCGACAACCAGGTCGATGCCAAAAGCGGCACGGTACGCGCCCGCGCGGTGTTCGACAACAAGGACGGCCAGCTCATGCCCGGCCAGTTCGCGCGCATCCGCATGGGTCAGGCCACGCAGGCCACGGCCCTGCTGGTCAACGAGCGTGCGGTCGGCACGGACCAGAACAAGAAGTTCGTGATGGTCGTCGGTGCCGACAACAAGGCGGCCTACCGCGAAGTCACGCTGGGCGCCTCGGTCAACGGCCTGCGCGTGGTCAAGGGCGGGCTGGTGGCCAACGAACGCATTGTTGTCAACGGCCTGCAACGTGTCCGGCCCGGCGCACTGGTTGCGCCGCAGCAGGTCGAGATGTCGGCCAAGGCAGAGCTCCTGCATGCCGACAAGCCCGTCAAGGTGGCCGCGAATTAATCCATGAAAGCCGGGGCCCGTCTGCCCTTGCCTGACCAAGAAGAATTGCCATGAATCTTTCGAAATTTTTTATCGACCGGCCGATTTTTGCCGGCGTCTTGTCGCTGCTGATGCTGATTGCCGGCCTGGTGGCTTTACGCGGCCTGCCGATCTCGGAGTACCCGGAAGTCGCGCCGCCATCGGTGGTGGTGCGCGCCCAGTACCCCGGCGCCAACCCCAAGGTGATCGCCGAAACCGTGGCCATGCCGCTGGAGGAATCCATCAACGGCGTCGAGGGCATGTTGTACATGGGCAGCCAGGCGACCACCGACGGCGTGATGACGCTGACCGTGACCTTCAAGCTCGGCACCGACCCCGACAAGGCGCAGCAGATGGTGCAGAACCGGGTCTCGCAGGCTGAGCCGCGCCTGCCCGAGGAAGTGCGCCGGCTCGGCGTCACGACCGTCAAGAGCGCGCCCAACATCACGATGGTGGTGCATCTGGTCTCGCCCAACGACCGCTACGACATCAACTACCTGCGCAACTATGCGGTGCTCAACGTCAAGGACCGGCTGGCGCGTATCCAGGGTGTGGGCCAGGTGCAGATTTTCGGCGGCGGTGACTACTCGATGCGGGTCTGGCTGGACCCGCAGAAGGTCGCGCAGCGCGGCCTGTCGGCCAGCGATGTGGTCGCAGCCATTCGCGGGCAGAACGTGCAGGCGGCCGCCGGTGTGGTTGGCGCCTCGCCGGGCCTGCCGGGCGTGGACATGCAGCTGTCGATCAATGCCCAGGGCCGCTTGCAGAACGAGGAAGAGTTTGGCGACATTATTGTCAAGACCGGCAGCGACGGCGCGGTCACCCGCCTGCGCGACATCAGCCGCATCGAACTGGGCGCCTCGGAATACGCGCTGCGCTCGCTGTTGAACAACAAACCCGCCGTCGGCATGGGCGTGTTCCAGGCCCCGGGCTCCAACTCGCTGGAGATTTCCGACGCGGTGCGACAGACCATGGATGAACTCGCGAAGAACATGCCCGAGGGTGTGGAATACCGCATCGCCTACGACCCGACGCAGTTCGTGCGCGCTTCCATCCAGTCGGTGATCACGACGCTGCTCGAAGCGGTGGCGCTGGTGGTTCTGGTGGTGATCCTGTTCCTGCAGACCTGGCGCGCTTCCATCATTCCGCTGCTGGCGGTGCCGGTGTCGGTGGTCGGCACCTTTGCGGTGCTGCACCTCCTGGGTTTTTCGATCAATGCGCTGAGCCTGTTCGGACTGGTGCTGGCCATCGGCATTGTGGTCGACGACGCCATCGTGGTGGTGGAAAACGTGGAGCGCAACATCGAGGCCGGCCTGTCCCCGCGCGAGGCGACCTACCGCGCCATGCGTGAGGTGTCCGGCCCCATCATTGCGATTGCGCTGGTGCTGGTGGCGGTGTTTGTGCCGCTGGCCTTCATCAGCGGCCTGACCGGCCAGTTCTACCGCCAGTTCGCGGTGACGATCGCGATCTCGACGGTGATCTCGGCGATCAACTCGCTGACCCTGTCGCCGGCGCTGGCCGCGCTGCTGCTGAAAAGCCACGATGCGCCCAAAGACGCGCTGACACGCGGCATGGACAAGGTTTTCGGCCGCTTCTTCGCGTGGTTCAACCGGCTTTTCAAACGCGGCGCCACCGCCTACAGCGGCGGTGTCAAGGGCGCGATTTCGCGCAAGACCCTGATGCTGGCGCTCTATCTCGTGCTGGTGGCTGCGACGGTCGGCATTTTCAAACTGGTGCCCGGCGGTTTTGTGCCGGCGCAGGACAAGCAGTACCTGATCGGTTTTGCGCAGCTGCCTGACGGCGCGACGCTTGACCGTACCGAAGACGTGATCCAGCGCATGGGCGAGATCATGAAGGCCAACCCGAATGTGGAAGATGCGATTGCCTTCCCCGGCCTGTCGATCAACGGCTTCACCAACAGCTCCAACTCGGGCATCGTGTTTGCCACGCTCAAACCTTTTGCCGAACGCAAGAACGCCGACCAGAGCGGTGGCGCGGTTGCGGGGCAATTGAACGGCGCGTTTTCCGGCATTCAGGATGCCTTCATCGTGATGTTCCCGCCGCCGCCGGTCGAGGGCCTGGGCACCACCGGCGGCTTCAAGCTGCAACTGGAAGACCGTGCCTCGCTCGGTTACGACGCCATGGACGCTGCCGTCAAGGCCTTCATGGAAAAAGTGTCGAAGGCGCCGGAAATTGCCGGCACCTTCACCAGCTGGCAGGTCAACGTGCCGCAGCTGTATGCCGACATCGACCGCACCAAGGCGCGCCAGCTCAATGTGCCGGTGACCGACATCTTCGACACCATGCAGATTTACCTCGGCAGCCTGTACGCCAACGACTTCAACAAGTTCGGCCGCACCTACAGCGTGCGGGTGCAGGCCGATGCGCCCTACCGCGCACGCGCCGAGGACGTGGGCCTGCTCAAGGTGCGCTCGACCACCGGCGAGATGGTGCCGCTGTCGGCGCTGATGAAGGTGCAGTCCAGCTTCGGGCCGGAGCGCGCCATGCGTTACAACGGCTACCTGTCGGTTGACGTCAGCGGCGGGCCGGCCCCGGGTTATTCCTCGGGGCAGGCGCAGGAGGCCATCGAACGCATTGCGGCGGAAACGTTGCCCAAGGGCATCAGCTTTGAGTGGACCGAGCTGACCTACCAGGAGATCCTGGCCGGCAATTCGGCGGTGCTGGTGTTCCCGCTGGCCATCCTGCTGGTCTTCCTGGTGCTCGCCGCGCAGTATGAAAGCCTGACCCTGCCGATCGCCATCATCCTGATCGTGCCTATGGGCCTGCTGGCGGCGATGACCGGCGTCTGGCTCTCGGGTGGTGACAACAACGTCTTCACCCAGATCGGGCTGATGGTGCTGGTGGGCTTGTCAGCGAAAAACGCCATCCTGATTGTCGAGTTCGCACGCGAGCTCGAGTTTGCCGGCCGCACCCCGGTGCAGGCCGCGATCGAAGCCAGCCGCCTGCGCCTGCGCCCCATCCTGATGACCTCGCTGGCCTTTGTGATGGGTGTGCTGCCGCTGGTGCTGTCCACCGGCGCCGGCGCGGAGATGCGTTCGGCCATGGGCGTCGCGGTGTTCGCCGGGATGATTGGCGTCACGGCTTTTGGTCTGTTCCTCACGCCGGTGTTTTATGTGGCGCTGCGCCGCATGGCCGGCAACCGCCCGCTCAAGCTGCATGGCGAGGTGCCGCACCTCGAAGCCTTCGCCGCCAGCCCTGTGATCGGTGGTGGTGGCGCGGCCGCTCATGCCCAGCCTGCCGCACCCATCGGCCGGCACGAATAAACAAGCAACAGCCAAGGAGTTCACCATGAACCGCACTTATTCCGGACTGCGCAGCGCGCTGGTCCCCCTGCTGGCCGTCCTGGTGCTGGCCGGCTGCGCCACCCCGGCTTCCGTCGATCCTTCCAGCCTGCCCGCCACGCCGCCAGCGTTCCGGGACCAGGATCCTTCCCGCGTGCTGGCCACCGCGCCGGCTGGCGCCGAAGCACAGGCACAGGGCCGCTGGTGGGCGGTGTTTGCCGATCCGGTGCTGGACCGGCTGGTCGAGCGCGCCGGCCGCAACAACAACAGCGTGCAGGTGGCGGCCGGCCGGCTGGCGCAGGCGCGCGCGATCACGCGCAGCACCGATGCGGACCGTCTGCCGCAAGTTGATCTCGGCGCCGGGGCGGTGCGGCAGAAAAACAGCAGCACCGGCAACCGGCCGCAAACCGTGGTCAGCGTGGGCGCCAATTTTTCCTACGAGCTGGACCTGATCGGCCGGCTGTCGCTCGCCACCGATGCGGCCTCGCTGGACGCCCGTTCACGCGAGGCCTTGCTGCGCAGCACGCAATTGCTGGTGCAGGCCGACGTGGCGCAGACCTACCTCAATCTGCGCGCTCTCGACACCGAACGCGCGCTGGTGCGGGACACCCTGCAGGCCTACCGCAACACCCTGCGTTTGACCGAGGTGCGTTTCAGGGAAGGCGACGTGGCCGAACTGGACGTGGCCCGTGTGCGCACCGAAGTGGCGGCTACCGAGTCGGAGGCGCTGACGCTGGACCGGCGCCGCGCCGAACTCGAACATGCGCTGGCCGTGCTGGTCGGCGAGGTGGCTTCCAGTTTCCAGGTCGCGCCGGCCGAATGGGCCACGGCGCTGCCGGTGATTCCGGCCGGTGTACCCAGCACGGTGCTGGTGCGCCGGCCCGACGTGTCGGCCGCGCAGAGCAGCATGCAGGCGGCGCAGGCGCGTGTCGGCGTGGCCCGCGCCGCCTGGTTCCCCGTCTTTTCACTGACGGCCAACGGCGGTTATGCCGCGCCCGAGATCGGTGATCTGTTCAAGATGTCCACCCGCGCCTGGGGTGTGGGGGCGCTGCTGTCGCTGCCGATTTTTGACGGCGGCCGACGTGAAGCGGGCGTGCAGAACGCGAACGCCGAACTGGATATTGCCCTGGCCAACTACCGCGAACAGATCCTGATTGCCTTCAGGGATGTGGAGGACCAGCTCTCGGCCCTGCGCCTGCTGGCCGAGCAGTCCGAAGCGCAGTCGCGCTCTGTGGCATCAAGCAGCCGCGCCACCGTGCTGTCGGACTCGCGCTACCGCAACGGGCTGGTCAGCCAGCTGGAAGTGCTGGATGCCCAGCGCAGCGAATTGCGCAACCGCCGGCAGGCGCTGCAGGTGCGCGCCGCGCAATACCTGGCCACGGTAGGCCTGATACGCGCCCTGGGTGGCGGCTGGGCCTGAGAAGGCCGAGGTGGTGCCCGGCGCGTGCGGTGCGTCCGCCGAAGGTAACTGCCACCAACAACCGGAGAAATTTATGATTGCGTTTCAAGTCGAAGACATGACCAGTGTGCAGGGTGTCAACGCCATCACCCGCGCCGTCAGGAAGCTGGACAAAAGGGCGCGGATCGAGGTTGACCTCGACGCCCGCCGGGTCGCGATAGAGGTGGCAGGGGCCGGCATATCCGAACTTGGTCATGCCATCCGGGGCGCCGGCTACACGCCAGTGCAGACCCAACCGGGCCGCGATCGTCTGGTTGTGGTGGCCGCGTCGGAGCAGGGAAGCCTTTGGTGGGGTTAGACGCTGCGACCCGTTCAGATTCGCCGGGCATCTGTTAAAACACCGGGATGCCCTCCCGTGTTCTGCCTGTCTGTCCCCGCCTGTCCGGTCCTGAGTCGTGACGATTTTGCTCGCGCCCATGGAAGGGCTGCTCGACTTCGTACTGCGCGACATCCTGACGCGTGCCGGCGGCATTGACCGCTGCGTGTCCGAGTTCATCCGCATCACCGACCAGCTGCTGCCCGAGCGCGTCTTCACGCGCATCGTGCCCGAGTTGCACACCGGCGGGCGCACGCTGGCGGGGGTGCCGGTGCGTGCGCAACTCCTGGGTTCCGATCCGGTGTGCCTGGCCGAAAACGCCGCCCGGCTCGCCACGCTGGGGCCGGCCGGTATCGATCTCAACTTCGGCTGTCCGGCCAAGGTGGTCAACCGCCATGGCGGCGGTGCCGCGTTGCTCGAGGAGCCCGAGACGATTGCAGCCATCGTGGCGGCCGTGCGGCGCGCCGTGCCGGCGCACCTGCCGGTGTCGGCCAAGATGCGCCTCGGTTTCAACGACGACAGCAAGGCGATTGACTGCGCGCTGGCGATTGCCGGCAGCGGCGCCGACGAGCTGGTGGTGCATGCGCGCACCAAGGCGCAGGCTTACCGGCCGCCGGCCTACTGGGAACGTATTGCCGACATCCGCGCGGCGGTCAGCATTCCCGTGGTGGCCAACGGCGAGATATGGACAGTGGACGATGCGCGCCTGTGCCGGCAGGCCTCGGGCTGCGAGATGCTGATGCTGGGCCGCGGTGCGGTGGCCGACCCGGGTCTGGCGCTGGCCATCCGCGGCGGTGGATCAGCCGCGGGCCTGACCTGGGACACGCTGCTGCCGCTGATTGCCCAGTTCTGGGAGCTGGTCTGCAGCCGGCTCGATGCGCACTCGCGCGCCGGACGCCTCAAGCAGTGGCTCAACTTTTTGCGCCGCCGTTATCCCGAGGCAGAGCTGGCGTTCCAGGCGCTGCGCACCGTCAACCAACCGGCCGCCATTTCCCGCTGGCTGGCTGCGGCCCTAGCCGAACAGGGCCTCGAAGCCGGCGTCGGGTTCGAAGCGCCTGTTGCGGTAGCTCAGGCGCGTGGGGCCGGGCAGGGCCTGCTCGCGCACTGAGTGGCGCGTATCGCCGGGGTAACAGATCACCCGGCTGCCTTCGTGGTCGAAGGGCTCGGGCTGAATCACCGGTGGCCGGCGTCCGCGGGCCTCGGCCAGAACACTTTCAACGCCCGCGTGGCGTGACAGATGTGCCAGGCTCATGATCTGCGGCGGCGCCAGCTCGATCTGGCGGTCCCAGTACTGCTGCAGTGCATGGCGTGGGCTCAGCCAGATGCTCTCGGTGGTCTCGAAATTGTCGTGGCTGGCCACCTGGCCGCCGGGCACCGCCGCCACGAAAAAACGCGTATCGAAACGCTTGTTGGTCACCGAGGGGGTGACGGGCGTGATCCAGCGTGACCAGGGCACGACGTTGAGTGTCTGCAGGCGCAAGGCCATTTGGGCCAGGACGGCATTGAAGCCGTGGCCTTCGCGCAGCAGCGCGGCGGCCCGGTCGGCGAGGCCGGGCAGGGACCGGCCTTGGGCGAACAGCACACCCGACTCTTCGAAGGCCTCGCGCAGCGCCGCCACATACACGGCGCCGGCGGTGCGCAGGTCGATGCCGGGCTCGTTCAGCCCGGCATGCAGCAAGTCCAGCGGCTGGTCCAGGTGGGCGGCCATGTCCAGTTCGGCGTCGGCGGCATCGATCTTGCCGCCGGGAAACACGTAGGCGCCGCCCAGCACGTCGGACAGGCCATGGCGCTTCATGAGGAACACCTCCAGGCCCGCGGGCGCATCGCGCAGCAACACCACGGTGGCTGCCGGACGCGGCGGGGTGGTGACGGTTTCGAGGTTGAGTTCCATGGCGGCTTTCAGGGGGAGGCGGGATGGTCCAGTACAGTACGACCTGGTTTCCGAGGCTATCAGACTTGCGGCAGACCAGGCATCACCAACACGACAAGGACAAGCAAATGGGTATTGATTTCAAGGGCCGGGTGGCCATCGTCACGGGCGCAGGCGG
>Ga0208514_100901_pt1 | contig 10525 bp, 10 predicted proteins | sample LakWasMet70_HOW9_2_FD_183900 | JGI IMG/M metagenome (GOLD analysis project Ga0208514, IMG submission 183900) | Freshwater sediment methanotrophic microbial communities from Lake Washington under simulated oxygen tension - Sediment Metagenome... | ecosystem: Environmental > Aquatic > Freshwater >...
ATTTGAAGTTGATCGGTGCGCGCTCCTGCAAGGCCAGCAAAATCATTAACATGGCGTGGCTATCCTTGCCGCCGCTCATGCACACCAGCACGGTGTCACCTTCTTCAATCATGTTGTAATCGCCAATAGCTTTCCCAGTCGCGCTAATCAACTGATTGCGCAGTTTGAGGAAGTTTTGGCTAACGTCGTCTGGATAATGTTTGGTCTTCATAGGCGCGCATTATAGCCGAAAGCAAGGTAAAGTCACGCTAAGTCTTTGATTATTCTGGTTGATTTTATTCGGATAAAGAAACATCTGCATCACAAGCTGTTCCTGCCGCGATCCAGCGCTTGAATAAACGGCTGGCCGATGCATTCATGTTTTCTGGCAGCCACCATAAAAAACGTGCCGGTTCACAGACCATGCCACATAAATAACGCTGGGTCTGGTCACTCCAAATCAGCGCCCGGCATGGTGCCTGATGTGGCCACAACAATGCCAGGCTGACCGGGCAAGGCTCGGCGGCACAACAGATGCCACAGCCGTTACACGCTTCACCCAAGGCGGGTTTGTGCGGCGCCTGCACGTGTATGGTGATGGTTTGTGACTGGGCTTTCTTGGCCACTATAAACTCAAATTGCGGCCGCCATCGACTGCCAGCACATGGCCGGTAATAAATGGTGCATCATAAATCAAGAATTTGACTGCTTTGGCAATGTCGGATGGTTCGCCTGTGCGTTTGAGCAAGGTTTGGTTGATGACTTGCTGGCGGTAGACCTCATCAAACTCCTGATTATCATCTGGCCACAACACCGGGCCTGGGGCAACAGCGTTTACCCTGACCTCGGGGCCGAGTTCCTGTGCCAGCGATTTGGTCAGGCTGACCAGCCCAGCCTTGGCCGCACTGTAAACAATATAGTGCTTTTTCGGGCGCTCAATATGCATGTCGGTAATATTGACGATGCAGCCCTGACTGGCGCGTAAAGCATCCGCTGCCGCCTGGCTTAAAAATAGCGGTGCTTTCAGGTTACTGCCCATCAGCTCTTCCCATTGTGCGGTATCTATCTGGCCGAGTTTGGTTGGGTAATAACTGGAAGCATTGTTGATCAGCGCATCAAGTCGGCCAAAGCGTTGCAAGGCAGAGGTGATCAGTTGCGATAATGCGGGCATATCGAGCAAATTTGCTTGTGCGATTACCACGCTGTCAGGCCGCGCCTGATTGAGCTCTGTTTGCAAGGTAAGCGCTTCGTCTGCACTGGTGTGGTAATGCAACAGAATATTGGCGCCTTGACGGTGTAGCTCGCGGGTGATGGCGGCGCCGACACGTTTGGCACCGCCGGTAATCAGCACGACTTTAGAAGCGGAAGGGGAATTCACGTTGGTCTCTTTATTCTGGACTGGTCACATTATAATGGCTGAATGACTGCTCAACCGAATTCTTCTCGATTGCCGGCACTGGATGCCGCGGCGCAACAACACAGCGACACACTACTTGCATACATTCAGCAGCGGGTGCAGCAGCAAGGTGGCTGGATTTCATTTGCCGACTATATGCAGATGGCACTTTATACGCCCCACCTAGGCTATTACAGCGGCGATGCCAATAAGTTCGGGCTTGGTGGCGATTTTGTCACCGCACCGGAAATTTCCCCCTTATTTGCACAGGCCTTGGCCAACCAGGTCGCGCAGGTGCTACAGACGACTGCGGGCAATGTGCTGGAACTAGGGGCTGGTACGGGTAAATTGGCGGCAGGCTTACTGCTGCGGCTGGCAGAGCTGGAACAGCTGCCGCAGCATTATTTTATTCTTGAGGTAAGCGCTAACTTGCGACAGCGGCAGCAAGAATACCTGCAAAGTATATTGCCAGCAGCCTTATATTCTCGCCTGCAGTGGCTGGATGCGTTACCAGAGGCCTTGACCGGCGTTGTGGTTGGTAATGAGGTATTGGATGCCATTCCTGTGCATGTGGTTGAATGGCGAGCCGGGCAGTGGCGGGAGCGTGGTATTGGGTTTGATCAGCAATTAGTGTGGCAAACACAACTGCTGCAAGACCTGTCACTGGTGGCGGCAATTGATACGCGCCACTTACCTGACGGGTATATCACCGAAGTGTGCCCGGCCGCGCAAGGTTTGATTGCCAGTCTTGCCACCATGTTGGTGCGTGGCCTGGTATTGATGCCTGACTACGGGTTTGCTGCAAGTGAGTACTACCATCCGCAACGTGCGCAGGGGACATTGATGTGTCATTACCAACATTACGCGCATGATGATCCATTGATCTATCCCGGCCTGCAGGATATCACTGCCCATGTTGATTTTACTGCGATGGCGGAAGCCGCGGTGGCGCATGGACTGGATTGTGCGGGATATACCAATCAGGCGCAGTTCTTAATCAACTGCGGTATTTTGCAGTTGCTGCAACAGGTGCCACCAGAAGAAAGTGCGCGCTATTTGCCTATGGTGGCGGCAGTGCAAAAGTTGCTATCGCCGGCGGAGATGGGGGAGTTGTTTAAAGTCTTGGCGCTGAGTAAAGGACTGGCATTGCCGTTGATGGGATTTTTGCAGGGGGATAAGCGGCATCAGTTGTAAGTGATTATGTTATTGGATTGAGGTAAGAAGGTAATTCTTCAGTTTGTGCTTTTAAGTGGCGTTTTGTTTCGCCTTTTCGGCGAGTTACTTTTCTTTGCTTGCCCCAAGCGCAGACTATTCTATGGTCGATCTGTTTCGCCTCTAGGCGACCTTCTTTCTTATGCTTGTCCATAAGAAAGAAGGCAAAGAACAAGACACCCCAGCTTCCGCTTTTTCCTTGCGCTACTCGGCTCGCCGGGCGTCCATCGAAACTCGCCCTGACAAGCCACACAAGACGTGGCTTGTTGCGGAGCTCAGACAGCCGATGGCCGAAGACTCCCGTCAACCCTGCGTTGCTCGGCGCGGCAGATGGGGACCCCGAACACCCGCGAGCGCCACCGTTTAGCAGGTTTAACAAAAAAATCCGGTTTTTAAACCGTCCAAACTAAATCCATGTAAGTTAGATGAGACAAGTCCCATTCCATCACGCTGAGTAGCGGAGACAAAGTGGGAGTAGTCGGCCATCGGCTGTTCGAGTTCCGCGGTGGCTTGCGGGTTGTGCAAGCCGCTAGGGCGAGTTTCGATGGACGCCCACTTTGTTGAGCAACGCAAGGAAGCCGAAGGCCGTGATGGCTGGGTGCCCTCTTCTTTGGTTACTTTCTGAGGGGCAAGCATCAGAAAGTGACTCGCCGGGAGGCGAAAAAGGTATTTCAAATTAATACGCTATGTACAGTAAATAAAAGCACTTAAAGTATAATGCGCCCCATGACCGAAATCGACCCAACCCCAGAATCTTCCGAAGCGCCTTACCAGCGCCGCATCCGTAGTTTTGTCTTACGTCAGGGGCGTTTGACTAAAGGCCAGGAGCGGGCCTTGCAGACGGCTTGGCCGACATTCGGTATTGAATATACCGATCAAGCACTGGATGTGAGTCAGGCGTTTGGCCGCACCGAGAGCAAAAAAATTCTCGAAATCGGTTTTGGGATGGGCGATGCTACGGCAAAGATTGCACAAACCTTGCCCGACTGTGATTTCCTGGCGGTAGAGGTGCATACGCCGGGCGTTGGCAGTTTGCTTAAGCTGATGCAAGAAGGTGATATCAGTAATATCCGTATTATTCAGCATGATGCTGTTGAGGTGCTACAGAATATGCTGGCGGATGCCTCACTTGATGGTGTGCATATTTTCTTCCCGGATCCGTGGCACAAGAAGCGTCACCATAAGCGCCGCTTGATTCAAGCAGAGTTTGTGCAGTTGTTATGCTCCAAGTTGAAAGCGGGCGCTTACATCCATGTGGCGACTGATTGGCATGAGTATGCCGAGTGGGTGTTGGAAGTGTTGCAAGGTGAAGCACAGCTGCAAAATACGGCCGCAGATTATGCTGAAAAACCGTCTTACCGCCCGTTGACCAAGTTCGAGAATCGCGGCCTGAAGTTAGGCCACGGTGTGTGGGATCTGGTGTTTAAACGCGTGTAATGCCTTGCATGCAAAATAAAAAAAGCAGACTGATGTCTGCTTTTTTTATCCAATGGCAGCTGGTTTGTCCTGCGCGTCGGTATCGTTGCCGAAAAACCATTCGCCTAGTACTTTTTCTGCCTCATCGACGCCTTGCTTCTTCAGGCTGGAGAAGAGTTGTACGGTGATTTTTTCGCCCCAGCCTTCTTGCAATTCTTTGCGCACTTTGCCGATCAGGATGCTGGATTCGCTGCGTGATAATTTGTCACTCTTGGTCAGCAGGACATGCACCGGTTTGCCGGAAGGGCAAAACCAGTCCAGCATTTGCCTGTCTAGCGGTGTAAGCGGATGGCGGCTATCCATCACCAATACCAATCCGGCCAGGCTTTGGCGTTCGCTGAGGTAGCGTGACAATACATTTTGCCAATGCATGCGCATGGCCTCTGGCACTTTGGCATAACCGTAGCCTGGCAAGTCGACCAGATGTTTGTCGTCGCCCAGCGTGAAAAAGTTAATCAGTTGTGTGCGGCCTGGCTGCTTACTGACAAAGGCCAGCCGGTTATGGTTGGCCAGGGTGTTTAATGCGCTGGATTTACCCGCATTGGAGCGTCCGGCAAAAGCCACTTCGATGCCACTGGCAGGCGGAAGGTCACGCAGATGATGTGCCGACAGGTGAAAGCGGGCGTTTTGAAAAACTGGCATGATGGAGTTGAGTTGCCTCAAGGTTTTATGGACTATTCAGCTGTGCATGCTATCACGAACAAGGTTTGTTTGATAAAATGGCGCAGAATAAAAATGTTGGGGCATAGAATGATGTTAAAGAGTTTTAAAGCAGGATTGTTTGTGCTGTTAGCCATGGGCGTGCAGCCAGTATTTGCTGAGGAAGCTGCTTCAGCAGAAGCCGCGCCAGTGGTGAATGGGCCAGAAAAAATTGTGCAAAACGTGTGTGCGGCCTGTCATGGTGCCGACGGTAACAGCGTGATTACCACCAATCCGAAATTGGCGGGCCAGCATCCAGAATATTTGCTCAAGCAGTTGAGCAACTTTAAAGATGGCACGCGTGCTAACCCGGTGATGGCCGGTATGGCAGGGGCGTTGAGCCAGGAAGACATGGAAGGCCTGGCGAAATATTTCTCCAGCCAAAGCATTAAACTGGCTAAATCAAAAAGCAATGGCAAGGGTTCTTTAGGCGAGAAAATCTACCGCGGTGGTATTGCGGCGACCCAAGTGCCTGCCTGTGCGGCCTGTCATGGTGCGACGGGTGCTGGTTTGCCAAAACAGTTTCCACGCTTGGCAGGGCAACACACAGACTACACCTTGCAACAGCTGAGAACTTTCCGTACCGGTGAGCGCGCGAATGCGCCAATGATGATGACCATCGCGGCAAAAATGAGTGATGCCGAGATGCAAGCAGTGGCAGATTACATTCAAGGTCTGCGCTAGTCGTTGCTGATTGAAAAAAGGTGGCTGCGGCCACCTTTTTTACTGTAGGGCTATTTTTACTGTAGGGCTAGGCAACCTTTTACGGTGGATGTCGTCCACAACTGCGCGTCTTGCGTTGTATGGCGACCATCTCGTGCGCAACCTTAACTAGTCAATTTTAAAGAGATCGTTTTGAAAGCTCCCATTTCCTTATCGCAGCGTGTGTATGAGCTATTAAGCTCAATGCGCTTTGCTGTGAGCCTGTTGACGCTGTTGGGTGTGGCCTCGATTATTGGTACCGTGCTCAAGCAAAACGAGCCTTATACCAATTACATCGTCAAATTTGGCCAGTTCTGGTTTGAATTGTTTGAATTGCTGGGTTTGCTGGATGTCTATCATGCGGCCTGGTTTTTACTCATTCTGCTATTTCTAGTGGTCTCGACCACCTTGTGTGTCATCCGTAATGCACCACTGATGGTCAAAGAGTGGCAAGTATATAAAGAGCACGCCACTGAAAAATCGTTGCGTTTGTTTGGGCATCAGGCCAGTTTGATGACAGCGCAGCCAGCTGCGGCATTACAAACGCAGTTAAGTGAGTTTTTAAGCGCAGAGCGTTATCGCTTTAAAACCCGCCAGCAAGACAATGGCGATATATTGATCGCCGCCAAGCTGGGTACACATCAGCGCCTGGGCTATATTTTTACCCATGCAGCGATTGTCGTCATTTGTTTTGGCGGTTTGCTGGATGGTAATTTGCCATTCAAGATACAAGAGCTGCTCGGCTGGAAGAAAATCGAAACGCGTGATATCTCTTCGCGCAAAGTGCCGGCAGAAAGCCGTTTGGGCGTCAATAACCTGTCATTCCGGGCCAATATGACGCTGCCGGAAGGCGAGCATGACAATGTGGCGTTTGTGCGTGTGCGTGACGGCTATCTGGTGCAAGACCTGCCATTCACTGTGGCGCTGAAAGATTTCCGCATTGAGCATTATGCGACCGGTATGCCGAAGTCGTTTGAGAGCGATATCGTCATCACCGATCCTGAGTTGAGCAAACCTATCGAAACCACGATACGCGTCAATCATCCTTATACTTATAAAGGCATCGCCATTTATCAGTCTGACTTCCAGGATGGTGGCTCGGAGCTCAAATTCAAATTATGGGATTTGGCCGCCAGCAACCAGGACGGGTTTGATGTTGATGGGGTGGTGTCGCAAAAAGGCTCATTAGGCGACGGCGCACAAAAAATGACGGTGGAGTTTAACGAGTTCCGCCAGTTTAATATTTTGAACTTGTCGGCAGATGGTAAAGGCAAGCCACATAATGTGGGGCCCAATACCACCTTGAAACTGCGTAATGCCAGCGGCCAGGCACGCGAGTACATGAGTTATATGCAGCCATTGCAACTGGATGGCCGGGCTTATTTTGTCTCTGGTATGCGTGAGACGGTACAGGATGAATTCAAGTACCTGCGCATTCCGGCGGATGCTGAATTGGAAATCAACGGCTTTATGCACTTGCGCCAGACGCTGCGTAACGAGCAGGCGATACGTGAGATTGCTAGCCAGGTAGCTAAACAGATGCCGGGTGACAATGCCGCATTAAAGGCGCAGTTTGAGCAAAGCCTGCAACATTTGCTGGTGACGTTCAAGCAAGGCGGGTACAGTGGGTTGTCGCGTATTATTGAGAGCGCAGTGCCGAAAGACCAGCGCGAGCAGGCAGCACAAACGTATTTGAAGCTACTCAACCGGGCTGCATTGCAAGGCTATCAAATGAGTCGTGCCCAGCGCCAGTTGCCACCGGCACCTGAAACCCAGGAGACGGTGATGTTTATCCAGGATAGCTTGAATGCCATGAATGACTTGTTCTTTTATGGCACGCCCTATTATTTCCAGCTCAAGAATTACACACTTAAACAGGCCAGCGGTTTTCAGTTAACGCGCTCTCCTGGTCAAAACTGGGTGTATTTTGGTTCGGTGATGCTGGTGTTGGGTATTTTTTCCATGTTCTATATTAAGGAACGTCGTCTATGGTTATTGATCAAACCTGCACGGCAAGAGGTATTGCTGGCAATGTCGTCTAACCGTAAAAATATGGATCTGGACCAGGATTTTGCACGTGTGCAACAGCAATTGACTGCGCTGCTGCTAGCGGCTGCCTGACGGAATGAAGAGGGGAATGCGATGAGTACATCATTATTAGTAAAGCCAACATCGTTTTGGCAATCATTAAGTAAGTTCGATTGGGTTTACGCCGTGCTGCTGCTGGCGGGTGGCATTTTCTCTTACCAGCGTTATGCCGGCTTTATGGATGTGTATGAAGTCAGTTTTTTGTTTGGTGCGGTGGCCTTGTTCAGTTACCTGGGCTGGCGCTGGTCGGCAATTGCGCGGCTGGTACTGGGGATTGCGGTATTGAGTCTAGTCGGGGTCTATAGCTATCAGGGCGACCTGGCGAATGGGAGTCAGCAATTCCTGCTTAAATTCTTGCTCGCCAGCCAGTCTGCTGTCATGTGGATGAACGTGTTATTTGTGCTGGCCATGCTGACCTATTGGCTGGCATTGTTCCAGAAGTCGGCGTTTACGGCAAAAGTTGCCTCCGCACTTACCTGGGCAGCGACCTTGTTTGGCTTTGTTGGCCTGATGGTGCGCTGGTATGAGTCTTACCTGATTGCGCCGGATGTCGGCCATATCCCGATCAGTAATTTGTATGAAGTATTTATCCTGTTTTGCCTGATCACCTCTTTGCTGTATTTGCATTACGAAAAACTGTTCAATACGCGCCAGTTGGGCGGATTTGTGCTGGTGGTGATTAACGCTGCGGTGGGTTTTATCCTCTGGTATACCTTTGACCGCCATGCCAACGAGATTCAACCCTTGGTGCCTGCTTTGCAAAGTTACTGGATGAAGATACACGTGCCGGCTAACTTTATTGGTTACGGTGCATTCTCGCTAGCGGCCATGGTGGCCGGTGCTTATCTGCTGGTAAAGCATGGCGTGCTGGCCAGCCGCCTGCCGGCATTGCATGTGCTGGATGATTTGATGTACAAGGCGATTGCTGTTGGTTTCGCTTTCTTTACCATTGCCACCATTCTGGGCGCGATGTGGGCAGCTGAAGCCTGGGGTGGTTACTGGTCCTGGGATCCTAAAGAAACCTGGGCGCTGATTGTCTGGCTGAATTACGCCGCCTGGTTGCACCTGCGCTTAATGAAGGGCTTGCGTGGCACTGTGTTGGCCTGGTGGGCGCTGGTCGGTTTGCTGGTCACGACCTTTGCCTTCCTTGGTGTGAATATGTTCCTCAGCGGCCTGCATTCCTACGGCACGCTTTAACTGTTAAGTGCTGCTTTATCCGCGGGCAGATACGTATGTATCTGCCCGTTTTCTTTTATTTTTCCTGAATTCTCCCATTATCCAATATTAACAATAATTAATTAATGTTAATATTGGCTGGTCGGCATCGAATGGATGCTGATGCCGGCAAGGTAATACTTCTTACAATGATTCGGTATCAGGAGGATTCAAAATGAAAAAGCAATTAGGATTTAGCTTGATTGAATTGGCCATTGTGCTGGTGATTGCAGGGTTGTTACTCGCGGGCGTCATGCGAGGGCAGGAATTGATTGCCAATGCCAAGGTGAAAAGTCTGGCCAGTGATTTCAGAAACATACCCACTTACTTTTATGGATATCAGGACAGGTTCCGTACCTTGCCCGGTGATGATCATGCGGCAGATACCCATGTCACTGGTACGAATGCAAGTACCAATGGGCAGGTGCAGAACGGCTTGATTCAAGGCGGCTGGAATTCAAGCACCAACACGGATGAATCATTTTTGCTATGGCAGCACTTGAGACTGGCGGGATTGGCAACGGGTACTACTGATATTGCTAACACGACGCAATATCCGCCGCGCAATAGTGAGGGCGGCCAGTTGGGCGTTACCAGTGTTGCCGACTTGACGGCAGTCACTAGCGGCACCTTTAACACTGCGCACGCCATGTGTTCTGATGCCATTCTTGGGCGATATGCGCTACAGCTGGATACCATGATGGATGATGGCGTGGGTAATAGCGGCGTGATGCGCATCGTGGTGAATGGCACGCCAGGTACGGGCGTGGCCGCGCCGGCTGCCGGTACGGCTTATTTAGTCTGCATGAGTTTTTAGTGTAGAATACAACATAAATTTGTAACAAAAGGCCTGGATTTTCAGGCTTTTTGTTTTATGTCGGATACATTCAACGTTTGAGACACATTCTGTTTTAGAATGGTAGCCGTTTTACACCACCCACTTCCTATGGCAAACGCAATTGTAGAAATCCAAGACCTGTCTTTCGGGTATAAAGGCCGCTTGTTGCATAAAGGCATCAATATGACCTTTCCTAAAGGTAAGGTGGTTGCCATTATGGGCGGTAGCGGCAGTGGCAAGACCACTTTGCTGCGCCTGATCGGTGGTCAACTCAAGCCAACCAAAGGCCAGGTGCAGGTTGGCGGTGAGATTGTGCACCAACAAAATCGTGAAGGCATTTACCGCTTACGCCGCAAAATGGGCATGCTGTTTCAACACGGTGCCTTGTTCACGGATTTATCCGTGTTTGAAAATGTGGCTTTCCCAATGCGCGAGCATACCAATTTACCTGAAAGCATGATTCGTGATCTGGTGTTGCTCAAATTGAACGCGGTCGGTTTGCGTGGTGCACATGCCTTGATGCCAACTGAGCTTTCTGGCGGCATGGCACGGCGTGTTGCGCTGGCACGCGCGATTGCGCTTGATCCCAGTATTATTATGTATGACGAACCGTTTGCCGGTTTAGACCCGATTTCGATGGCGGTGATTTGTGATTTGATTCGCAGCCTGAATGATGCGTTGGGTGCTACTTCAATTATCGTGACGCACGATGTGGAAGAAACTTTCCAGTTTGCTGATTATGTTTATTTTGTGGCAGATGGTGTGGTCGCTGCTGAAGGCACGCCAGACGATTTGCGCAATTCCGAGTTACCGTTTGTGCACCAGTTTGTGCATGGTGAAAAAGATGGCCCGGTGCCATTCCATTATGCGGCGCCTGAATATCACGCCAGTTTGTTGAGAGGTGCGCGTTAATGGTATTG
>Ga0208514_100903_pt1 | contig 10473 bp, 6 predicted proteins | sample LakWasMet70_HOW9_2_FD_183900 | JGI IMG/M metagenome (GOLD analysis project Ga0208514, IMG submission 183900) | Freshwater sediment methanotrophic microbial communities from Lake Washington under simulated oxygen tension - Sediment Metagenome... | ecosystem: Environmental > Aquatic > Freshwater >...
GCTGGGCAGCGTTGCCCCCATCTCCAGCGCGAAGACCTGGTACCTCAGACGCTGCGCCTGCCGCACCTCGTCCTGGTGCCTGGCCCAGCCTACCTGGATTTTCCCCGGCGCAGCCCCTTGAACAGCGACCGGATCGGCAGCATGAGAGCTTTGATGAAGTGACCCCCGTGGCATTGCGACTGGCGACAATGCAAAGGTGGGATTGGGCAGTTCTTTCATGATGGACTCCTGGTTGTCTTCTCGCAAATGACTCTCGACACTCAACTCTCGATACCGGCACTCAAAAATTCTGTAAAAAAGCCCCGGAGGTCGGGGCTGTTACTGCTTGGAAACTAGGTCCCGACGATGCCGCCATCCTTGCGCCGGATGACGACGGTGGCCGAGCGCGGCCGCCCGCCCGCCGGGCCGTCCGGCCAATGGCTCACCGCCTTCGGCTGGGCCGGGTCGCTGCGCTCGCTGGCGGTTTCGCCCGGATGCTGGATGTTGATGAACACCGCGCGGCGATCCGGCGTGAAGCTCACCCCGGTGATCTCGCAGCCGGCCGGGCCGGTCAAGAAGCGTTTCGTCTCGCCGGTCGCCGGGTCGGCGCACAACATCATGTTGTTGCCTATGCCCTTGTAGGCACCCTTGTGCATGGCCGAGGTGGAGATATCGGTCTGTATCCAGAGCAGGCCACTGGCGTCGAACTGCAGGCCATCGGGGCTGCCGTACATGTCGCCCTTGATGGTGCCGCGGTACTCGGCCTTGTCGGCATTCGGGTCACCTGCCAGGGCAAAGTGCATCCAGCGGAACTCGGTGGCGCTGGCGTCGCCATCGAGCCGGCTGGCAGCGTTGTCCTGACGGCTCTTGCCTTCGCGCCAGCGGATGATGTGACCCATGATGTTGTCATTGCGCGGGTTGGCCGCGTCGGCCATGCGGCCGTCCTTGCCGCGGTTGCTGTTGTTGGTCAGCGTGACAAATACCTCGCCGGTGTTGGGATGCACCGCCACCCATTCGGGGCGGTCCATCTTGGTGGCACCCACCACGTCTGCCGCCTGGCGGCACTTCACCACCACGTCGGCCTGGCTGGCAAAGCCGCTGGCGGCATTCAGGCCACCTTCGCCATGCACCAGCGGCAGCCAGCGGCCGTAACCCTGTGCATCAAAGCGCGCCACATACAGCGTGCCGTGGTCCAGAATGTCCTTGTTGGCGCGGTAACCGCCAGGCTTGACCTTGTCGCGGCTGACGAACTTGTAGATGTACTCAAAACGCTCGTCGTCGCCCATGTAAACCACCGCGCGGCCATCGCGGCTCAAGGTCGTCGTCGCCCCTTCGTGTTTGATGCGGCCCAGCGCCGTGCGCTTGATCGGGGTCTGCGTCGGATCCTGCGGGTCGATCTCCACCACCCAGCCAAAGCGGTGCGGCTCGTTGGGGTGTTTGGCCGCGTCAAAACGTTCGTCGAACTCGTGCCAGCGGTAACCAAAACCCTTGGCGCGCAGGCCGTAACGCGCCTCGTCCGGGTTCGGCTTGTCCTGCGCCGAGAAGTAACCGTTCCAGTTCTCCTCGCAGGTCAGAAAGGTGCCCCAGGGCGTCTGGCCCGCGGCGCAGTTGTTCAGCGTGCCCAGCGGGCGTTTGCCCTCGGGATCGGCCGCGGTTTTCAGCAGCGCGTGCCCGGCGGCCGGGCCGCTGAACAGCATGGGGGTGTTGCCGGTGATGCGGCGCGCATAACGCGAGTTGGGCATCACGCGCCAGACACCGGCGCGTTCCACCACCTCGATCACGCTGACGCCGTGCGCCGCCTGCGACTTGCGCACCTTGTCGGCCGTCCAGGTCTTCATGCCGTCGCTGTGCAGCAGGCCGTCGTCGGTGTATTCGTGGTTGATGGCCAGCAGGCCATGGCGCGGGTTCTTGTCCAGCGGGAAAAACTCCATGCCGTCGTGGTGCATGCCCGACTGCAGCAGCTGCTCCTGCCAGCTGTTCGATGCGTCCGCGCTGAAGGCCGGTGCCGCCGTTCCGGCAATGCCGGTCGCATCACCCCAGCGGTACAGCACCTGGGCTTCATACTCGGGCGGCACCACCAGCGCGTCGGCGCTGGACGTCGGCACGCCGGTGAAACCGAGCGGCTTGCCTTTGACGGGCGCCGCGGCGCTGGCCGTCAGCGTGTGCGAACCCATCAGCAGCGCCACCGCCGCCGTCGTGCAGCGCAGCACATGGCGGCGCTCGCCGTCTACTTCATGAATGAAGGGATTGGACGTCGTGTTGACGCCTTCGCCCTGCTCATAATCCCTGCCGAAACCTTGACCCATGAATCACTCTCCATCGTGTTTTTGACTGATGGGGTGATTCTGGAAGTCGAGGGTGACGTGTTCATGTCGGTTTGATGGCAGTTTGATGACAGCCGTTTGCCTCTGCCTCTGTCTGTTGCTGGCTGTCGCGTCAGCCGCAGGCTCCGCTGACCCGTCGTTGGTTCAGCGGGGACGGAGTCGGGGTTTCCTGTCGTGCGAGAAGGTCTGGCGCGGTTGGGACAAGCTGCAAGTACAAACCCTGGCGTCAGCGCACTTCGCAGTCGACAGCGTTGCTTTTGCCGCTCCCGGTCGCCGAACCACTGCTGCCTGCGGTGGGAGCCGATGACGAAAATACCGTTGGCGGCGTGAATTTCAGGCCGGGGTTGACAGGCACCATCACCGGTGGCGACGTGACGGAAGCCGTATATCCAAACTGCCCGGCCGAGAAGTTTGACGTTCCCCCACGGTTGTTGAGAGTAACCATTCCGTCGAGCACCTGCACATACAGGCCGGGCGGCAAGACGCCTCCCGGCGTTGGGGGCACAGGGCCCTGCACCACTTTTTCCCAGACCGGCAGGACGGTGGCGGCATCACTTTGCACCGACGTGCTCAGCGCCGCCAGGCTGGCCCGTGCATAAGCGCGCTGCGCGATGGCGGTCGCGGGGTCGGGCCCGTAAAAGAGATTGAAGCTGGCTGCGCCGGCATCGACGGTGGTTTCTCCCGCCTCAATGCTCAGGCGTCCGGTGCCGGGCTGCGCAGGCGCGAGGACCTGAAGCTGCCCCGTTGCCAGACTCAGCGTGGTCGCGCTGGCAATTGTCAGCCGGGTCTGGGGGCCCAGCACGGCCTGGCGTCCGTCGGCCAGGTCGATGCGAACGTAGGTGTTCTCCTCGCTCACCAGGGTGTCCCCCGCTTCGACCACGGATTGTGTAGCAAGCACTTTCAGGGCGCCATTGGCCTTGAGCGCCATGACGAAACCGCTGAGCTGGGTCACCTTGCCTGCTGGCGTGCCGGCGTGGGCCGCCTGGTGGCCGAAGAACGACAGCGTGAACAGGAAGGAAGCAACGACAGGGAAATGAATTTTCATGGTTTGCTCCGCTTAGTTGCAATACGTTTTTTTGGCCACGTCGATTTTGGCCCCGGCGACATTGGTGGCGTCGGTCGTTTTGGCGTCAGCCAGCTTCGGGGCGCTGGTGGTATTGCCAGTGAAGCTGGTATTGACAAGGTCGACCGTCGAATTCAACGCCTGGGCCAGAGACTCACTGGTGTTGTTCGCCGTGGGCGGAAACACGATGCTGCATCCCACCAAGCCAGGAGACGCCACGCACTTCACCAGCGACGGCAACACGACACTGCACCCCTGCAAGGTTGGCGAAGCCGTGCACTGCGACAGCAAAGGCAACACGGCGCTGCAACCCTGCAAGCCAGGAGAAACTGCGCACTGCGCAAGCGTCGGCAACACGACATTGCAACCCTGCGAGGCCGGCGAAGCTGTGCATTTCGCCAGCGACGGCAGCACAGCCGCGCAGCCCGCCAGGGTGGGTGTACCGATGCATTGGGTGAACGTCGGCAGCACGCTGGTACAACCCGGGGTAATGGGTGCGGCGACGCAGGTGGCCAGCGAGGGCAACACCACCGAGCAGCCGGCGGTCGTCGGTGCGTTGACGCATTGCGACAGGCTCGGCAGCACCGCCGAGCAGCCGCTGGTGACAGGAGAGGCGATGCAACTGGCCAGCGAAGGCCGAATCACGACGCCCTGCACCGTCACACCGCCGCTGGTGGAACTCACGGTGGACTGGTTGTTGAACGTGTTGCCGGCCAGCACGATGTCGCCCGACCGCGAAGTGACCGGGCTGAGCAATGTAAGGCTGCCGGCAACGTTGACGTTGATCGGGCCGCTGCCGCCGGAAGTGATGCCGGTTTGCGTGCCAGCCGTGCCGATTGTCAGGGACGTGCCATTGTTGCGGAAGTTGAAGCCACCGGCGCCATTGGCAAAACCAGCCACCTGCTGCACCTGGTTGCCCGGGTTGGTCAGGTTGACAGCGCCGGCGCTCGCAGTGGCCGACAGCGTCACCATGCTGATGGCTGCGGTCTGGTTGATGTTGCCGTTGGCGCTGTTGAGCGCGAGCCGGCTGCCGCCGCCACCGGTGATGGTCGCGTTGATGTTGATGTCCGCGGTGGCATTGAGCGTCAGGCTCGTGTCGCTGACCCAGGTCACGGCGTCAACCACGTTGATGTTGCCGGCGCCCGTGCCGGCCGCGTTGTCGGTGGTGACAACCACCTGGGTGGTGGCAAGCGCGGTCTGCAGGGTCGCAACGGTCAGCAGTGAATCCCCCACGGCGCCGGTTGCCACGAAGGTCGCGGCCGAGGTGTCACCGCCCACCATGCCCGCCGCCGTGGCGCTGGCCTGGTTGGTCGCAATGAAGATGTTGGTCGGGTCCAGCAACAAGGTGCCAACGCGGCCGTTCGGTGCCCGCGTGTCGACCCGGCCCTGCATGTCCAGCACATGGCCCGAGGTTTCGACGAAGCCGCCGTCCCCCGACTGCGCGCCGCCCCGGGCACTGATGCTGCCGTAGACACGCGTGGTGCCGTCGGACCAGGCGATCACCTTGCCGCCGTTGCCGGAGCCCAAGGCGTCGGCGCTGATGAGGGCGTCACCGGCCATGTAGACCTGTTTCGCATTGACGATGTCCGCGTTCTGGCCGCGGTAGTCGCCACCGGCCAGCACCGTTCCGCCGCCGGTCTCGCCGCTGGCATCCACCCGCGCATTGCCGGTCAGCGCCACGCGCTCGCCCAGCAGATGAATGGTGCCGCCGGTGCCCACCCCGGCGGCGCTCGCGCTGGTCAGGCTGCCGCTCTCCAGCAGCAGATCCCCGCTGGCCTTGAACACGATCTGTCCGGCGGCACCGACCGCGGCCCGATCGGCGCTGACAATGCCGCGCTGGTTGACCAGGTTGCCGTAAATGCCGACACGCCCGCCTTGCGCCACGACCTGGCCCAGGTTGATAGCCTGGTCCTGCGGCGCGCTGACCACCACATGCAGGGCCGGGTTGCCGCTGTCGGCCAGTTTCACGCTGCGGCCCGCGGCCAGCACCACGTCGCCACCGGGCGCATGGATGAGGCCGCTGTTTTCAACCTGCGGCCCGATCAGGAGCACCTGCCCGCCTTCGGGCGTGCGGATGCTGCCCTGGTTGGCAACGCGGCCCGCCACGGCACCGGCGCTGAAATTCATCTTGCCGGACAGGAAGTCGGCGTTGGACATCGCCAGGCTGGAGGCCACCAGCCCGTTCACGTCCACCTGCGCACCGGCGCCGAACAGGATGCCGTTGGGATTGATCAGGACGACCCGGCCGTTCGATTGCAGGGCGCCCAGGATCACCGAGGGGTTCTGCCCGGTGATGCGGTTGAGCACCGCGCTCGCGGAGCTTTGCTGAACAAAACGTGTCGCCTCGCCCGCTGCGATCGAGAAACCGGGCCATTCGATGATGGTGCCGGGGGTGTTGGTGACCGTGCGGACACTGCCCAGTTGCTGGAAGCTGGCCTGGCCATTAACAACGGTCTGGGCGCCGACGCCGCCGGTGAGCATGACTGCCGCCGCCATCAAGGCCCTGACAGGGTGTGCGGAGTTTGTTTTCATCTGTATTTTCCGGGTCAGTCAATAGGAAAGAGACAAAGCAACATGCACCCGGCTGTCGCCAGCTGCGCGGGCGCCGCCACCGTCGATCACGCGGCCGTAGTCCACCTGCAAGCTGGCGCTGCGGTCCAGGACAAAGCGCAGCCCCAGGCCGGCACTGGAGATGGACGTGCGCTGCACTTCGCCAGGCAACGCCTTGTTACGCGACACGCTGGCGGCATCCACAAAAGCCAGTGCACGGCATTGCACCGCAAACGCGGCGGTGGCCGGGCACCAGTTGGGCGTCTGGATTTCCGCGCCTGCAAAATGGCCCTGGTCACCGGCCACTTCTCGTTCCCGGAAGCCGCGCACCGAACCCGCCCCGCCGGCGCCGAATTGCTCACCGGGCACCAGGGCGTCGCGGGTGGCCTGCCCATTCAATTGCAGGCGCAGCTGCCAGTCCTGTCCCAGCTGGTGGTTGTAGCCCGCGCCATAACGCAGCACGCGGTAACTGGCCGAGGCGCCCACGCGCTGGCGGCTAAAGTCTGCCGCCCGGCCGTTTTGCCCGCCCGGGATGTTTTGCAGGCCGGTGAGCTGCACGCCCAGCGTGGCCGAAGGCAGCGTCAGCTGGCCGGAATAAGTCAGCGACAGCGGGTGCACCGTGATCTCATCGCCCAGCTTGAAACCGGCGACATCGATGTTGTTGACGTAGGCCCGCCAGTCGGCGCCGTAGATCAGCGTGGAGACCAGGTCGCCCCATTGCGGCAGCGAGTGGTTGTAACGTGCGCCAAAGACCTTGCCCTGGCCGCTGACCTGCAGGTTCAGCACCCCGGCCGTCAAGGTGCCGGAGTCCACGTTCGAATGACTGGCGAAAAAATCCATCGAGTCGCCCAGCGCGTACAGCGGCACGTGGTAACCCACGCCGTACACACTCACATTCGAAGGCTTTTCCGCCGAGGTGGTGTACTGCAGCGTCATCACATGGTCCCGGTCCCAAAGGTTGGCATGCTGGAAGAGCACGCCCAGGCGCGTGCGGCCGGTTTCCGTGCTGCCGCTGTTGTCGGCGTTCAGGCCGATCCGCCAGGGCTTCTTGTCCTCGGTCACGCTGACCACGGCGTCCACCGTGTCGGGCTGATCGGCCGTCTGCAGCGCCAGCGTGACCTGCTTGGCCGGGTTGGTGTTGGCCACCTTCAGGCTGGCCGAAATATCGCGGATGTTGGGTGTGGCGCCTTCGCGCAGCGCAGGCAGGCTGGCGCGGACGTTCTCGCTCGAAAACAGCCGGTTGCCTTCCACGCGCGTACTGCCGATGCGTGGCTCGATCACCTTCAGGCGAACCACGCCCTGGGCCAGCTCCTGCTCGGGCAACTGCACGAGCACCACGCTGTAGCCACGCTGGAGATAGGCCTGCTGCAGCGCTTCCACTGCGCGGCGCACGTCGCCGAAGCTGCGCTGGGGGCCGGCGAAGGGGGTAAGCACCCCGTCCACCTCGGCACTGGGCAGCAGGCTGTTTCCATCCACGGCGAAACGCGAGATGGCAAAGCGCGGCCCGCTGCTGGCCACTTCATCGGCCGCCTGTGCGGCCAGGCCGGTTGCCGTCAAAGCGGCGAATACGCACAACGCGCGGGTACGGCTGAGCCGCGCCCCATTTTTTGCTTTTTTCAAGGATGGGTCAGGTTAAGTCTGCGGGGGCTCATGCATCGCCAAAGGCAGCATGGGGGCCTGCATCGAAAACCAAGCGGAGCGCGGAACAGCGTGTTGCTGTTTGTCCGCATCCTACCCCAACAACCGATGGCGCCAGCGTCCTGCACCAAACGATCTGCGCTCCGCGTGGTGTGGCCGCCGGGCTCCAGGCAGCCCGCAGGATGACCACACAACCCTCTGTAAAGGAAACGTGGGCAGTGCTGAAATGCTATGAATTACGTAGCTGCTCGCGCTTGCAGGATATGGGCTGGAGCCCGATTTTCTTCATAAACTCACCGCCAGGCCGAAATCAAGGGAGGGGTTACGACAAAATAGGCTGGTTCCGCCGCGCGTAGTGACCGGGCGCCAGCCCCACATGGCGGCTGAAAGCCGTGCTGAAGGTGCTGGCCGAGCTGTAGCCCACGCGTTCGGCCACCTCGGCCAATGCGCAGTCGCTGCGGCTGAGCAGATCCTTCGCCATCGCCATACGCCAGGCCAGCAGGTATTCCATGGGCGGCACACCCACGGCTCGCGAGAAGCGCTCGAAGAAAGCCGAGCGCGACAGCGCCGCCGTCTTCGCCAGTTCAACCACCGTCCACGCGCGCGCCGGCTCGCCATGCATGTGCCGCATCGCGGCGGCCAGGCGCGTGTCCGCCAGCGCGCGCAGCAGCCCCGGTGGCGCACCTTCACTGGGCGCCCCGCGCAGCGCTTCGACGAGCAGCACTTCAATAAGCCGGCCCAGCACCAGCTCGCGGCCGGGCCGCTGCTCAAGCGACTCTTCCCTCACGAGCTGCACCAGCAGCGCAAGCCGCGCGATGCCGCGCACGTGCAGCAGGGCCGGCAGCAGCGACACCATCAATGCCGCATCCGGCGAGTCAAAGGCGAAGTAGCCGCCCAGCATGCGCATGTCCGGCGGGCCTTTGCGCGTTCCGTGGCGGATTTCATCCTCGGGCTGCGGCTGCAGCTTGGGGTCAAGAAGAACGGGAGCAGCCGGCGCCAGCCCCGACAGCGTGAAGCCGGGCGTTGCCGGCATCAGTACAAAGTCGCCGGCGGTCAGCGTGAGCGGCTCCTGCCCCTGCACCGCCAGAACACATTCGCCCTCCAGCATGGTGCAGAAGCTGGGCTGGCCAAAAGCGGAGTAACGAACGGCCCACGCTCCGGCGCCGCTGATCACCTTCGAGTACACCGCACGTGGCCGAAGCAGCGTGATGACCTCCGCGAGTGGATCAACCATAACCGGACTCCTGCAAATAAACAACGGACTCCAAATTGTAGTCAGTCCTGCCTTCAGCCGATATCGTTACACCACCTTCAATCCACCTCTTCAAGGAAACCAAAATGAAAACCGTACTGATCACTGGCTGCTCGTCTGGCTACGGCCTGGAAACCGCCCGCCACTTCCACGCCCAGGGCTGGAACGTCATTGCCACCATGCGAACGCCGCGCGCTGATGCGCTGCCCGCCTCGGAGCGCCTGCGCGTGCTGTCGCTCGACGTGACGAAGCCTGAAAGCATGGCCGCCGCCATCAAGGCGGCCGGGCCCATCGACGTGCTCGTCAACAACGCCGGTCTTGGACTTTTTGGCGCCTTCGAGGCGACGCCCATGGCCACCGTGCGCGAGATTTTTGAAACCAACACCTTCGGCATGATGGCCATGACCCAGGCTGTGTTGCCGCAGTTCCGTGCCCGCCAGTCGGGGCTGGTCATCAACGTGACCTCGACCGTGACGCTGGCTCCCATGCCGCTGGTGGCCGCCTACACCGCCAGCAAGACAGCCATCGAAGGTTTCACCGAATCGCTGGCTCTCGAGCTGGAGACCTTCAAGGTCCGCGTGAAACTGGTCGAGCCGGGTTATGGGCCGGGCACGCAGTTCGCGGCCAATGGGGCCGACCGCATGCAGGGACTGATCCCGGAAGCCTACGCGCCGTCTGCGCAGGCTTTTTTTGCAACGCTGGGCCAGCCGGCGGCGGTCACCACCGCGGCCGATGTCGCTGAAGCCGTCTGGCGCGCGGCGAACGATCCGGCCGCGACGCTGAGGTATCCGGCGGGGGCGGATGCGATAGCGCTGTCACTGAAAACGTGAAAGAGGGGGCGACAAAACGCGGTCGCCCATCGATGCTTTTGAAAGCCTTGAGCCAACCCTCCGCCGGCCGGCGGAATTTCCGTGACTCGCGCTTTCCTCCCGGGGCCCATGCTTCAATGGCCGGGCCTCGGCCTGAACGTCGCGGCGCGGTGGCGCGCCGAACATGCGGGCGTATTCGCGGGTGAACTGGGACACACTTTCGTAGCCCACCTCATAGGCAGCGCGGCTGGCCGCAAACCCTTCACTGAGCATCAGCCGGCGCGCCTCCACCAGCCGCAGCTGCTTCTGGAACTGCACCGGCGTGAGGGTGGTCATGGCCTTGAAGCATCGATGAAAACTCGACGTGCTCATGCGGGCAGCGGCCGCGAGTTGCTCGACAGGAAGGGTGTGGCGAAATCCGTCGCGCAGCATCTGCACCGCCGCCACCATCCGCTGGGCATGGCTGTCCGGCAAGGCCAGCCTGCGCAGGGCGGCGCCGTGCCGGCCGCTCAACAGCCAGTAATGCAGTTCCCTGACGATGCCGGCGTGCAGCAGCGGCACCGCGTCAGGGCGGTCCAGCAGCCGCATCAGGCGCAACCCGCAGTCCAGTGTGGCGGCATCACTTTCAGCCATCCACACCCGGGTACTCGGCGCAGGCGCGGGCGATGCGTCGGCGGGCATCTGCGCCATCAGGTCGCGAAGCACCGCAAAGTCCAGCTCGACGGCCAGAGCGACATAAGGTTGCGTCTGGCTGGCGCTCACCACGCGACCCGTGACCGGGGCATCCATGCCGACGATGACCGATGCACCCGCCGCGAACTGGTGGTCCTCCGTGCCTATGGTCAGCTGCTTGGCGCC
>Ga0208514_100912_pt1 | contig 10340 bp, 8 predicted proteins | sample LakWasMet70_HOW9_2_FD_183900 | JGI IMG/M metagenome (GOLD analysis project Ga0208514, IMG submission 183900) | Freshwater sediment methanotrophic microbial communities from Lake Washington under simulated oxygen tension - Sediment Metagenome... | ecosystem: Environmental > Aquatic > Freshwater >...
GGGGCCGCCGCGGGCTGCCCGTGGGCCTGCAACTGGTGGGCGCCCATGGCGACGACCACCGCCTGCTGGCGGCCGCGCACTGGGTGCATGCGCGCCTGAGCCGGTAAGGGTAAGCGCCTGCAGCCAGGCGCGCGTGCAGGGCGATTTGACCCGGCGCCTTGCCATGGCATTGAATTAGGCGCATTCTTGAATCGCAGTTTTTTCTGCGGCTTCGGGAGTCCGTCATGTGCTCACTTCCTCGTTGGACCCATCCCTTCGTGGCGGCTGTCCTGCTGGCAGCACTGCCCGCCCAGGCAGCCACCGTCCAGCCCCCGAACGCCCAGGAAATGATCGCGGCGCTGGCCCGGGCCAACGCCTCGGTGGTCGGTCTGCGTGTCATGGTGGCCGACGAGGCGCGCTCGGCCGAAACCCTGGGCCAGCACCGCCGCGGCTCCGGGGTGGTGATCGCACCGGACGGCCTGATCCTGACCATCGGCTACCTGATGCTGGAGGCCGAGCAGATTGAAATCGTCACGCAGGACAACAAGACCCTGCCGGCACGCGCCGTGGCCTACGACCTGGCGACCGGTTTCGGCCTGCTGCGCCCCTTGCTGCCCCTGCGCGTCGGCGCCGCGATGCTGGGCAGCAGCCAGACCCTGCAAGCCGGCGAGGCGCTGATGGCCGTGACCGGCCCGCAGGCCAGCGACGACGGCGAGGTCAGCATGACACGGCTGGTCAGCAAGCGCGCTTTTTCCGGCACCTGGGAGTACCACATCGACACGGCCCTGTTCACCAGCCCGCCCCTGCTGGGCAACGGCGCCAACCACAGCGGCGCGCCGCTGTTCAACCAGAAAGGGGAGCTGGTGGGCATAGGCTCGCTGCTGGTGTCCGACGCCAGTGGACAAAACCGGGCCCTGCCCGGCAACATGTTTGTGCCGGTGGACCTGCTGCGCCCCATCCTGGCCGAAATGCAGCGATCCGGCTCCAGCGCCCAAAGCCACCGGCCCTGGCTGGGCCTGAACTCGAGCGATCAGGGCGGGCGCATCCAGATCGTGCGCGTCAGCAAGGACAGCCCGGCCGAGCTGGCCGGCCTGGAGGCGGGTGACGTGGTGCTGGCGGTGGACGGCACCAAGGTCGCGACACTGGCCGATTTCTACAAAAAACTCTGGGACCGGGCCGCGCCCGATGCGGAGGTGTCCCTGACCGTGTTGCAGGGCGCCGACGTGAAGACCATCGTGCTGAAAGCGCAGGACCGCCTGCAGACCCTGAAGAAACCTTCCGGCATCTGAAGTCTCAGGTCAAATCGGCCGTCAGCCCAATAGGTGCGTGCGCCATCAGCTCCTCTTTTAATAGCACTCAGGGCTCAAGCAAGACCGCGGGCTCCGATCGGGGCCAGCCGGGGCCGGGGGTCCGGCTTTGCCGGCCCGCAGGCGCAGCGGCCCCCTCGGGGGGCAGGGAGCTACACGAAGTGAGCGACCGTGGGGGCTTTAATCCAACCCCTCTGCCACGGTGGGGTAGCGTAGGCGAAGCCGCAGCTCCTGCTTCAGGCGCGTGTTGTCGAGGCGGCGCGATTCGCTCATGAAACTCAGCAGCATCAGCGGCAACTCGTCCTGCGCGCTGCTGCGTGCCACCCGCGGCGGGCGCGGCAGGTTGTACAGGTCGGCGGCGAGGTCGAAGTAGTCGCCCATCTTCAGCTCGGTGTCGTCGCTGGTGTTGGTGATGCGCTGGGGTTTGCCGAGCCACAGGGCCGCCACGCAGGCGCGCGCCAGGTCGTCGGCATGGATGTGGTTGGTGAACACGTCGTCGGAAGGCGCCAGCACCGGCGTGCCCTTGAGCAAACGACCGCGCGGCGTGCCGCCTTCGCGGTCGGGGGCGTAGATGCCCGGAATGCGCAGCGTGTGCACCCGCACACCGCTGGAGCGGCCAAAAAAGCGCAGCTGGGCCTCGGCATCGACACGGCGCCAGGCGCGTGGCGTGTGCGGGTTCACGGGGCGCGTTTCACTCGCCCACTCGCCCTGGCAATCGCCGTACACGCCGCTGGTCGAGCCGTACACCACCGCTTGCGGCAAGCCGCGCAAGCGCAGCGCCCGCAGCAGGGCCAGCGTGCGCGGGTCGCGGCGCCAGTCGGGCAGGTTCTCACCGGGCGGCGGGGCCAGGTGGACCACGCGGGTAGCCAACCCGGCGAGCCGCCGCAGGGTCGCGGGCTGGTCCAGGTTGCCGGCCAGCGGCGTGATATGCCGGTCGCGCAATTCAGGGCTGCGTTCGGGCGACGAGGTCAGGGCCAGCAGCCGCACACGCGGCGCCAGCTGGCGCGCGACACGCAGGCCGACATCGCCGCAGCCGATGATCAGAATACGCTGGCGGCGAAAGCGCGCAGGCAGGGCGCCAAGGGGACTTTGATTTGAGGGCAAAATTGGGGAATCTGCTGAAAACAGCCAGAGTTATAAAAAACAGGATTACGTCAGAGGATAACCAGTATGACTTTCAACGTCACCGTGCTGCCCAGCGGCCGTTCGTTCACCGCCAACCCCGACGAAGCGCTGCTGGCCGCCGCCATCCGCCAGGGCATAGGCATGCCTTATGGCTGCAAGGACGGCGCCTGCGGTTCCTGCAAGTGCAAAAAGATCGAAGGCACGGTCGTGCACGGCCCGCACCAGCTCAAGGCGCTGTCGCATGAGGAAGAAGCCGCGGGTTTCATCCTGACCTGCTGCGGCGTGGCGCAGACCGACGTGGTACTGGAGTCGCGCCAGGTGACCGACGAAAGCGCCTTCCCGATCAAGAAAATGCCGGCCCGCGTGAGCAGCCTGGCACGCGCCTCGCACGACGTGATCGTGATCCGCCTGCAGCTGCCGGCCAGCGATGTGTTCAAGTACCACGCCGGTCAGTACGTGGAGTTTTTGCTGCGTGACGGCGACCGCCGCAGCTATTCGATGGCCAATGCGCCACACACGCAGGTGGACAACCCGGGCATCGAGTTGCACATCCGCCACATGCCGGGCGGCAAGTTCACCGAGCAGGTGTTCGGCACCATGAAGGAAAAAGACATCCTGCGCATCGAAGGGCCTTACGGCAGCTTCTTCCTGCGCGAGGACAGCGACAAACCCATGGTGCTGCTGGCCTCGGGCACGGGCTTCGCGCCCATCAAGGCGCTGATAGAACACATGCAGTTCAAGGGCATCACGCGCCCGGCCGTGTTGTACTGGGGCGGCCGCCGCCCGGCCGACCTGTACATGAACGACTGGGTGATGGCCAAAGTCGCAGAGATGCCGAACCTGAGCTATGTGCCGGTGATCTCCAACGCGCTGCCGGAAGACAACTGGACCGGCCGCACCGGCTTTGTGCACAAGTCCGTGCTGGAATACTTCCCTGACCTCTCGGGCCACCAGGTCTATGCCTGCGGCGCGCCCATCGTGGTCGACTCGGCCCGCGCAGACTACAGCGCCATCGGTGGTTTGCCGGCTGAAGAGTTTTATGCGGATTCGTTCACGACGGAAGCGGACAAGGCCAAAGCGCTGGCCTGAATTTTTTCGCTGATGGCGTCACGCTGCGTCCCCGGTTCGCTTTGGACAGTAGGTCTAACTCCCCACTCCCACCCCTAACCCCTCCCTCGCCCCGCTGGGCGATGGAGGGGGACTTCATTTGGCCGCGTGTGCTGCGCTCGCGTGCATACATGACGGCAACTTGACTCCGACATGACGCGCTCCGCGCGTCATGTCTCCCCGCATCCGTTTCCGCTCCCTACCCGTTAGGCTGGGCCGAGGAGCGCAGGTAAAAGCGGATCAGGGCTGGCGTTGTTTGAGCGAAGCGAGTTTAGCCAGACCCCGCTTTTACCGAGCACCACAGGTTGCCCCGGAGCGTAGCGCAGGGGACCCAGACCATCGGGTCGCCTTTTCTTTTGCTTACTTTTCTTTTGGCGACGCAAAAGAAAAGTGAGTTGCCGCCGGGCAACCCCCGGCTTGCCGGCACACCTCAACGCGCGAGTTAGCAAACATGGATCCCGGATCAAGTCCGGGATGACAAGCCACAGAAAATATTCGCTATAAATTCAATAGCTAACTGCGCCCGTAGCATAAGGGCCAGAGCCTCAAAAGGCTCACCAAAATCAATCCACCCGAGCCCCGGAAGCCTTCACCACCTTCTCATACTTGGCCAGCTCGCTTTTCATGAAAGCGCCAAACTGTTCCGGCGAACTCGCCACCGGCTCGGCCAGCAGCGCAGCGAAGCGGGTTTGGGCTTCGGGTGAGTTCAGGGCAGCCACAAAGGCCTGGTTCAGTTTGACGATCACGTCTTTCGGCGTCGCGGCCGGAGCCACCAGGCCCCACCAGGTGTCAATCGAAAAACCCTTGAGCGTTTCGGCCACGGCCGGCACCTCGGGCAGCGCTGCGCTGCGTTTTTCGGTGGTCACGGCCAGCGCCTTGAGTTTGCCGGCCTTGATGTTGGCCGAGGCGGTCGCCAGGTTGTCGAAGTTGAAATCGACCTGGCCGCTGAGCAGCGCCAGCTGCGCCGGGTTGCCGCCGTTGTAGGGAATGTGCAGCGCAAAAATGCCGGCTTCCTTCTTGAACATTTCCCCGGCCAGATGGCCGGCGCTGCCGTTGCCGCCGCTGGCGTAGTTGAGTTTGCCCGGGTTGACTTTGGCGTAGGCGATCAGGTCGGCCAGGCTGTTGATGTTCAGGCGTCTGGCGGTGTCGGCGTTCATGACCAGCACGTTCGGCACGCGCAGCATCTGCGTGATGGGTGCAAAGTCAGTGGCGGCGTTGTAGGGCATCTTGCTGTAGAGCCACGGGTTGATGGCGTGGGTGGCCACGGCGGCAATGCCGATGGTCAGGCCGTCGGGCGCGGCTTTGGCCACCACATCGGCGCCGATGTTGCCGCCGCCACCGGGGCGGTTTTCAATGATCACGGTGCCCAGCGAGTCCTTCACGCGTTCGGCCATGAGACGCGCGGTGATGTCGATCGGGCCGCCCGGCGCGTACGGCACGATGATGCGCATGACCTTGGGCTGGGCCATGGCGAGCGTGGACGACAGGGTCAGCACGGCGATGGCGGCCGCCGCCAGGGCACGGGACGCGAACGAGGGGAGAGAGGAGAGAAAGGAGAGAGAGGAGGTTTTCATGGCCCTGATTGTGGCAAAACCGGGGACCCGGGTCACCGTGGCATTCCCTAGTCCCGCCGCGGCGTTGGCACCCGGCCTCCCACAAACGCGGGATGCCCCGAATGCGCAGCGCTGGCTAACATGGCCGGCACCTACCCCCTGGAGTTGCCATGCCCCGTTTTTCCTCCCGCGCCTCGCGTGTCTGCCTGCTGGCACTTGCCTGCCTGGGCACAGGTCCCGCACTCGCGCTCGACCTGCCGAACCCCGCCGAGCCCGAAGCGCAGGCGCGGGTCAAGCGTTTCCAGGCCGACTACGCCCGCATCAAGGCCGACCCCAACTTTTTCAAGCCGCCGGCCGCCCCCATGGCCATGCCCTGCGAAGTACCTCAGCGTGACCTGTACCAGCCGCTGGGGCTGTTCATGGCGATTCCGGAAGAGGCCGAGAAGATCCGGCTGATGTCGCGCAAACAGCTGCGCGACATGGGCATGGACCCGGACACCGCCGCCAAGCCCATGCAGTACAGCAACATCCGCATCACGCCGCTCAAGGCGGCCTGCAAGGACGGCAAGCTCGAGGGCGACACCGACTTCCTGGTGCAGTTCGACACCCTGATGGAAAACGTCAACAACATGGATCTCGGCACCAAGAAGGTGAAGATGACCATGAAGATGGGGACGCAGCAGGCCAGCCGCTATTTCCTGACCTTCAAGGACGGCAAGGTCCAGGACGGGGAACGGTACCACGTCACCCAGCTGGCCATGCGCAACGAGACCCTGTACGACGATGCGCAGATGACCCAGACCATGGCGAAAACAAAAATCCCGGATGCGCCCGAGCCGCAGCTCACGCTCAACTACATGAACTTCGGGGCCGGAAGAATGGCCATGTTCACCGTCAGCATGGCGCCCAAGATCAGCGCCGGCCTGTTCGGCGTGAACACCAGCTTCCAGCAGCAACTCGACAGCCACTTCACCTCGGGCATGAACACGCCGCTCCAGCGCATGGTCATGTACAAGAACGACAAGGTGTTCATGACCAGCCAGACGTCGATGAAAAACGGCAAGGCGCACGGCGAGCAGGTGCAGACTCAGGAAAACTACCTGAAGGCATCCGGCATGCGGCTGGACCAGATGCCCGGCATGGAGACCGCGCGGCTCGTGACGGTGGGCGGTGTGGAAATGATCGAGACCCGCACCTGTTTCATCGAGGGCGTGCTGACCAAAGCCCAGACCTGCCCGAAGGACTGAGGAGATGCGGGCTTCATCTTCACGCGGCGCCGCGGCGCTGGCCACGCTGGTGGCTGCAATGGCGCCGGCTGTACATGCGCTGGACATCTCCAATGCCGACTTCTATCGCTGTGTGCAGGGCGACTGCCGCAACGGCCAGGGAACGGTGCACGACATGTACCAGAACCAGATGCTCGAAGGCAACTGGCAAAACAGCAAGACCATTCCCGGCCAGCGTTACCTGGTCAGCCATCCGCTGACCAAGGGCAAGAAGTACGAGCAGTTCTACGGCGCGGACGGCCTGATGGACCGCGGCAGCCAGATACGCGGTTTTGGCGCCATGAACATCGTGCCGGTGTTCACCGGCAGCTTCGGGCGCCTGGACCACGCCTTCATGCGGGCGCGACTGGCCGTCCCCTACGAGGGTGTGTATGCGCTGGGCAACGGCATCGAATTCCGCGGTCGCTTCGACTACATGCCGGCCAAGGGGATGGAGGCAGGACGCATCACCATGGGCCACATCATCTTTTACGGTGACAAGGTGGATCTGGAAGACAACAGCAAGGAAACCGGCCTGTTTGTCAGCAATTCGGCAGTAGTCGGCGGTGGCGTGGTGATGTTCATGCCGGCGCGGCCCGACTACATGGCCCTGCTGCAGCAGCAGTACCACCGCGACCTGCAGATTGCCGTGGGCGATTTCAAGCAGCAGGAAAGTGAAAAAGCCTGGCGCACGGCCTTTGCGATTCTGGGCCAGGTGGCCTTGACGATGGCGGGTTCCTCCGGCGGCGGTGGTGGAAGTTCAGGCAACCGTTTTGCCATGGACCTGGTCAGTGGCCTGATGAAAAGCGCCACCGCACCGGAAGGTTCCGCCGGTACATCGGCCAATACCGACCCCTCGACCCGTCTGATCCAGCTGGTGACCGGTGCGGCGCTGGGCAAGGTGACGGGTGACAGCGGATTGTCGAGCAGCCTGGCCCAGGCGGTGGCGACCGGGATCGAGAAGTCGAATTCGGCTGGCAAGTAGCGAGTGTTTGCGGACCGGATGGCCTCACGCTGCTTTTGCGGGTCGCTCTCGACAGTAGGCACAACTCCCCACTCCCTCCCCCCCGCCCCTCCCTCGCCCCGCTGGGCGATGGCGGGGAGCTTCATGTGGCCGTGTGTGCTGCGCTCGCGTGCATACATGACAGTCCCGTGAGTCCGACATGACGCGCGTTGCGCGTCATGCCTCCCCGAACCCGAACCCGAACCCGCATTTATTCCCCACCCGTCGGGCTGGGCCGAGGAGCACAGCCGAAAGTGGATCAGGGAGAGCGATTGTCTGAGCCGAAGGCGAGTTCGAGCTAGCCCCCGCTAACGGCGAGCACCGCAGTTTGCCCGCAGCGAAGCGGAGGATCCCAGACCATCGGGTCGCCTTTCTTTTCCTTAGGTGTGGTGTTCGCCTAACTTCGCTTCGCGAAGTGAGCGAACCCCGCGCGTGCAACGCGCCTTTGGCAAGCAAAGAAAACCCGCTTTGCGGGTTTCGCCAAAAGTAAGTCGCCCGCCGGGGCGAGACCCGGCTTGCAGGAAGACCCACATGGATCCAGGATCAAGTCCGGAATGACCGTGAGGTGGTGTGGAAGTGTGATTCGCTATAAATTCAATAGCAGATTGCGCAAACCCCATAAGGGCTGGTCGCATAAAAACCTTGAAGAGTCATTCCCCCAGACAAACCAGCCGAACCCGTGGATTCGATCAAGGCAGGGTGAAGCGCAGGGTGGCGCCCTCTCCCGGCTTGGCCTCTGCCCAGATCCGTCCCTGGTGGCGGCCCACAATGCGTTGCACGATGCTCAGGCCGATGCCCGAACCTTCGAATTCGTCGAGACGATGCATACGCTGGAACGGCGTGAACAGCCTGGCGGCATGGGCCATGTCAAAACCGGCCCCGTTGTCGCGCACAAAATAGGCTGTTTCGCCTTCGTGCCGCTCGGACCCGATCGCTATGGAGGGCTGCGCGGTATGCGCGGTGAACTTCCAGGCGTTGCCAATCAGGTTTTCCAGCAGGATGCGCATCAGGCCGGGGTCGGCATGGACCCGCAGACCGGGTGTGATGGAGACATCGATCTTCCTGCCGGCATCCGCCTGGCGCAAGCTGTCCACCACACTCAGGGCAAGCTCACTCAGGTCGCACTCGCAGGTTTGCATGGGCTGGCGCGACGCGCGCGCGAGGCTGAGCAGATCGTCGATCAGCCGGGACATGCGCTCGGCGTTGACCAGCACCCGTTTCAGCAGCCCCCGTGAGGCCTCATCGAGTTGTCCATCGCTTTTGTTGAGCACCATGCTGCTGAAACCATTGATGGCGGCCAGCGGAGCACGCAAGTCGTGCGAAACGGAATAGTTGAAGGCCTCGAGCTCGGAGTTGGCCGCCACCAGCTCGGCCGTGCGGGCATGGACGGTGTCTTCCAGGTCCGAGTTGAGGCGGCGCAACTCCTCCTCGGTCTGCCGGCGGATCTCTTCCTTCTCGTAGTTTTCCAGGGCAAAAGACACATCGGCTGCCACTTCCGCCACCAGGTCCTTGAGCGACTCATCGAAGTAGTTTTTCTCCGCTGCGAACAAGGTCAGCACCCCGACGACATGCTTGCCCATGTACAGGGGACAGGCGGCCGCGGCCTGCAGGCCGGCCTGGTGCAGGCTGTCGCGAATGGGTTCAAGCGCCGGATCGGCCTGCACGTCGTTGCACAGGTAGATGCGCTCTTCGCCCAAAGCGATTTCGGCCGGCGTCCGCTTGGGTCCGCGCAGGCTGAACTTTCCGGTGCGGGCAAACCATTCGGGACCGGCACCGCTCCATGCCACAGGCACCACGTCACCGCTACCGATGTCGATCATGCCTATCCAGGCCAGCGTGAAACCACCCCGCGCCACGGCAATCCGGCACACCGTCTCGAACAGCAGCCCGCGCTGGTCGATATGCACGATGGCCTGGTTGGTTTCGCTGAGCACGGCGTAACGCCGGTTGAGCTTCTGGATGCGGGCTTCGGAGTCGGTGAGCGCAGCCACCCGCTGCTCGAGCTGCTCGCTGCGCTTTTCCAGCTTTTTGACCAGCACCTCGTTGTACAGCTTGAGCGTCTCCTGCTCGTTGCCGGCCTGCGTGCGCCGCACCTGCCCGCCCTGGGCGGCGCGTTCAAGAACCTCGCCGATGTGCAGCATCAGGGTTTGCGGTTCGGTCGGCTTCACGAGAAAGGTATCGGCGCCCATCTCCAGGGCCAGCGCCTCGTCCCCGGGGTCGGTGTAGGTGGCGGTGTACACCACGAAGGGAATGGCGCGCAGCCTGTCATCGGCCTTCCAGTGGCGCAGCAGCGTGTAGCCGTCCATCACGGGCATCAGCAGGTCGCTGATCACGAGATCGGGCGGGTTCAGGCGCGCGCGCTCCAGCGCCTGGCCACCGTCCAGGGCTTCGTCGACCTCAAAACCGTGGCCCTGCAGCAGCGCACGCAGCAAATACAGGTTCGCAGCATGGTCATCGACGATCAGCACGCGCTTCATGAGTTCGCCACGCCCCTTGGGGGAAGCACAAACGCCTCGACGGCGGCTGCGAAGGTCAGGGGGTCGATCGGTTTTTCGAGGTAGCCATTACATCCGGCGGCGAGGCAGCGTTCGCGGTCACCGGGCATCGCGTAAGACGTGACGGCCAACATGGGCGTGTCCTTGAGTCGTTCATTGGCGCGCAGCGCACGCGCCACGGCGTAACCGTCCATGCCGGGCAACTGGATGTCCAGCAGGATCAAGGCCGGATCGAACTGGCCAGCCAGCGCGATCGCAGTGGGACCGTCCGCGGCGTGAACCATGTCCCAGCCGCGCGCCTGCAGCAGGAAAGTCACGAGGTAGCGGTTCTGCTCGTTGTCCTCGATCAGCAAAATTTGCCTGTTCATCATGGCTTCCCCGCCCCGGTGGGGCTCAAAGGCAGCGTAACACTGAACACACTGCCTTGCTGCCAGACGCTTTCCGCATCGATCTTGCCCCCCATGAGTTCGGCCAGTCGTCGGCAAATGGCCAGCCCGAGTCCGGTG
>Ga0208514_100914_pt1 | contig 10294 bp, 6 predicted proteins | sample LakWasMet70_HOW9_2_FD_183900 | JGI IMG/M metagenome (GOLD analysis project Ga0208514, IMG submission 183900) | Freshwater sediment methanotrophic microbial communities from Lake Washington under simulated oxygen tension - Sediment Metagenome... | ecosystem: Environmental > Aquatic > Freshwater >...
CTGGAGCGGGTGCAGAAGCGCCTTTCATTTGGACATGTGGAGCATGAGCGCAAAGACGTACGCCATCCCGAGAAAAACACCTTGCAGGCCATTCGCTTCGAGTACAACGCCAAAGCCCGTGGCAATGTCACCATGACACCGGATCACGACAACGGGCTGCTGGTGTTCAGGCTGGCCAACGCGGACGGATTTGGTGTCGTGACCACGACGTGGGCGGCAACCAAAATTCAGCACTCCCTGCTGGATGAGCTGGCCAAGCTGATCGTGGCCCAACCCAACCGGTTTTTATGAACGAGCCGCTGGCGGATGCCGACGCCGTGGTGGTAGCCGACACGCGCCGCTGGTTGCAGCGTGCCGTCATCGGCCTGAACCTGTGCCCGTTCGCCAAGTCGGTGGATGTCAAGGACCAGGTGCACTACGCGGTGACCCGATCCGTGGGCTTCAAGGACCTGCAGGAAGACTTGAAGCAAGAGCTCAATGCGCTGCGAGCCCTCGACAGTGCTGTGCGGGATACTACACTTTTCATAGCACCCGATGCCTTGCAGGATTTTCTGGAATTCAACGATTTTCTGGCCCAGGCGAACCGCCTGCTGGCCAAACTGGGTCTCGAAGGCGTCTTCCAGATTGCCAGTTTGCATCCGCACTACCAGTTTGCCGACGCGCCGCCGGATGCCGTCACCAACTGCACCAACCGCTCGCCCTATCCGACGCTGCATCTGTTGCGCGAAGACAGCATTGACCGCGCGGTGAAAGCCTTTCCCCATGCCGAGGCCATTTTCGAGACCAATATGCGGACCATGGAACGTCTGGGCCCCGAAGGCTGGGCGGCGCTGGACGTGGGCGCCAGCCCCGGGCGTGGCAAACTCCCGCCATGAAACAGCACAAGTCCGCCTCAAAGGCCGCCACCATCCCGGCGGCGAACAAACCGGCGCCCGCCCATCCCCTGGCTGAAGAAGTGCGTCCTGGCCAAAGCGTGGAACTGCTCAAGGAATTGCACATCCTGACCCGCGAGGGCAAGCTCAATCAGGATTCGCGGCGCAAGCTCAAGCAGGTCTACCACCTGTACCAGTTCATCGAGAAGCTGCTGCTGGAACTGCCAGACGAAGGCAAGGGCGCCACGCTGGCCGACCATGGTGCGGGCAAGTCTTACCTGGGCTTTATCATTTATGACCTGTTCTTCAAGGCATCGAAGAGCGGCCATATCTACGGCATCGAAACCCGGCCGGAACTGGTGCAAAAGTCCCGCGAATTGGCCGCACGCCTGGGGTTCGAAAGGATGTCGTTCCTGAACCTCAGCGTGGCCGAGTCCACTGCATCGGACGCCCTGCCGGACCAGATTGACGTCGTCACTGCGTTGCACGCCTGCGACACCGCAACCGACGACGCCATCGCCTTCGGGTTGAAAAAACACGCGCGCTATCTGGTGCTGGTGCCCTGTTGCCAGGCCGAAATCGCCCGTTGCCTGAATGCCAGCAAGGCGCTGTCGCTGCGCCGCACGCCGCTGGCCGAACTGTGGCGTCACCCGCTGCACACGCGTGAAATGGGCAGCCAGATCACCAATGTGCTGCGCTGCCTGTACCTGGAGGCCAGCGGCTACCAGGTCACCGTGACCGAACTGGTGGGCTGGGAGCACAGCATGAAGAACGAGCTCATCATTGCGCGGCGCACCGGCAAACCCAACCGCGCGGCGGCTCAGCGTTTGCAGTCGTTGTTGGAAGAGTTTGGTCTGACGGCTTTGATGGACACCCGCTTTGTGCTGCCCGCGGACCTTGCACAGGCAGTGGATGCCCTTCCCGTGGCCTGACCTAGATCCGACACCTGTGTGGTGAATCCCCCATGGCCCGCCTTCCCCGTCTGACTCTGCCGGGTCATCCCCACCACGTCATCCAGCGGGGCAACAACCGCCAGGCCATCTTTGCCACGGCGGCCGACCGCCAGATGATGCTGGACCTGCTTGACGAGAACGCCCGCAAGTTTGCTGTCGCCATCCACGCCTATGTGCTGATGGACAACCACTTCCACCTACTTGCCACACCCCAGACCGCGGACGGTCTGCCGCAGATGATGCAGGCGGTGGGGCGACGGTATGTGCGGTACTTCAACGACAACCAGCAACGCAGCGGCACCCTGTGGGAGGGGCGCTACAAATCCACGCTGATCCAGACCGAGCGCTACCTGCTGGCCTGCATGGCCTATATCGACCTCAACCCGGTGCGCGCCGGCATGGTGGCGCAGGCGCGCGACTACCCGTGGTCCAGCCACGGTCACTATATTGGTCTGCGCACCGACAAGCTGCTCACGCCGCATCCACTGGTCTGGGCCTTGGGCAACACCCCTTTTGCCCGTGAGGCGGCCTATGCCGAATTGGTGCAGGCGGGCATCAGCGCAGGGCAGCAACAAGCGCTGACCGACTCCGCCCTGCGTGGCTGGGCTTTGGGTGAGCCCGATTTTGTAAAGAATCTGCAAAAAATGACGGTGCGCCGGGTGTCCAAAAGCACGGCTGGGCGCCCGTTGGCCACCAAAAAGCCATTGCTTAAATAGGGCTTAAGCCCTCGTCAATATTCACTTTATTGCTATCAATGTTGATATGTCCCTAATTTGTAGTTGATGGATTTACTTGGTCAATAATTGGAATCTGACCCCAATTATTTCACTTGGCACCGTTGTTGCATTGCAGTATTCTTCGAGTCCACTGCAATTTTCAGGAGAGTGCCATGACCACGGCAGCCGAGATCCAACATCTTCAGAACAACGGTTTGTATTCCACGGCCAACGAGCATGACGCCTGCGGCGTCGGTTTTGTCGCCCATATCAAGGGCACCAAGTCGCACGACATCGTCAAGAACGCGCTGAAGATTCTGGAGAACCTGGACCACCGGGGTGCGGTGGGTGCCGACAAGCTAATGGGCGATGGCGCCGGTATCCTGATCCAGCTGCCAGACGCGCTGTACCGCGAAGAAATGGCCGCCCAGGGCGTGACGCTGCCGCCGCCCGGCGAATACGGTGTTGGCATGATCTTCCTGCCCAAGGAACACGCCTCCCGCCTAGCCTGCGAGCAGGAGATGGAGCGCGCCATCAAGGCCGAGGGCCAGGTGCTGCTGGGCTGGCGCGATGTGCCGGTGAACCGCGACATGCCCATGTCGCCCACCGTGCGCGAGAAAGAGCCCATCCAGCGCCAGGTCTTCATCGGCCGTGGCCAGGATGTCATCGTGCAGGACGCGCTGGAGCGTAAGCTGTACGTGATCCGCAAGACCGCCAGCGCCGCCATCCAGAACCTGCAGCTCAAGCACAGCAAAGAGTATTACGTGCCCAGCATGAGCAGCCGCACCGTGGTCTACAAGGGCCTGCTGCTGGCCGACCAGGTCGGTGTGTACTTCAAGGACCTGGAAGACGTGCGCTGCGTGTCCGCCCTGGGCCTGGTGCACCAGCGTTTTTCCACCAACACCTTCCCCGAGTGGCCGCTGTCCCACCCGTACCGCTATGTCGCCCACAACGGCGAGATCAATACCGTCAAGGGCAACTACAACTGGATGAAGGCCCGCGAAGGCGTGATGTCTTCGCCGGTGCTGGGTGCCGACCTGCAAAAGCTGTACCCCATCAGCTTCGCCAGCCAGTCCGATACGGCCACGTTCGACAACTGCCTGGAACTGCTGACCATGGCCGGCTACCCCATCAGCCAGGCCGTGATGATGATGATTCCCGAGCCCTGGGAGCAGCACACCACGATGGATGCGCGCCGCAAGGCCTTCTACGAATACCACGCCGCCATGCTGGAACCCTGGGACGGCCCGGCTTCCATCGTGTTCACCGACGGCCGCCAGATCGGCGCCACGCTGGACCGCAACGGCCTGCGCCCCTCGCGCTACTGCATCACCGATGACGACCTGGTCATCATGGGCTCCGAGTCGGGCGTGCTGCCCGTGCCCGAGAACAAGATCGTGCGTAAGTGGCGCCTGCAACCCGGCAAGATGTTCCTGATCGACCTGGAACAGGGCCGCATGATCGACGATGAAGAGCTCAAGTCGAATCTGGCCAACAGCAAGCCCTACACCCAGTGGATCGAAAACCTGCGCATCCGTCTGGACGATGTGGACACGCCCGTGGCCGGCGAGTCCGCGCAGGAGCAACCGGTCAGCGCCACCGAGCCGCAGGCGTCCGCCGCCAACCATGGCACGCCCGAGCTGCTGGACCGCCAGCAGGCTTTTGGCTACACCCAGGAAGACATCAAGTTCCTGATGAGCCCCATGGCGGCCAACGGCGAGGAGGCCATCGGCTCCATGGGCAACGACAGCCCGCTTGCCGTTTTGAGCGACAAGAACAAGCCGCTGTACAACTACTTCAAGCAGCTGTTCGCCCAGGTGACCAACCCCCCGATCGACCCGATCCGCGAAGCCATCGTGATGTCGCTTGTGTCCTTCATCGGCCCCAAGCCCAACTTGCTGGACATCAACCACGTCAACCCGCCCATGCGTCTGGAAGTGAGCCAGCCGGTGCTGGACGTTGCCGACATGGCCAAGTTGCGCGACATCGAGAAGCATACCCAGGGCAAGTTCCGCAGCTACACACTGGACATTTCCTACCCGCTGGCCTGGGGCCACGAAGGGGTCGAGGCCAAGCTGGCCTCGCTGTGCGCCGAAGCTGTGGACGCCATCAAGAGCGGCAAGAACATCCTGATCATCAGCGACCGCGGCATCAGCTCCACCCAGGTGGCGATTCCCGCGCTGTTGGCCCTTTCCGCCATTCACCAGCATCTGGTGATTGAGGGCTTGCGCACCACCGCCGGCCTGGTGGTGGAGACCGGCACGGCTCGCGAAGTGCACCACTTCGCGGTGCTGGCCGGCTATGGCGCCGAAGCCGTGCATCCCTACCTCGCCATGGAAACCCTGGCCAGCATGCACAAGGACCTGCCGGGCGATCTGTCGGCCGACAAGGCGATCTACAACTACGTCAAGGCCATCGGCAAGGGTCTGTCCAAGATCATGTCCAAGATGGGCGTGTCCACCTACATGAGCTACTGCGGCGCGCAGCTGTTCGAGGCGATCGGCTTGTCCAGCGAAACCGTGTCCAAGTACTTCACCGGAACCCCCAGCCGTGTCGAAGGCATCGGCGTCTTCGAGATTGCGGAAGAAGCCATCCGCATGCACAAGGCCGCCTTTGGAGCCGACCCGGTATTGGCCAATGCGCTGGATGCTGGCGGTGAGTACGCCTGGCGCACCCGCGGCGAAGACCATATGTGGACGCCCGACACCATCGCCAAGCTGCAGCACAGTACGCGTTCCAACAACTGGAACACGTACAAGGAATACGCTCAACTGGTCAACGACCAGAGCAAGCGCCACCTGACGCTGCGCGGCCTGTTCGAGTTCAAGATCGATCCGGCCAAGGCCATCCCGGTGGACGAGGTCGAACCCGCCAAGGAAATCGTCAAGCGCTTTGCCACCGGCGCCATGTCGCTGGGTTCCATCAGCACCGAAGCGCACGCCACACTGGCCATTGCAATGAACCGCATCGGCGGCAAGAGCAACACAGGCGAGGGTGGTGAAGACCCGGCCCGTTACCGCCAGGAACTCAAGGGCATTCCGATCACACAGGGCCAGACCATGGCCGACATCATCGGCAAGGATGTGGTGGAGGTCGACATTCCCATGAACGCCGGTGACAGCCTGCGCTCACGCATCAAGCAGGTGGCCTCGGGCCGCTTTGGTGTCACGGCCGAGTACCTCAACAGTGCCGACCAGATCCAGATCAAGATGGCCCAGGGTGCGAAGCCCGGTGAAGGTGGTCAATTGCCCGGTGGCAAAGTGTCCGACTACATCGGCCGCCTGCGCCATTCTGTGCCGGGTGTGGGCCTGATCTCGCCGCCGCCGCACCACGACATCTACTCGATCGAAGATCTGGCACAACTGATCCACGACCTGAAAAACGTGGCACCGCACTCCGGCATCAGCGTCAAGCTGGTCAGCGAAATCGGTGTCGGCACCATCGCAGCCGGTGTGGCCAAGTGCAAGGCCGACCATGTGGTGATCGCCGGGCACGACGGCGGCACGGGCGCCTCGCCTTGGTCGTCGATCAAGCATTGCGGCAGCCCCTGGGAAATCGGCCTGGCCGAAACCCAGCAGACCCTGGTGCTGAACCGCCTGCGCAGCCGCATCCGCGTGCAGGCCGACGGCCAGATGAAGACCGGCCGCGACGTCGCCATTGGCGCGCTGTTGGGTGCCGACGAATTCGGCTTTGCGACTGCACCGCTGGTGGTCGAAGGCTGCATCATGATGCGCAAGTGCCACCTCAACACCTGCCCGGTGGGTGTGGCCACGCAGGACCCGCTCTTGCGCCAGAAATTCTCGGGCAAGCCCGAGCATGTCGTCAACTACTTCTTCTTCATCGCCGAGGAAGTGCGCCAGATCATGGCCCAATTGGGCATTCGCAAGTTCGACGACCTGATTGGCCGCTCCGACCTGCTGGACATGCGCAAGGGCATTGAACACTGGAAGGCCAGCGGCCTGGATTTTGGCCGCCTGTTCGCCCAACCGCAGGCGCCGGCCGATGTACCCCGCTTCCAGACGCTGGAGCAGGAACACGGTCTGGAAAAGGCGCTGGACAATGTGCTGATCGCCAAGAGCCGCGCGGCCATCGACAAGGGCGAGAAGGTCCAGTTCATGGAAGTGGCGCGCAACGTCAACCGTTCGGTCGGCGCCATGCTCTCCGGCGCGGTGACCAAGGTCCACCCCGAAGGCCTGCCGGATGACACTATCCGCATCCAGTTGGAGGGCACGGGTGGCCAGTCTTTCGGTGCCTTCCTGACCCGCGGCATCACGCTGTACCTGATAGGCGACGCCAACGACTACACCGGCAAGGGCCTTAGCGGTGGCCGCGTCGTGGTGCGCCCCAGCATTGATTTCCGTGGCGTGGCGGTCAACAACACCATCGTCGGCAACACCGTGATGTACGGTGCCACGGCCGGTGAGGCATTCTTCAGCGGTGTCGGCGGTGAACGCTTTGCCGTGCGCCTCTCGGGTGCCACGGCGGTCGTCGAGGGCACCGGCGACCATGGCTGCGAATACATGACCGGTGGCACCGTGGCCGTGCTGGGCAAGACCGGACGCAACTTTGCCGCCGGTATGAGCGGTGGCATTGCCTATGTGTATGACGAGGACGGCCACTTCGCCAAGCGCTGCAACACCGCCATGGTCTCCATGGAGAAAGTGTTAAGCACCGCCGAACAGGAAGCCAGCGTCGACGTGGGCCTTTGGCACCGCGGCCAGAGCGACGAGGCGCAACTGCGCAAGCTGCTGGAAGAGCACAACCGCTGGACTGGCAGCAAGCGCGCCCGTGAATTGCTGGATACCTGGGACACATCCCGCGCCAAGTTCGTCAAGGTCTTCCCCAACGAGTACAAGCGGGCCCTGGGCGAAATCCATGCAAAGAAATCGGCTGCAGCCCTCGTGAAACCTGCACATACTGCTACAAAAAAAGAAGCAGTTCCCGCCAAGTAAGGCCGGAGCAGAAACCCGCAAAGGAGAAAGAATATGGGAAAAGTCACTGGTTTCATGGAGTTTGAGCGTATCGAAGAAGGCTACAAGCCGGTCGCCGAGCGCCTCAAGCATTACAAAGAGTTTGTGGTCGGTCTGGATGACGCACAGGCCAACAAGCAGGCCGCGCGCTGCATGGACTGCGGCACGCCGTTTTGCAACAACGGCTGCCCGGTCAACAACATCATCCCGGATTTCAACGACATGGTGTACCGCGACGACTGGAAAGCCGCCATCGACACCCTGCACAGTACCAACAACTTCCCCGAGTTCACGGGCCGCATCTGCCCCGCGCCCTGCGAGGCAGCTTGTACGCTGAATGTGAATGACGAGGCCGTGGGAATCAAGTCCATCGAGCACGCCATCATTGACCGTGCCTGGGCCGAGGGTTGGGTCTTGGCCCAGCCTCCGAAGCGCAAGACTGGGAAAAAAGTGGCGGTCGTGGGCTCCGGCCCCGCCGGCATGGCGGCGGCCCAGCAGCTGGCCCGTGTGGGGCATGACGTGACACTGTTCGAAAAGAACGACCGTGTGGGCGGTCTGCTGCGCTACGGCATCCCCGACTTCAAGATGGAGAAGACCCACATCGACCGCCGTGTCGACCAGTTGGTCAAGGAAGGCGTCACCATCCGTACCAGCGTGCTGGTCGGTGAGATGCCCAAAGGCTCCAAGGTCACCAACTGGGCCAAGGAGAGCATTTCCGCCGCCCAACTGCAAAAGGACTTTGACGCCGTGCTGCTGACCGGTGGTTCCGAGCAGTCGCGCGACCTGCCGGTGCCCGGGCGCGATCTGGACGGCATCCATTTCGCGATGGAATTCCTGCCCCAGCAGAACAAGGTCAATGCCGGCGACAAGCTCAAGGGCCAACTGCGCGCCGATGGCAAGCATGTCATCGTCATCGGCGGCGGTGACACCGGCTCCGACTGCGTGGGCACCAGCAACCGCCATGGCGCGGCCAGCGTGACCCAGTTCGAGGTCATGCCGCAGCCCCCGGTGGAAGAAAACCGCCCCATGACCTGGCCCTACTGGCCGATCAAGCTGCGCACCAGCTCCAGCCACGATGAGGGTTGCTCGCGGGAGTTCGCCATCTCCACCAAGGAATTCATTGGCGAGAAGGGCAAGCTCACCGGTCTGAAGACCGTGCGCGTCGAATGGAAAGACGGCAAGATGGTGGAAGTAGCCGGCTCCGAGCAGGTGCTCAAGGCCGATCTGGTGCTGCTGGCCATGGGTTTTGTGAACCCGGTGGCCACGGTACTGGAAGCCTTTGGCGTTGACAAGGATGGTCGTGGCAATGCCAAGGCCACGACCGACTTTACCGGCGGTTATGCCACCAACGTGCCCAAGGTGTTTGCCGCTGGCGACATTCGCCGCGGCCAGAGTCTGGTGGTATGGGCGATCCGCGAAGGCCGCCAGGCCGCCCGCTCCGTGGATGAATTTCTGATGGGAAGCAGTGATTTGCCGCGTTGATTCGGGCTCATCCCTTGTGCAACAAAAAGAGGCCTGTGACGGCCTCTTTTTGTTGCAGGACGCAGACTACTGCGCGGGAGTGGCTGAGGTGGTTTCCGCGACGATGACTTTAGAGTCGGGCTTGACGACGATCTTCGGTGCCGAGCTTCCCGTTTTGCGGTCAATGCTCATTTGGGACAAAGGAGCACGCACAAAGCTGGCGTTTTGGAAAGCAGGGTACTCCCGTTTGAAGGTGGCCGTATCCTGGTCGAAATGGTCCATGAGCGACACCTGCAAAGTGCCGCCACTGAAGCCGGAGACGGCCTGATCAATCAGCGGTATGGCGGAGCCCGTGGCCTGGTCGTCCGGGTCCAGCTTTTCGCGGTTCACCAAGGAAATGTGGCCCAGATATAGCACCGTCTTGGACGCCACTTCAAATGGCGCATCGACTGAAAAGTCGATGCTGCCGACGATGGGGAACTTGAAGGACCCGCCGTATAGCGTCTTGATGGAGTAGCTTCCTGGGGCTACTTGCTGCGCCAGGACCGCGTCGGTCTTGCCGTCCGCCACCGTTTCGGACACCATGATCACGCTGCGCGCATCGTCACCTTTGACTTTGTGCACCACTACGCCCAATCGCGTTGCTCCGTAGCTGGGACGGTATTCGTTGTTCATATTGACCGACATCATGACGACTGAGCCTTTGGCCCAGTCCGCCTGGGTGGCTGTTTTATCCAGACCCATCGTTCCGCATGCACTTAAGAGCGCTGTCATGGTTCCCAGAACTGCGAGCCTGACTGTGTGTTTCATGTGTGTTTCCTCAATGTATTTAGGATTGCCGTCCCGCCCGGAATTTGAGCGGTGCGGCGAATTTAGCGGCAAATTGCGCATCAAAATCAGTGCTTGCTTGCTTGACTCCAGATAACCACCAGATGTTTGACCCAGTTGGGGAAGCAGACGGTCGTTAGTGGTGACCAAACAACAATGAGGGAAACAGCGTGGGGTTGGCAAGCCATGGGCTGTGATGAAGCCGAGACACAGGGTTTACCTTAATCCTTTATCATCCAGAAGCCGGAAATCGCCCGGCTTTTGTTTTTTATGGCTCCAAACCCCTCCAACTCCCTTGTAGAAATGCGCAACCTGACCTTTGGGTACGGGGAACGCGTCATTCTGGACGACGTTTCTCTTCAGGTGCCGCGCGGCAAGGTCACGGCGTTGATGGGCGCGTCGGGTGGCGGCAAGACGACGATCCTGCGTCTGATTGGGGGCCAGAACCGGGCGCAAAAAGGCCAGATGCTGTTTGATGGCCAGGACGTGACGAC
>Ga0208514_100915_pt1 | contig 10293 bp, 9 predicted proteins | sample LakWasMet70_HOW9_2_FD_183900 | JGI IMG/M metagenome (GOLD analysis project Ga0208514, IMG submission 183900) | Freshwater sediment methanotrophic microbial communities from Lake Washington under simulated oxygen tension - Sediment Metagenome... | ecosystem: Environmental > Aquatic > Freshwater >...
GTGTGAAGGTCGCAGCGCCCGGTGCCGGCTCGGCCACCGGCAAAAACCGGGCACTCGGGAAAACCCCTGATTTTACGGGATGCCACCCCGCGCGGTTTGGCGGCGTGCCGTCAGCGTTGAATGCTACGTATTTGATAGCTGATGACGCCCAATTTGCATGGGCAGAGGGCCGTTTTTCCTTATAAGCCGGCATAATTCAGGCCACATGAGCACCCAAGCCCTGATTCTGGCCGCCGGCCGCGGCGAACGCATGCGTCCGCTGACCGACCACCACCCCAAACCCCTGCTGAGCGTGCAGGGCAAGCCGCTGATCGTGTGGCACCTGGAGCGCCTGGCTCGTGCAGGTGTCACCGACGTGGTGATCAACACCGCATGGCTGGAGGAACAGTTTCCCGCGGCGCTGGGCGACGGCAGTGCCTTGGGCCTGCGCATTCGTTACTCGCACGAAGGTGCCCGTTTTGGCGGGGCGCTGGAAACCGCGGGTGGCATCGCCACCGCGCTGCCGCTGTTGCAGGACGCGCCCTTTTGGCTGGTGGCCGGTGACGTGTTCATGCCGGGCTTTGATTTTCCGGCGGCTGACGCGCAGCGTTTTGCCGCCTCCAGCGCGCTGGCGCATATCTACCTGGTGCCGAATCCGCCGCACAACCCCAAGGGCGACTTTGGCATCGCCGCGAACGGCCTGGCACTTTCGCGTGCCGACCAGCAGTTCACCTACAGCACGGCGGGCCTGTACCGCCCGGCCCTGTTCAAAAACACGCCAGCCGGGCAGAAAGCCGCACTGGCGCCGCTGCTGCGCCAGGCCATGTTAAGCGGCGATGTCACCGCAGCGCTATATTCAGACGCATGGACCGACGTGGGCACCCCCGAACGCTTGGCCGAGCTGAACATTCCCCGTTAGGAAAACGCTTTTACCCATGACCACGATTTACCAGAAACGCCGCGCCGCCGTGGCACGCGCCCTCAAGGCCGCCGGTGGCGGCATCGCCCTGCTGCCCACCGCCCCCGAAGTGGCGCGCAACCGCGACAGCGGTTTTCCCTACCGGCACGACAGCTACTTTTATTACCTGACCGGTTTTGACGAACCGGGCGCCTGGCTGGCCATTGAGGCCAACGGCCACACCACGCTGTTTTGCCAGCCCAAGGACATGGAGCGCGAGATCTGGGACGGCATCCGGCTGGGTCCCAAGGCCGCCCCGGCCGCACTCGGTGTGAATGCTGCTTTCAGTGTCGACACCCTCGAAGACAAGATGCCCGCCTTGCTGACCAACCAACAGGCCGTGTGGTTTCCGTTTGCCACCCACAAAGGCCTGGAAACCCAGGTCGACGGCTGGCTCGGCAAGGTGCGCGCGCGCATCCGCTTCGGCGCCGAATGCCCGCAAAGCCAGCATGACCTGTGCAAGCTGCTCGACGAGATGCGCCTGACCAAGGATGCGTACGAGGTGGCCATCCTGCGGCGTGCCGGTGCCATCTCGGCCGGCGCCCATGTGCGTGCGATGCAGACGTCGGCGGCCATGCTGCGGGCTGGCGTGAAGGGCGGGCTGCGCGAATACCACCTCGAAGCCGAACTGCTGCATGAGTTCCGCCGCCACGGCTCGCAGTTTCCGGCCTACACCAGCATCGTCGCCGCCGGCGCCAATGCCTGCGTGCTGCATTACCGCGCCGGCAACGCCGAGCTTAAGCCGGACGAGCTGTGCCTGATCGACGCGGGCTGCGAGCTCGACGGCTATGCCAGCGACATCACCCGCACCTTTCCGGCCGGCGGCAAGTTCACGCCGGCCCAGCGCGTGTTGTACGAAATCGTTCTGGAAGCGCAAAACGCCGCGGTGAAGGTGACCAAACCCGGCAAGCGTTTCACGGACCCGCACGACGCGGCCACGCGCGTGCTAGCCCAGGGCATGCTCGACACCGGCCTGCTGTCCAAGGCCAAACACGGCAAGGTCGACGACGTGCTCGCCTCGGGCGCCTACCGCCAGTTCTACATGCACCGCACCGGCCACTGGATGGGCATGGACGTGCACGACTGCGGCGACTACACCGAACCGGGCAGCCGCCCGCGCGAGGAAAAAGATGCGCTGGGCCAGACGGTGATGCGCAAGCCCTCGCGCATCCTGCGTCCCGGCATGGTGACCACCGTCGAGCCCGGCATTTATGTGCGGCCTGCCAAGGGTGTGCCCAAGGAGTTCTGGAACATCGGCATCCGCATCGAGGACGATGCGTTGGTCACGGCCAAGGGCTGCGAACTGCTGACGCGTGGCGTGCCGGTGGAAGCCGACGAGATTGAAGCGTTGATGAGGGGGTAAGCCCGCTGCCAGGCATCAGTCGGCCTCCGCGAGGCCCAACACCGTTTGGGCCCAGCGCGGTAGATGATCGGCGAAGATGGTCACCTTGGTTCCCTCGCACATCGCGACCATGAATGGTCCGCCGTCCTGCAGATCCCGCCCTTCATAGAGATACGCCACCGTCGCCAGGCTGACTGCGTGGGACAGATGACTCATGGTGCGGGGATAACGCGTGAGGATCTTGTCAGGGGACACAAAATGCCCGCCTTCCTGCACACGGCTTTGCACCCGCGCCAGCAGGCGCTGGGGGTCGTCCAATGCCACGACATACAAAGCCACCACGTAGCCTTGCGCAAGCGCCTCGTCGATCAGGGCCAGCTTGGACTCATGGGAAAAAACCGTTTCGCTGACGAACGCCTCGTCACCGGCAAGTTTGATCGTGCGTTGCGCGTCGGCCCAGTTTCTGGCGGCTTGTGAACGCTGCACAGGATCGGTGATGTGTTGCAGGTGCTCACGCTCAAAAAGATCAGCGTTGATAAACGCCAGGTCGGCGCTGAAGATGCCATCACGCACCAAGGCGCGGTAAAGGGTGGACTTGCCCGCGCCATTGGGGCCCGCCAGCAGATGGAAAACCGGCATGCAGCTAGGGCCTGCTCACACTATTTATACAAGTGCGAACGTGGTTAAAACAGCGCCAATCTAGGCGCGCGACGACGCTCAGCCTGGGCGGCTGGGTTAGGAGTGCAACGACGAGTGGTGCTGTTTTAACCACGTTCCCTCCGGGTTGCGGCCAAAAAGGCCATGCGCAGCGTTACAAAGCCTTGCCGGGCGCCAGCCCGGCTGCATTTTGCGCCTCGCGCATGGCCTTTTTGACTCGCAACGCATCTTGCATAAATAGTGTGAACAGGCCCTAGTTGGCGAGTTTGCGGTTTTCTTCCACCACTTCCCGTACCCGTTGTGCCAGCGAGCCGCTTGCTTCTGCCGCCAGCAAACGGCTGGTCAGGTCTGCGACGGCGCGCGTTTGTTGTGCCTTGCGCGCTGCGGCTTCATAACCCTCAATCGCTGCCCGCGCCTCTTGAACCGTCAGGCCCGAATGCTCGACCACGCGGCCCAGGGTGGCCCAGTATTCGATCTGGCCTGCAGCCGAGCGCCGCAGCGGCTGCGCAGCCTCGCGCGCCTGCTCGACCAAGGCCGTGGGAAGTTTGACGGAAGCAAAGTTGCTGGATGTGGCCATGATTAACTCCTGTATGGCGCATTTTGCGCCATACAGGACAAAGTTGCAACAGAGGCTGCGGCCGATGGCGGGGTTATTGCTAGTCTGGGGCATGGCTCCTTCCACCCTTTACGCCAAAGCCACCGCCGACCCGCAGTGGCGCGCCCAGGAGTTGCTGCTCATGAGCGAGGTCATGCGCCTGGTCGGCAAAAGCCTGGCGCCGGAGGTGGTGATGCGCGAGATGCTGCACCTGATGTCGGAGTTGCTGGGGCTGAACCGCGGCCGCATCGTGCTAGCCGACTTTGTGGGAGACCTTGCGCTGCAAGGGCTGGCCGACCGCAAGCCGACGCCCCGCACTGCCGACGCACCTGCGCCGGCATCGGCCATCCGTTATGCCTATGGCCTGACAAAACTCGAGATGGCGCGCGGGCGCTACGGACCGGGTGAGGGTATCACCGGCCGGGTGCTGGCCACGGCGCAGCCCATCATCGTGCAGGATATCGACGCCGAGCCGCAGTTCCTGGCGCGGGCCGTCGCACGGGCGCAATTGCCGCCCGACACCGTGGCCTTCATCGCGCTGCCGATAGAAGTGAACCGCGAGGTTATCGGCGTGCTGGCCTGCCACCGCATCCGTAGCCGCGACCGCCAGCTGGCGGACGACGTGGCGGTGCTGAAGATCCTGGCCACGCTGGCCGGGCAGCTGCTGCAGCTGCAGGCGCTGGTGGCCGACAAAACCCGGGCGCTGGAAGCGCGCAACCAGCTGCTGAGCCGGGCACTAGAAACGGCGGCGGCGCGTTACGGCATCATCGGCACCTCGCCGGCGCTGCTGCAGGCGCTGAGCGAACTCGAGCGCGTTTCCGAGGCCACGGCCAGCGTGCTGCTGCTGGGCGAGTCGGGTACCGGCAAGGAGCTGTTTGCACGCGCCGTGCACCTGTCGAGCCAGCGCCGCGACCAGCCCTTCATCAAGGTCAATTGCGCGGCAATTCCCGACACGCTGTTCGAGTCCGAGCTGTTCGGGTATGAACGCGGCGCCTTCACCGGCGCACAAAACGCGCGCGCCGGCTGGTTCGAGCAGGCCGACCGCGGCACGATTTTTCTCGACGAGATCGGCGAGATGCCGCTGGCCATGCAGACCAAGCTGCTGCGCACCCTGCAGGAAGGCACCATCGTGCGCCTGGGTGGCAAACGCGAGATCAAGGTGGCTGTGCGGGTGGTGGCGGCGACCAACCGCGACCTCGCGCAGGATGTGTTGGCCGGCAGCTTCCGGCGCGACCTGTTTTACCGGCTCAACGTGATCCCGATCCGCCTGCCTTCGCTGCGCGAGCGCCGTCAGGACATCCGCGCGCTGGCCGTCCATTTTTTAAGCCGCATCAACCAGGCCAACCAGCGCAATGTGAGCCTGTCCGCGGCGGCGCTGGCCCGTCTCGAACAATACCCGTGGCCCGGCAACATCCGCGAGCTCGGTAACGTCATCGAACGGCTGGTGCTGCTGAGCGACAGCGCCATGGTTTCCGCCGAAGAGCTGGAGCGGTTTTTACCGCACGAGCAGGACAGCCGAACGCCCAGCCAGCCGGCAGCCACCCAGCAAGCCGCTGTTTCGGTGCCGGTGGTCCGGGACTACCTGGCCGTGCAATCGCACCCGGCGGCGCAGCTGCAGCAGGCCTTGCGCGACCATGGCGGCAACCAGTCACGCGCGGCCCAGGCGCTGGGGCTGACGGTGCGGCAGTTCGGCTACCGGCTGCGCAAGCTGGGTCTGCACAATGTCGACAATGTGTAGACATTGTGTCGACCGGGCAGGCGCCGGGGGTTTCGGGGGAACATTCGTTTGCTACTGAATCAGTAGCTGTTTGCGACCACGGGATAAGGGCTGACAGCCTTTTTTATCATTAGCCTTCGACACGGGACAAGATGGCACGCGAGTTGCAATAAGGGGAGGGACGGCATGTGCCGTGACTTCCTCTGGAGATTGCCATGACGACCCCTTCTTCGACGACCAGCGTTCTCGTTTCTCCCGAACAACTGTCCGCCATGATGGCGGCCGAGCCCGTGGTCATCATCGACACGCGGGACGCCGACACCTATGCCGCCGGCCATTTGCCCGGCGCCGTCAACATGCGCGAGATCTTCACCTTTCTGGCCACGTCCACGGCCGAAGGCCTGACCGCGCTCAAGTCCACCTTTGCAGAACACTTCGGGCTGGTCGGTCTGTCGGGCAAGGAAACCGCCGTGTTTTACGAGGACGCGCTCAACAGCGGCTACGGCCAGTCCTGCCGCGGCTACTACCTGCTGACCTGGCTGGGTTACCCCAAGGTCAAGGTGCTCAACGGCGGTTTCTCCGCCTGGAAAGCCCAGGGCCTGCCGGTCAGCACCGAGGCGGCAACGCCGACACCTGCCACCTTCCCGGCCGACCTCGCGATGACCGATGTGATGCTGACCAAGGAGGACGTAGCCGCCGCGCTGTTTACCGATGTCGCGCTGCTGGACGTGCGCGACATTGACGAATGGACCGGCGAAAGCTCGTCGCCCTACGGCAAGGACTTCGCACCGCGCAAGGGCCGCCTGCCCGGCGCCAAGTGGATCGAGTGGTACCGCTTCATGAAGCCCTCGGCCCAGGGCCCGGTGTTCAAGTCGCCACTGGAAGTGCAGGCCGAATGCGCGACGGCCGGCATCGGAACCGACGACACCGTCTACCTTTACTGCTTCAAGGGTGCGCGCGCGTCGAACACCTTTCTGGCACTCAAGCAGGCGGGCTTTTCCGACGTGCGCATGTACTTCGGCTCCTGGAACGAGTGGTCGCGCGACGATTCGCTGCCGATCGAGACCGACGCGCCGGTGATGAAGGCCAAAGCGCCGGCGCTGGCCCTGGTCGCCTGAACCCCCAACTTTTTTCCGTCTTTTTTAACTCATCAGGAGACTTCCCATGTCCGTGGACACCGTCATGGCACCCGCCACCAGCAACACCGTCAAGGCCTGGCTCAAACCCATTGACAACGAAGGCCTGGCGGCTTTTGCCGCCAAGGGCCGCGCCAACCCCGGCTCGCGCGGCACCAACAAGGTCCACACCGTGATGCAGGGCATGTACCGCTCGCTGAGTTACGTGGGCGACCACACGCCGGTGGTGGTGGATGAACCTCTGCACCTGTTCGGCGAAAACACCGCGCCGGCACCCGGTGAAATCGTGCTGTCGGGCCTGGGCGGCTGCCTGGCCGTCGGCATCACCGCCGTGGCGACCTGGAAGAAGGTCAAGCTGTCCAGGCTGGAGGTCTTCATGGAAGGCGACATCGGCAACCCGGCGGCGTGGGGTGCGGGCGGTGCCACCAAGGAAGCACCCGACATGGGCTTCCAAGCGATCCGCGTGAAGATCGTGATCGAGGGCGATGCACCGCGCGACGTGCTCGACGAAATTGTCCAGCATGCGAACTTCTATTCGCCGGTGGCCAACAGCATGCGCAACCCGATTCCGTTCGAGATCGCCCTGGCCGACTGACCCCGGCTCTGCCCCGCACGACCGCCCCACCACCGCAAGGACTTCCTCATGAATCCCGCCGACCTTCCCCGTGAACTGACCTGCGTGCCGCCGCCGGCGACCGATGCCCTGCTGGCCGCCGTGCGCGCGGTCGCGCAGGGGCCGCTGCAGCAACAGGTGGAAGCGATTGACCGGCAAGGCCATTACCCTCGGGCCGTGCTGCAGGAACTGGCCACACTCGGCGCGATGAGTGCGCACCTGGACGCGCCCGCCGGCGCAGGCAGCTACGCGCTGGCGATCCAGGCCATGGCTGAAGTCTCGCGCGTCTGCGGCGCCACCGGCTTCATGATGTGGTGCCAGGCCGTGTGCGGCCTGTACATGCAGCAGTCGGGCAACCCGGCCCTGATGGGTGAGATGTTGTCGCGGCACGCCAGCGGTGCCGGCCTGGGTGGCACGGCGCTGTCCAACCCGATGAAAAGTTACGCGCAGATCGAAAGCCTGCTGCTCAAGGCCACACCTGTCGATGGCGGTTACCTCGTCAACGGCACCTTGCCTTGGGTCAGCAACCTGGGGCCGGACCATTACTTCGGCGCGATAGCCGCGGTGACGGCGGGCGATGCGCCTGCCGCTGCAACTGGAAGCGCCGCCTGCGCGTCGCGGGAAGTGATGTTCCTGTTGCGCTGCGACGCCCCCGGCGTGGAACTGCGCGAATGCCCGAGCTTTTCGGCCATGGAAGGCACCGGCACCTACGGGGTGCGCCTGAAGGACCATTTCATTGGTGCGGGAGAAATCATGGCCGATCCGGCCAAGCCCTACATTGCGCGCATCCGCGCCGCTTTTGTGATGTTGCAGTGTGGCATGGCGGTGGGCATCACCCAGGGGGCGATCGACTCGATGTGGGCCGTGGAACCGCAACTCGGCCATGTCAACCAGTTCCTGGAAGACCGGCCCGACACCCTGCAGGCCGAACTGGATGCGTTGACCCGGCGCGTGATGCAACTGGCCGAAACGCCGTTGGAGCCGTCAGCCGAATTTTTCATCGATGTGCTCGATGCCCGCGCCCATGGTGCCGAGCTGTGCCTGCGCGCCGCCCAGTCGGCGCTGATGCACCAGGGTGCGCGCGGTTACCTGATGTCGTCCGAAGTACAGCGGCGCGTGCGCGAATCGCATTTTGTCGCCATAGTCACGCCGGCCATCAAGCACCTGCGCAAGGAAATCGCGCGGCTGAGCGCCGAGGAGCAGCCGGCATGATCCTGCCGCCGCAAGCACGGCCTGCCAGAGCCGTCACCACCGATGCGTCCGGTCTGCCTTGGGCGCTGTATATCTGCAAAGCCTGCGGACTGATTTATGACGAAGCCACCGGTGATGTCGACAGCGGGCTGGCGCCGGGCACGCGTTTTGCCGACATTCCGGACGACTGGGCCTGCCCGCTGTGCGGTGTGGGCAAGGCCGACTTTGAACCGCATGTGGTGGCCGAGCTGCCGCAGCGACGGGCCGCCAGCCCGGCCTCCCGTCTGCCCCAAGGCGTCGCCGCGCGGCACAACGCGGGCACGGTCATCGTCGGGGCGGGGCGCGCCGGCTGGGAGATGGCGCAAGCCCTGCGTGAACGCGACGCCGACATGCCCATCACCCTGGTGACCGCCTGCAGCGGCGACATCTATGACAAACCCATGCTGTCGGTAGCCATGGCACGCGGCATGGCCGTGGACAAGCTGGCGCGCGAAAGTGGCGCCCAGGCGGCGGAGCGCCTCGGTGTGCGCCTGCTGGCCCACACGCAGGCGGTCAGCATCACGGCAGGCAGCCGCCAGCTGCGCACCACCCGCGGCACGCTGCGTTACCGGCACCTGGTGCTGGCGCATGGCGCCCAGGCGCGCTGCCTGCCGCAACTGCCTGCCGCCCTGTGCTGGCGCATCAACCATCTGCAGGCTTACGCAAAATTCCGCGCGATGCTGGGCACCTCTCCACAACGGATCGCCATCGTGGGCGCCGGCCTGATTGGCTCCGAACTCGCCAACGACCTGGCGCTGGCGGGCCACCAGGTCACCCTGCTCGATGTGCAGACGCGGCCGCTCGCAAGCTGCCTGTCGGAAGTGCAATCGCAGCAACTGCTGGCCGCCTGGCGCGACCTGCCGCTGCGGTTTGTCGGCGGGGTGCAGATCAGCGCGGTGAAGTCGCTGGCAGCGTCGGGCCAGGGGGACAAACAGCTCAGCACGTCATGCGGACAGACCTTCACGGTCGACCACATCATCGTGGCCGCCGGACTGCAGACACCGAACCGGCTGGCGCGCAGCGCCGGGCTGGCGTGGAACCAGGGCATTGATGTCCAGCCGGACTCACTGGCCACCAGCGTGGAAGGCATTCACGCCCTGGGTGATTGCATTTCCGTCAACGGCCAGGTCAGCCGTTTTATCGAGCCCATCGGCCGGCAGGCGCAAACGCTGGCGGCCGGCATTCTGGGACAGGCCCCCACACCCTACCATCCTGTGCGCGTGCCGCTGCGGGTGAAAACGACATCCCTGCCGTTTACGCTGTAGGCGGCCGGGTCAGCCCGGCCGGTACGCCGACTCCACGGGCAGGTGCTCGACAATCACCCGGCGCGACGGCGATTCGTCGCCCTGCGCCTGGGAAATGGTCAGCACCACCGAGCGTGCACCGAGACTCACCCGAATCTGCAGCGGCAGCGCGCCGGACGGCACGCCTGCGGCGACAAAGGCCTGGGCTTGGGCGTCGTACCGCAACCACGCCGGCAGCGGCCGGCCGCTGAGGGTCGTGGCCTCGACCGGCACAGCACCTTTTGTCGCCCCTGCCAGCAAGGCGGGCGGCAGCGAGAAACGAAAACCCTTGCCCGCGGTGACCAACTCGCTGACCACCGTGACCGAGACGACGCCGACTTCCTGGTCGGTGGGCTCGCGCACCATCTTCACCGTCGTTCCAGGGCTGCCGCCTGAAGCGGTCGGATCACTTTCCAGCAGGGCATTCGCGTCTGCCACCGTCAGACCGGAAGCGGCGAACCGCTGCGGGGGAACGGGCGGCAACGCGGGCGTCCGGAAAAAGGAGCCGGCGAAGCTGGACAGGTCGGTGATGCTGGCGGTAGTGGTGGCCGTGGGATCCATCAGCGTGTAGTTGTCTGCCGCCGCACCGCCCAGGGAGATGCCGGTGATGTAAACGGTTTTGTTGCCACCCACCGACGGGTTGTCAAAATTGCCCGTCGCTGTGGCCGCATAAAGCACATCCCCCGCCACCAGATTGGGGAAGCCGGCGCCGCCGGTGTTGAGGGTGGCGCTGGCATTGCCGTCCACCACCTTGTTGTAAGCCGTGATGCCGGTCACGCGGGG
>Ga0208514_100917_pt1 | contig 10281 bp, 10 predicted proteins | sample LakWasMet70_HOW9_2_FD_183900 | JGI IMG/M metagenome (GOLD analysis project Ga0208514, IMG submission 183900) | Freshwater sediment methanotrophic microbial communities from Lake Washington under simulated oxygen tension - Sediment Metagenome... | ecosystem: Environmental > Aquatic > Freshwater >...
TGCTCATGTCCATCGCAATGCCCAGCGCCGGGTGAATCGGTCCCTGGATGGCATTGGCTTTCACGATGGGGCTGCCGCACTGGTAGGCGAACAGGTCCACCGTGTGGGCCGCATGGTGCCACAGCAGGTGGTCGGTCCAGCTGCGCGGCTGGCCCAGCGCATTCATGTTGCTGCGACGGAAGAAATAGGTCTGCACATCCATCTGCTGGATGTTGAAGCGGCCCGCCGCAATTTCCTTGTGCACGTACTGGTGGCTGGGGTTGAAACGGCGGGTGTGGCCGCACATGGCAACCAGGCCGGTCTGCTTCTGCAGGGCCACCACGTCCTGGGCGCCCTTCAGGGTGTCGGCCAGCGGGATCTCCACCTGCACATGTTTGCCCGCCTTCATGCAGGCGATGGACTGCTCGGCATGCATCTGGGTCGGCGTGCACAGGATCACGGCGTCCACCTCCTTGAGCGCCAGGCTGTCGGCCAGGTCGGTGCTGACGTGGGCGATGCCGTATTTGGCGGCAACTTCTTTCGTCTTCTCCAGGTCGCGGCTGATCAGCGAGACGACTTCCACGCCGGCTATGTTCTTGATGCCGTCGAGGTGTTTGATGCCGAAGGCGCCTGCACCAGCCAATGCGACTTTGATGGTTTTGCTCATTTACTTGTTCTCCAGGATCAGGTGGCCCACCGCGGTGTTGCTGGCGGGCACATGGTAAAAGCGGTGAGCGACCTTGGGCGCGGGGCCGCCGGCCACGTCGGACATGGCGCCGCGGGCGATCAGCCACATCACGAGCTCAATCCCTTCGGAACCTGCTTCACGCACATAGTCGATGTGCGGCTTGCCAGCCAGTCCCTCGGGGTCGGCAATCAGCTGGTCGAGGAAGGCGTTGTCGAACTCCTTGTTGATCAGGCCGGCACGCGGGCCCTGCAGCTGGTGGCTCATGCCGCCCGTGCCCCAGATCTGCACATTGAGCGGCTTGTCAAAACTCTCCACCGCCTTGCGGATGGCCTTGCCCAGTTCGAAACAGCGCCGGCCCGACGGCACCGGGTACTGCACCACGTTGACGGCAAACGGAATCACCGGGCAGGGCCAGGCCTGCGGCTGGCCACACATCAGCGACAGCGGCACGGTCAGGCCATGGTCCACGTCCATTTTGTTGACGATGGTCAGGTCGAAGTCCTGCTGGATCACCGACTGCGCAATGTGCGCGGCCAGCTCGGGGTGGCCGATGACCTTGGGCACAGGGCGCGGACCCCAGCCCTCGTCGGCCGGCGTGAACTCGGCCGCGGTGCCGATGGCGAAGGTCGGAATCATCTCCAGGCTGAACGCCGTGGCGTGGTCGTTGTAGACCAGGAAAATCACGTCGGGCGGATTGTCCTTGAGCCATTGTTTGGAGTAGTCGTAACCCTTGAACACGGGCTGCCAGTAAGGCTCGCCGCTTTTGCCCAGGTCGAGCGCTGCGCCGATGGCGGGCACGTGGGAGGTGTAGACGGATGCGGTGATTTTGGCCATGTTCAGGCGCTCGCTTTCTGGCCGGCTTTGCCTTGGGGTTGGTGCTGGGCCTGCGCGGTTCCGTCTTCACCGACCACGCGGTTGCCCTCGACGGAGCGTCCACCGCCAATCATCATGTCTCGGTATTCCTCTTCGGTCATGCCGGTCATGCTGCCTGCCATCTGCTGGAAACTCTTGCCGTCGGTCGCACCGATCTTGGCCAGGAAGTAGATGTTGCCGCCAGCCTTGATGCAGCGGTTCAGGTCGCGTGCCAGCACCGCCTGTTTCTGCTCTTCGGTCATGGGCCACTCGTCGAGGTAGGCGCGTTCATTGGCCTTGAAGCGTTCGCGGTTGGCGGCCTTCATCAGCGACATGCAGAACTGGTTCAGGTGGTAGCCCAGGCGGGATTGCTCGGCATCAAAAATGGTGGTTCCGGGGACGTCGAGGTAGGGTTTTTCGAGTGACATGATGGTTGGCCTTATCCGTTCTTCCCGCGCCTGTCGAAAAGGGCTCCAACAGGCTCAGCCCGAACGGGTGTGGGTTCTTAACTCCAATACAAACGGGTCGGGTTGTCCACCAGCAGCTTTTGCTGCAATGCGGGCGTGGTGGCGATATGGGGAATGTAGTCCACCAGCAGGCCATCGTCGGGCATGTGGTTTTTCAGGTTGGGGTGCGGCCAGTCGGTGCCCCACAGCACACGGTCGGGAAAGGTCTCAACCAGGCGCCGGGCAAAGGGCACCACGTCGCGGTAGGCATTCTGCTCGCCGTTCAGCGCCGGCGGGCCGCTCACGCTGAGGCGCTCGGGGCAGCTGACCTTGCTCCAGATGTTGTCGTGCTCGCGCATCATCTTGACGAACAGCTCGAACTCGGGGCCGTCCACCGGCTTGCTCACGTCGGGCCGGCCCATGTGGTCCACCACCACCGTGGTCGGCAGCGCGGTGAAAAAGTCATACAGCTCGGGCAGGTCCTGTGCCTCGAAATACACCACCACATGCCAGCCCAGGGGCGCAATGCGGTTGGCAATCTCCAGCAACACCTCGCGCGGCGTGAAGTCGGCCAGGCGCCTGACAAAGTTGAAACGCGTGCCGCGCACGCCGGCCGCGTGCATCTCCTGGAGTTCGGCATCCGTCACGTTGCGGTTGACAGTGGCCACACCGCGCGCCTTGTTGTTCGAGTGCCGCAGCGCATCGACCAGCGCCCGGTTGTCGCTGCCGTGGCAGGTGGCCTGCACGATCACGTTTTTATCGAAGCCCAGGTGGTCGCGCAGGGCAAACAGCTGGTCTTTGGAGGCGTCGCACGGTGTGTACTTGCGCTCGGGCGCATAGGGGAACTGCGCGCCCGGGCCGAACACATGGCAGTGCGCATCCACCGCGCCGGCGGGCAGCTGGAAGCGGGGTTGGGCGGGGCCGGCATACCAGTCGAGCCAGCCGGGTGTCTTGGTGAATTCCTGGGTCATCTTGGTCAGTCTCAGTCAGGTTTGATGTTGGCTTCGCGCACCAGTTTTTCGTAGCGCTGACGCTCCGAGCGAATCAGGGCCGCAAACATCTCGGCGCTGCCCGGCAGGACCTCGCCGCCGACAGCCGTCATGCGCTCACGCACTTCTTTGGTCTGCAGGGCTTTTTGCACTTCGGCGTGGAGCCGGGTCACGATGGCCTTGGGCGTCGCGGCCGGCGCCACCAAGCCATACCAGACCGAGGCCTCGAAACCGGGGAAGCCGGACTCGGCAATGGTCGGCACGTCCGGAAAGATGGCCGAACGGTTGGTGCTCAGCACCGCCAGCACCTTGAGCTTGCCGCTCTTCACATGCGGCTGCACCTCCAGTGCATTGACCGCCAGCAGCGGCAGTTGGCCGCCGATCACATCGGTAATGGCCTGCGAACCGCCCCGGTAGGGAATGTGCAGCAGGGAGATGCCCGCCGCACGCTTGAAGAACTCCACCGCCATGTGCGGCGTCGAGCCGTTGCCCGGGCTGGCGAAGGAAATGCTGCCCGGCTTGACCCTGGCCGCGGCGATCAGCTGCTGGATGTTGGCATAAGGGGCGCTGGCATTGGCGGCAATCACCACCGGCACGCGGCCGATCAGCGACACCGGCACCAGGTCGCGCTCGGCATCGAAGGGGGCGGGCTGGTACAGCGCCATGTTGGCGGCCAGGGCATTGGCCGCCATCATCAGGGTGTAGCCGTCGGGCTCGGCCGCGATGACCGATTTGACGGCGATGTTGGTGCCGGCCCCGGGTTTGTTGTCCACCACAAAGCTCTGCCCCATGCTGGCCGACATGGCCTGGCCCACGGTGCGGGCCACCGCATCGACCGCACCGCCGGCCGAGTAGCCGACCACCACCTTGACGGGTTTGGCGGGATAGGACTGGGCCGACGCCAGCAGCGGGAAGGCGCCGGCAAGCGCGGCTGCGGCAAATGCCATGGACAGCCTGCGCGACACACAAAGGGTTGCAATGAACATGAGGGTGACCGGGTTAAACAGGCTGTTGATAAAAAAAAGAAGGGAAAAAGCGAAGATGCAAAAAAGCGGAAAAGCGCCTCAGTCGATGTACTTGAGGCCGGCCTTGGCCAGCGGTTCCCGCATGTTGTACATGTCCAGGCCCAGCACGCCCGCGGCGAGTTTGGCGCGTTTTTCGCCTTCGTTGGCTTCACGGGCTTCGGCAGCGTCGGCCACCGTTTTCACCCATTCGGCCGGCACCACCACCACGCCGTCGTCGTCGGCCACCACGGCGTCGCCGGGGTTGACGTTCACGCCCGCGCACACCACCGGAATGTTCACCGAGCCCAGTGTGGCCTTGATCGTGCCCTTGGCGCTGATGCCCTTGCTCCACACAGGAAAGCCCATTTCCTCGAGCGTCTTGACGTCACGCACGCCGGCGTCGATCACCAGCGCCTGGGCGCCGCGTGCCATGAAGGACGTGGCCAGCAGATCGCCAAAGAAGCCGTCGCAGTTGTCGGCGGTGAGGGCCGCCACCACGATGTCGCCGGGCTGGATCTGCTCGGCCACCACGTGCAGCATCCAGTTGTCACCGGGATGCAGCAGCACGGTCACTGCGGTGCCCGACACCTGCGCGCCGCGGTAGATGGGGCGCATGTAGGGCTTCATCAGCCCGACGCGGCCCATGGCCTCGTGCACGGTGGCGGCGCCCAGGCGGGTCAGCCGGTCGACGGCGGCCTGGTCGGCGCGCACGATGTTGCGTTTGACAATTCCCAGCGTGGTCATGGTTCGTCCTTCCTTCAATTACAGGCTCTTGGCCTTGAGGCGCGCGTCGAGGCGCGGAAACACACGGCGCACATTGGCCTCGTAGATCTGGTGGCGGTCGTCGGCGCTGAGGATCTTGCTGGCCTCGATGTAGCGCTTGGTGTCGTCGTAGTAGTTGCCGGTTTCGGGGTCGATGCCGCGCACCGCGCCAATCATCTCGGAGGCAAACAACACGTTTTTCACCGGGATCACCGTGTTGAGCAGGTCAATGCCCGGCTGGTGGTAGACGCAGGTGTCGAAGTAGATGTTGTTGAGCAGGTGCTCGGACAGCAGCGGCTTTTTCAGCTCCTGCGCCAGACCGCGGAAGCGCCCCCAGTGGTAAGGCACGGCGCCGCCGCCGTGGGGAATCAGGAAGCGCAGCGTCGGGAAGTCCTTGAACAGGTCCGAGGTCAGGCACTGCATGAAGGCCGTGGTGTCGGCGTTCAGGTAGTGCGCGCCGGTGGTATGAAAGCAGGCGTTGCACGAGGTCGAGACATGGATCATCGCGGGGATGTCGTACTCGACCATCTTCTCGTAGATCGGGTACCAGTGTTTGTCGGACAGCGGCGGCGAGGTCCAGTGGCCGCCCGACGGATCGGGGTTGAGGTTGATGCCGACGTTGCCATACTCCTTCACGCACTTTTCCAGCTCGGGGATGCAGGTGGCCGGATCGACGCCGGGCGACTGCGGCAGCATCGCCACCGGCACGAAGTTGTCGGGAAAGAGCTGGCTGACGCGGTAGCAGAGTTCGTTGCAGATGGCCGCCCAGGTGGACGAGACATTGAAGTCACCGATGTGGTGGGCCATGAAGCTGGCGCGCGGCGAAAACAGCGTGATGTCGCTGCCACGCTCTTTCATCAGGCGCAGCTGGTTGGTCTCGATCGACTCGCGCAGCTCGTCGTCGCTGATCTTCAGGTCCGCCACCTTGGGCATCAGGGCCGGGTCCTTGATGCCGGCGATCTGCCGGTTGCGCCACTCTTCCAGCGCCTTGGGCGCCGTGGTGTAGTGGCCGTGGCAGTCGATGATCAATGATTTTTTCATAAAGGTCTCCTGGGAATGCGATGCAATGCAATGGGTGTCGGTCAGGCGGCGGGGTCCATACCCTGGCGGCGCTTGGCCTCGGCGGCCTGCGGCGTGTTCATGGAGGCGAGCATGGCGCGCACCGCTTCTGCGTTGCGGGTGCCGCTGCACACGCCGGCAGAAAAAATGGTGATGATCTGGATCGCCGGCGGCAAGGGGCCCAGCACGGTGATGCCCTCCAGGTGCATCAACTCGCTCAGTTGCTGGAAGCCCAGCTCGACCTCGCCGCGCGCCACCAGCGAGCCGACCGGCACGCCCGGCGGCGGAGTGACGATACGGTTCTTGATCTCGTCGGCGATGCCCCAGCGCTCGAACAAGCCGGCCAGCGCCACGCCGCTGGGCCCGGTCGAGTAACTGATGCTGCGCGCGGCGCGCACGGCCTCGCGCAATGCGTTTTCCGTCGAGATGTCGGGCCTGGGCGCACCGGCGCGCACGGCCACGGCCACACCCGAGCGGACCAGGTCCACCCTGCTGCCGGCAAGCACATGGCCGGAGGCGATCAACTTGTCGATCGCGTCGGACGCCAGGACAACCACATCAAAGGCCTCGCCAGCCTGCACGCGCCGGGCCGCATCGACCCCGCCGACCGACTCGATGGCCACGTGGCAGCCCGATTGCTGCTCGAAGGCCGCCACCAGATCGGCCAGCACCAGGCGGGTGGCCATGGAGGAAATGCCCTTGATGTCGGTCGTCATGGCAGTCAGTCAGCGTGGGTGGTCATGCCCTTGATTGTGACGACGGCACTGCCCCGCGCCAAGGCGGGGCGGTTTCTAGCTGATATAACATACCGGCATTGATCGACGCCTGTTATATCCATTCAGGACAACCCCAGGACAACCCGCTTCCCTTCCCGCCATGGACCTCAAGCAGCTTGAATACTTTGTGCGCGTGGCCGAACTCGGCAGCTTCACGCGCGCCTCCATTGCGCTGGACATTGCCCAGCCGGCGCTGAGCCGCCAGATCCGCCTGCTGGAGGTGGAGCTGCGGCAGAACCTGCTGACCCGCAACGGGCGCGGCGCCATCCCGACGGAAGCCGGCAAGTTGCTGCTCAAGCATGGGCGCGGCATTCTGCACCAGGTGGAGGTGGCCCGCGAAGAACTGGGCGCCGCACGCGGCGCCCTGGCCGGACGCGTGTCCATCGGCCTGCCGCCCAGCCTGTCCAAACTCATCACGGTGCCGCTCACCCGGGCTTTCCGCCAGCAGTTGCCGCACGCCCAGCTGACGCTGACCGAGGGCTTTTCCGTGCTCATGCACGAGGGCCTGCGTGTGGGCAACCTCGACATGGCCGTGCTCTACAACTCGGAGCGCTCGCCCGAGCTGGACATCACGACACTGCACACCGAAGAACTGGTGCTGATTTCCCCCCGGACCAGCATCAAGCCCGGTGCTGCGAAAAAAGGCAAGGCAGGCAAGCGCCAGCCCATCAGCCTCGCCGAGGTGGCCGAGCTGCCGCTGATCCTGCCCAGCCGCCCGAACGCCTTCCGCATCCTGATCGAAAGCGAGATGATCACGATAGGCCGCAAGCCGCAGATCACGCTGGAGGTGGACGGCCTGAACGCCATCCTGAGCCTGGTCAAGGAGGGCATGGGCCATGCCGTCTTGCCAAGCTACACGCTGAGCAACGTCCATGATCCCGAGCCCTTCCTGCTGCGCAGCATCCATTCCCCGCGCATCATGAGCGAGCTGATGCTGGCGCGCTCCTCGCGCCGCGCCAGCACCGACACGCAGAAAATGGCGGTCGAGGTGGTCAAGTCGGTGGTGGTCGAGGCCATCAAGCCTTACGCCTGACCTTGACCGGACCCTTTGCGCCTGGACAGGCGCCCGCGGTCTCTGGAGCTTGTCGCCAGTGCAATCACCGGCGCCAAAGCGCTGAGGCTGTCACGCTGGCGCTACGGCGCCTTCGGCACAGCGGCCAGCAAGCGGTCCGCGTAGTCCTGCCAGCGGGCGTCCTTGCCAAGGCCGGCAAACACGCCGGCCTTGGCCTGGTCGGCCACCCACTGCTGCTTGTCGGCGATGGCCGACGCCATGAAGGGCGCGAAGCCGCCGCCGGCCTCGCGCACGGTGTTGGCCGCCTCGCGCATTTCCTCGGCACGGCGCTGGCCGTGCTGCACCACGCGGCTGAAAAAATACGCGCCCTGCGTCTCCCAGTCAATGCTGGGAAAGGTTTCGGCCAGCGTCGGCAACACATGGTCCTCCACGCCGTAGGCGCGGGCCGTGGTGTAACTCTCGATCACCAGCGCCTCCAGGCCCTTGATCATCACGCTGCGGCACATTTTGATGGCGCTGGCCACACCGAGCTTCTCGCTGACCGCTTTCGCATCCATGCCCCAGCCCGCGAGCACGCCGGCCAGTTCGGCCGCATGCGCGCCGCCCAGCAGCATGGGCACCTGGATGCCGTAGGGCGGCACCGAGGTCATCACACCGGCTTCGACATAGTGCCCACCCGCAGCGTCGATCAGGGCCGCGGCCTGCTGCTTGGTGCCGGGCGACGCCGAATTGAGGTCCAGAAAAATCGTGCCACGCCGGACATGGGCGGCCGCCGCCTGCGCCACCGCCAGCGTGTTGGACGCCGTGACCGCCGAGATGACCAGGTCGGCCCGCCCGCACAACTCTGCCATGGACGCACACGCCGCCACACCGGCCTGCACCGCGTGGGCGCGCTGCGCCTCGCGCAGGGCCGGCGCCTCGAAGGTCAGGTCCCAGGCGCTGATGCCCGCCACCTTGTCCTTGAGGCCGGCGGTGAAAATTTTGCCGACCTCGCCATAACCCACCATGCCGATATGTTCAAACTTCACGGATGCTTCTCCTGTGGTTGATGGGTCCGCCTTGTCGCCGGCCCGGCCGCTTCAATTCATCACTGTGTCGGAATCCTGGCGCGCCTGATCACCTCGCCCCAGCGCCTGGTTTCACCGGCCAGCAGTTCGGCGGCCTGTTCGGGCGAGCTGCCGCGCGCTTCGACGTTCAGCTCGGCCAGCTTCTTGCGGACCTCCGGCGCGTTGACGGCGGCCACCACCTCCCGGTTCAGCCGCGCGATCACGCTGGGCGGTGTTTTGGCCGGCGCGGCCAGCGCGTTCCAGCTGGAGGCCAGGAAGGTGGGCAGGCCGCTTTCTTTGGCCGTCGGCACCTCGGGCAGCACCGCGGCGCGCCTGTCGCCGGTGACGGCCAGCGCGCGCAGGGCTCCGGCCCGGATCTGCGGCAAGATGGGGCCGAGGATTTCCACCGCGGCATCAATCTGGCCGCCGCGCAGGGCCGTGACCACGGCCGGCGTGCCGTTGAACGGAACAATCTGCACATCGGCGCCGGAGCTGATCTTGAACAGCTCGGCCGCGAGGTTTTGCGTGCTGCCGATGTTGATGCTGCCGAGGTTGAGCTTGCCGGGGTTGGCCTTGGCAAAAGCCAGCAAGTCGCCCAGGGTCCTGAATTTCGAATCGGCGGGCGTCACCACGGCGATGTCAAAAAAGCCCAGCGTGGAAACCGGCGCGAAGTCGCGCAGCGCATCAAACGGCAGCGACTTGAACAGGCCCGCACTGACCGCCGTGCCGTTGGACATCAGCAGCAGGGTGTGGCCGTCGGGCTCGGCCCGGGCCACCATCTCGCCGGCCACCACGCCGCCGGCACCGGGCTTGTTGTCAATTACCACGGGCTGGCCCAGCGACTCGCTGAGTTTTTGCGCCACCGTGCGCGCGGTCAGGTCGGCCACGCCGCCGGCCCCGAAGGGCACAACGATGCGGACCGGCTTGCTGGGAAAGGTCTGGGCCGCGGCCGGCAAGGCCAGCATCAAGAGGGCCAGCAGGCTGCCGGCCAGGCGTTGAAAAATCATGGTGTCCTTGCAGTCGTTGGCATCACGTCATTTTGGTCCATCCGGCGGCGCGGCCGGTGCCGGCCACGGATTGCGCCGGCAGGAATATGAATCAAAAGCGCCTCCAGCCCTTATCCATCGTACGCAAACAGCTATCAATTAAATAGCAGTCCATCCACCCCTCAGGGTCAGCGCGCCACGCCCAGCAGTTGCTCGAGCAGTTGCGGCTGGTCGAGCAACTCGTCCGCCGTGCCGGCATGCACCACCGTGCCGCGGTTCAGCACCACCGCGCTGTCGGAGATTCTCAGGATCGCCTGCGGATGCTGCTCGACGATGATGGCCGACAGCCCCTCGTCCCGCGTCACGCGGCGAATCGCCAGCAGCAGCTCCTCGACAATGATGGGCGCCAGGCCTTCGAGCGGCTCATCGAGCAGCAGCAGGCGCGGGTTGAGCACCAGCGCGCGGCCGACCGCCAGCATCTGCTGCTCGCCGCCCGACAGCTGCGTGCCCAGGTTGCCCTTGCGTTCGCCCAGGCGCGGGAACATCTCGTACACCCGGTCCGGCGTCCAGCGGCCCGGCCGCGCCACCGCGGTCAGGTTTTCATGCACCGTCAGCGACTTGAAGATGTTGCGCTCCTGCGGCACCCAGCCTATGCCGGCGGCCGCGCGTTCATGCGGCGCCA
>Ga0208514_100918_pt1 | contig 10277 bp, 7 predicted proteins | sample LakWasMet70_HOW9_2_FD_183900 | JGI IMG/M metagenome (GOLD analysis project Ga0208514, IMG submission 183900) | Freshwater sediment methanotrophic microbial communities from Lake Washington under simulated oxygen tension - Sediment Metagenome... | ecosystem: Environmental > Aquatic > Freshwater >...
GCTTAACGGATCGATACCGTATTTTTGATTAACGCCGCCACGCTGACTTTGAAAGATATTATCAAGCAATCGGCACATGCCTTTGGAATGAAAGGTCATGCCGGATTCCCAGTTAGCCCACCAGCGGTCAAAGGTGATATTAAACGAGCCCAGTATGCAGTCTTCATCATTAAAGATAATAAACTTGGTGTGCATGTCCGGATCAACTTCAATCAGATGATGATGCGGGGTACAGAACACGCCCAGCAGCTCGACCCTGGAGCGCTTTAACCTGGCGTAATTCTCGCTGTTGGTTAAAGTCATTTTGCGCCAATCCACAATACACTGCACCCATACCCCGCACTCGCGGGCATGGATTAAATGGTTAACAAAATCATAGTCATCGATGCAATCCACGCTTACTTTAATGGTGCAAAAGCGGTCTGGATTTTCGTGCTTGGTACGCATGACTTTATCAATTAAATCATGAATATAGCGTTTTGGATGGAATGGGTGATGTTGCTGGCCTTTAGTAAACTTGGGCACTAACTGCAAGGATTCAAAATGGTGATTATACCAATCGACGTCGGCTTGTAATTCAGCGGCATTTAGCTCATAGGCACGGTAGGTATTTTCGGAACACCAGTGATGGTTAATGCTGCGATATTGCGGCGCATCATTAGTCAACTGATCCCAATCCATAAATATGTATTCATTTTGCGAAGCAATGGAACGCTCATCCAAATGCACTAAAAATGAAAACTTCACACAGCTGATTTGGCCAAAGTGCAGGGAAAACGGATGGATGTAAAAATCACGGGTGCGGCGTTTGTGATGATCCCAGTGCACATCATAAGCATCCGTATCTACGATATAGGTTTCACAAACCTGATCACGATAGACTTTAAGCACCACTTTAATATTTGCTTGTGTCCCAAAGTAAACGTCAAAATCTATTTTGCCCCAGCGGATATAAAATTTATCATTAAAATCATTTACTCTTTGAAAAGAGCCGCCCAGGTTACCATGCACCGGCATGGCAAAGTGTTCTGCTATTTGCATAAATCCCTCCGACTAAAACTGGTTTATTGTTATTGTTCTTTAGTTTTCAGTTCTCACACCGACCAATTCCATCACTCCACACGCGGCACAAAAGCCATCAAATAACCGCAGTGGTCAGACACGCGACCATAGTCCTGGTCTGTAAACAGCACGGCAGCTGAAATAACTTGCAGCGGACTTTTATTATCCATAAAGATGTAATCAATCCGATAGTCATCACTTAAATAATGTTGCCAGTGCGGATCGTGGACTTTAAAGATTTTCTCAAATACGCCCTGCGCATTGGCTGCTAAAAACTGGTCTTCATATTCATTGGCTTTGACTACCAAATCATAACCTTTTGAACCCGCTTCTATATTAAAATCACCGCATAACAGCGTTGCTTTAACTGATTTACCTTGTTTTTCTGCGGCCCATTCGCTTAAGCGTTTAAATTGCTCGGCAAAGCCATCTTCCCACCAACTTAAATGCGCGGAAAACACATTGATTAAGCCGATGCCTAAGGCTCGTACTTGCGCCATCACCACCTTTCTGGAATGGATGCTGTAAATATCGTGGCTATCAGATACATACCGGGAATCGTGCTTTAAAATTGGCAGGCGACTTAATATCGCCACGCCTTCCCGGTATTTATCAAAGCCCAGATGCGACCAGTCAGTGTATATGTGATACCCCTCCGGCAAGCGCTCATGAATAATTCGTGCTGAATTGGAAGGCCAGTCGCCCTGCCCGTCATTCCAGTGTTCCGCCACTTCTTGCAGGCAAACGATATCGGCCTGCTGCTCAGTGATGGCTTTGGCAATCTGAGATAGTTTAAAGTCCTGATTTGACTCTTGATAGCAATGTAAATTTAAAATCAGAATCTTTAACGGCTTTCGGCTAACCGCGTAATTTCTGCCAAAATGGTTATCCCAATACTGATGATGTCTGGATTCGGCAACCAGACAATATTGCAACCGGAAAGCATTGCTAACCTTAAGGTTAGCGGTCCATAGCTGCGCGCTGTGATGGTGAGGACGATGCGCTAGTTTATTATGCTGGCATGCCACTTTATGACTGGTCTGCCAATTATCTTTCGTCCAGAGCACGGAGACTTTCTTGATACCTAAACCTGCATCAACTGCAATTTTTATGGCTAAACTGGTTTGATCATGTACCAGCTCATCATGATAATCCAAATTAAGCATCGGAATGTGCTGTGCCAACTGTAAGCCGGAATTCGCAGCGCTAAAATAATTCTCGCCATTTCGGTTATCCCAAAACTCTTGCCCTAACACCCGATACCGCAATCCAAACCGGATGTTCTTGGGCAAAGTCCTGGCGCTAATTGCGGAGAAGCTGAGTTCTAAAATCCAAAACTCCTGACCATCCTGTTTATGATGAAAACTGGCCGCCATTTCGTGCCATATGCCATCAGAACCCGCCCACAACACATCCACTTGTTTGTGAAAATCAAGACTGTTGACCAGCATGTAAAAGACCAACGTTTGTTCAACCTGGTGTTTTTTTCTGCTGACGGTATTTTCTACATAAAGTAGCTGGATGGTTTCCACAACATCTCCAAGTAATCAATTACCAATCAAGCCAGTCATAGTAACTGGAAATCATGGTCTGCCAGCTGTACGGTACGTAAGTGAAAGGAGGCTGTCAAGCAGTAGCTGTAGGTTTAAGACTGGCAATGGCTTGATAACGGGCCATTGTAAAATGCAATTTATGCGCAAGTTATTATCACTGATGAGAAAACCGGTTTACTATGGGAGCTGATAAGTTATATTTTCAACCCAAAAATGGATGCTGCTTTTTGGGGTGGACATGACGTTAAGGCGTAGCTCAAAGTTAGATAGACTAACAACCGCATCACTGTTCCATAATAATAAGGCTAACAATTGGATCAATATATGACAAAAATTCCTGTTAAATCGGATTTGCTAAGGCAATCCCTGTGGTTGATATTCTTGGCACTACCATTAAACTTATGCGCCGAAACCAGCAAATGGACCTATCAAAAAGAACAAGATAGCTTAACCAATCAAACCTTCAGTTATGCTCGCTCACCTCTACCAGTCAGGGGACAATACGATAATATCCGCGTACAAATTGTATGCAAACAAAACAAACTGCAATTTGTAGTGGACGGCGGCAGTTTAATTGCCTCTCAAAATGAGACTTTCAGTATGGACTATCAAATTGACCAGCGCCCAGCGATTGCTCTAACACTGCAAACCTTTCCAGATTCCAAACAAAAAGGCTATACCGAAGCCAATGTTAATCAAATCGTGACTGACGTACTGTCTGGACAAAGCATTTTTATCCGCATCAATACCATGATTCAAAAAGTATTGACCGGGCTGATTAGTTTAAATGATGCCAGCACGCCGATTAAGCAAGTGTTGGTGGATTGCGGCGTAAACAACGTTCAGCAAGCTGGTCAAGCGGAGGGCTATACCCTGGAGCAATTTCAACAGGATTTTAAACAGTTACCCACCAATCAGCAGGCCCAGTTGTTACAAAAAATAAAAGCACTGTTACAGGAACTGAAGTAAGCTCGAAGGTGTAATGGACAGAACCAGACTGCCCAATACACCGCTCCAAATTACCAGCTATTGATTAAGGTGCGATTCCAAATTCAAAAGCACCATAATCTATTGCCTCGCCAACTATCTTTCTGGCTGTAGCTTGCAAAGGATCATGATATTGATATTCCGGCATAAGAGAAAATCCGCCTGACGCATTATGCCCTGGATTAACGCCTTTATCGATTGCCCCGGAACCAGCAGTTAGATGATAATCCTGCCCTGATTGATTGACAAAGCCAGGCGAATTGGTACGCAGATTGTTTTCCAATTCGGTTTTAGCAACACCATCGGCATCAAGCACGGTGCCTTTTCCAACAAACAGGTTATTGACTATTTTTTCTGCTGCTAACGGGTTTTTGGTTTTAATAAAAATACCGGCACTGCGGTCATTAACAATGGTATTGTTAACCACATACAGTTCTTGCTGGGGATTGCTTGCGCCTTCTTCCGCGTTGCTAATGATGGCCGAGTTATCTGTATTTTCGTCCTGGCGAATCACATTACCAATGATATATGACACACCACCATTCGGCAGATTGATTTCATAGCTGGTTTGACCACCCGAACTATCGGTCAAGCGGTTGTAAAGTATGTAATTTGTGGCCGCTCGGGATTTCACTAAATGCCCAATTTTGGCATCATGTGAGTAGCTGTTGCGTAAGGTAAAGGTGCGCACTGCGCCGATGTACATATTATGTGATTGGCCATCGCCGGAACCGTTATTACCAAATTCAGATGATTCAATCACTATATCGCTGGCATTGGAAGTTCCGGTTAAAATTCCGTTTTCGTTGTCATGAAAAAAACAATCACGGACCGTTAAGTTCTCGCCTTCCTGCCTGATGCCGGCACCGTTTCTGTCGGAAACAACCGCACCTGAAAATTCGATGTGCTCAACAGTGGTGTTTTTTCCAGTGATAACCCAGATGCCTTTGTCTTGAGCGGTAACACCTTGTGAATCCAGATGAGCACGTCCACCGACGCCGCGAATCGTTAAATTATTTTTATCCCACGTTGTTGCATCTTTTGCATATAACCCAGCTGCAATCTCAATAATGTCGCCGTCTTTTGCTGCAACAGCGGCCTGGCTGGGCAATTTATATTGCGCGTTCGGACCGACTTGGAGTGTTGCGGCATGGACCAAATGGCTTGTTATGAGCAGTAACAAAACACTTAGCCATCTTTGTTTGGATACAGCAAACACTCTGACTTTTATATACTTTTTCATAATACCTTCCTGTATTTTTAGTTAACCGCCGTTAAATTAAAAATTCTCTTGTTCGCTATCGCAGAAATTTGCAAAAAAATCTGGAATTTCTCTAATAGTCGCAATCAAGTTTCGATTAAATATGATGAGTTTTTTGCACAATAATAACTAGTAACCGTTCAGAAATTATGAGTTTATCAACAACATTAAGTTCATATAATCCTGCTGAAATCAATTAACGTTGCCTAAAATGTACCTCGCCAAATAACGATTTTAAGCCGTGCGGTTGGCAGCGCCAATATTGTGGAGGTGCTGCCACCTGAGCATGTAATTTAGCTGCAGCGTGCCAAGGCCAGCGCGGATCGTACAATATGCCGCGCGCAATCCCCACCATATCAGCCTTGCCTTCTGCAATAATGGCTTCGGCATCTTCGGGTTCTGTAATCAAGCCAACTGCTATGGTTGGCAAACCGGTTTCGGTGCGTATAGTCTGAGCAAATGGCACTTGATAATTTGGCCTCGGCTGAATTTGCTGCGCGGCTGCAAGACCACCACTGGAAACATGAATATATGCACAGCCGCGATCACGCAAAGCTTGAGCAAACACCACGCTCTGTGCTAAATCCCAGCCGCCGTCAACCCAATCGGTTGCGGAGATGCGAACCCCAATCGACAGGCTGTCTGGAACAGCCGCCTTCATGGCATCAAATACCGCCAGAGGAAACCGCATGCGATTTTCCAACGATCCACCATATTCATCAGTACGAAAATTAGAGAGCGGTGACAAAAACTGATGTAACAAATAACCATGCGCGGCATGAATCTCAATAGCATCCAACCCCAAACGATGTACTCGTTCGGCAGCCGTGACAAAAGCTTGCAAAATCCTTTGTAAATCAGCTTGATCAAGCGCAATCGGGGCAGGATCATCAGGCGTAAATGGAATGGCGGAAGGCGCGATAGTTGGCCAGCCGCCGTGTTCTGGCATAACTAACTGGCCGCCATCCCAAGGTGCGGCAGTTGATGCTTTACGTCCGGCATGGCCCAGTTGAATAGCAATAGGCATGGTTGAATATTGACGAACAGTTTTCAATACCTTTGCCAGAGCTGCCTCAGTCTCATCGGACCACAGCCCCAAATCAGCCGGAGAAATACGCCCTTCCGGTTCTACGGCAGTCGCTTCGATAATTAACAAACCCGCACCCGATAATGCTAAATTGCCCAAATGCAGCAGATGCCAGTCAGTAGCTTCGCCATTCCGGGCCGAGTATTGGCACATAGGCGCAATTATAATGCGGTTAGGTATCGTCAGTTGACCGATGTTATAGGGGCTAAATAGCTGACTCACGATAGGTATACTCCATTAATATTTGAAAAGAGGTGCATTCTTAACCGGAGTATATTAGTTGGCTAACTTGCTGACAATTGTTGATTTAATGGATTGGCTATAGTTGTAAAAAATGACAATCGTTGAAAATAATAATTTAAGCAAATAAACCAAAAACTTAGTCAGTCGTTATTTAGAAAGTACTTACCAGAAAGCAAACCTGGGCTTTCAATTACTACTTAAAACTGCTTAACTAGCGTGATTTTTTATAGGCTCAATTTATCACATGAACCAGCATAACCTACTCATCATGGCCATACCTGCGGGTATCGCTTTATTCGGTGGCATATTGGCTTCCATTTGGCGACCAAGCCATAGCGCACGCAGTCTGATTCAACATTTTGCCGCCGGCGTGGTGCTTGCGGCATTAGCAGTGGAATTGCTGCCGGAAATTGAACGCGAACATGCGCCGGGCTTGGTACTGGTCGGCTCATTCGCACTGGGATCTTTGTTTATGTATGGCTTAAAACTTTGGACGATAAAACTGGAACACAAAGCCGCATTGGATCAAACGCCTTCTGGCTTAAATATTGGCTTGCTGCTGGCGACTTTTTTGGATGTGGCTATGGATGGCTTTATCATTGGCGCTGGCTTTGCCGCTGGCGGCAGCACAGGCATGATCCTGGCACTGGGCTTATCGGTGGAGTTATTGTTTCTGGGCATGGCCTTAACGTCAGAAGCCGTTAGGGGTTGGCGGATTATTTTTATTTCTGGTGCCTTGGGCGGAACTGTATTCTTATTTGCTTTCTTGGGTAACTTCCTGCTACATGATTCATCACCTGCTGTCATTGGCGGGGTATTAGCCTTTAGTGCTGCGGCATTGCTATATCTGGTGACAGAAGAATTACTGATGGAAGCGCACGTAGTTGAAGAAAAGTCTTATTCCACGTTAGTTTTGTTTAGCGGGTTTCTGGTGTTTTGGGGAATCCAGATAGTGGGGAGTTAACTAATACGACTATCCAGATTTGATTCGATAATGGGCTTGAGTTAACGATAAATTAGCATTAAAAAAGTTGCACTGCGAGGGTTTCCCGCAGTGCCTGCTTGAAATAAAGCATCTCTAGTGGGCTAATGTTCTGTCTGCCAACCTCTGATAATGTTACTTTTTTGAACGGCAAATCCAGTTTATTAACAACTCAACCTAACTTGGTGACCACTTGTTTTATCAAATTATCAGGTTTAAACGGTTTAACAATGTAAGAGGTAATACCAGCCATAATGGCTTCTTTCACCTTTTCGCCTTCGGATGATGAGGTCAACATAATCCAGGGCGGAGTAGCCAGTTTTGGATCTTCTTTTACTGCCTTAAACAAATCCAACCCGCTCATACCGGGCATATTCCAATCGCAGATGACGATATTTATTTTTACTTTTCTCATCATTAATAACGCATCCGAACCACCAGGAACATCAAATACATGCAAGAAACCCGCTGTTCTAAGAATGGCTTTTGTTAAGGTGCGCATAGAAGCGGCATCATCGACAATCAAGATTTTCTTCTGTAGCAATTCTTGTGATATTTCCATTTTTGTTCCAATATTCTTTATTTTAGGAAGTTAAGTGAGCGACGACGCACATTATAAAAGATGTTGATAAATCAATAATATAGAATATTAAAAATGCCAACCGCATCGCTTTATAACTGGTCGAATATTTACTTTGCTCAAAAAATTGTTTCTGAATATAAGCATAGATGTGATCACAATAAAAACAACTTTATTTTGACTCTAGGATTTAAAAAACGCGACGCGTTTATCTATCTGTCATAGCTACAATTGTGCAGGCAAGCCCACTAACATGATTTGCTGCGTTCAGGTAAAATAGTCAGTTAGCCAGTAATTTGTTGTTTTGCCCCAAACCTCGGAACCCAACATGATAAGAATCATCGAGCTTAAACTGCCGCTTGACCACCCTGAAAGCAGCATTAAATCAGCTATTTTAGAAAAGCTGGCTATTAGCTCTGAACAATTAATTGCTTATAACATTTTTAAGCGTGCCCACGATGCCCGAAAAAAAGATGCGATTTTGCTGATTTATACCGTGGATGTTGAAGTGGTAGATGAGCAATCGGTGTTGGCTAAACATCAGGATAATCCGCATATTTCACTAACACCAGACACCAGCTATCAGTATGTTATCCAAACACAATCGCAACTGGCAGAACGCCCTGTCGTCATCGGCACTGGCCCATGCGGTTTGTTTGCCGGTTTAATTATGGCGCAAATGGGCTTGCGCCCAATTATCTTGGAACGCGGCAAAGAAGTGCGCGAACGCACCAAAGACACCTTTGGTTTATGGCGCAAAAGCATATTTAATCCAGAATCCAATGTGCAATTTGGCGAAGGGGGGGCCGGTACGTTTTCGGACGGCAAGCTCTATACTCAAATTAAAGATCCCAATCATTACGGGCGTAAAGTACTCACGGAGTTTGTAAAAGCGGGTGCGCCACCGGAAATTCTTTATGTCAGTCGACCACATATTGGCACCTTCCGATTGGTATCCATGGTGGAAGAAATGCGTGCCACCATCATATCTTTGGGTGGTGAAATCCGCTTTCAGTGCCGTGTTGATGACATTGAAATCAACAATAATCAGGTACAAAGCGTTAAACTGGCCAGTGGCGAAGTGATTCCCACCAACCATGTGGTACTTGCCATTGGACATAGCGCGCGCGATACCTTCAAGATGTTGTATGATCGCGGCGTGTATATTGAAGCCAAACCATTTTCTATCGGGTTTCGGATCGAACATCCACAATCACTGATTGACGTATGCCGCTATGGTCGTTTTGCCGGCCATCCATTGTTAGGCGCTGCTGATTATAAACTGGTCCATCACTGCAAAAATGGCCGCTCCGTGTATAGTTTTTGCATGTGCCCAGGCGGTACCGTCGTAGCTGCCACCTCTGAAGAGGGGCATGTAGTCACCAATGGCATGAGCCAATATTCACGCAACGAACGCAACGCCAACAGCGCTATCGTCGTTGGCATTACGCCAGAAGATTATCCAGGCCATCCACTGGCTGGCATAGATTTACAACGCCAACTGGAAGCCAACGCGTTCACACTGGGCGGAAGTACTTATCAAGCCCCCGGACAATTGGTCGGTGACTTCCTGGCAACCCACCCTTCATCGGCATTAGGCGCTGTCCAGCCATCCTATACACCAGGCGTGCATTTAACCGATCTAAGCCATGCCCTGCCTGATTACGCCATTACAGCCATACGCGAAGCATTGCCTGCGTTTGATAAAAAAATAAAAGGCTTTGCCATGGACGATGCTGTATTAACTGGCGTAGAAACCCGCACCTCATCACCCATACGCATCAAACGCAATGCCGATTTCCAAAGCTTAAACACCAAGGGATTATATCCAGCGGGAGAAGGTGCGGGTTATGCGGGCGGCATTCTTTCTGCGGCTGTAGATGGCATTAAAGTGGCTGAGGCAGTGGCGCTGGATATGGTTAAATGATTATTTCGTATGTTAGATATGATTTAGGCATGTTGTTGATTGGCTATGATGGCATGGATGTTGGCCCGATTAATTCATAGCTATAGGATGGGCTGAGGTTGGAAGCCCATCTTTAACCAAGTTGACGGGCTTCCTACCTCAGCCCATCCTATCGAGCTTTTGAGCTGCTTTGCTTAAAATCTGATTGGTTTAACTTTGTCATCTTCCATTTATAAACTTCGTGATAGATTAATCAAAACCAATCATTCAGATAATTATAGAATGAGCTGAGCGCAGGGAAGCTCGTCTTTGGTCATGTGGATTGGCTTAACGCCTCCGCGCAATTAGATCTTGAGTTTAGTTTTAATTTTGGAGTTGCTTAAATGCTGACAACTGGAGATACCTTGAACAAATTATTTATAGCCTGTGCGCTTCTGTTAATTACAGCATGTGCCCCAACCGGTAACATAAAAACCGGAATGTACGCAAAACTAAATTCCCACAAGGCACAATTTACCGACGCCTCGCTAGAAGAAATCGCTAAACTTAAACCTCAAATAAACCCACCGATTAAAATCGCAGTTGCCCAACCAAGTGGAGTTAGTGAGTGGACATC
>Ga0208514_100919_pt1 | contig 10276 bp, 4 predicted proteins | sample LakWasMet70_HOW9_2_FD_183900 | JGI IMG/M metagenome (GOLD analysis project Ga0208514, IMG submission 183900) | Freshwater sediment methanotrophic microbial communities from Lake Washington under simulated oxygen tension - Sediment Metagenome... | ecosystem: Environmental > Aquatic > Freshwater >...
TGAAGGCGGGCGGCGGGTTCACCGCCACCTCGGCGCGCACCTCGTCCAGCAGCTGCTGGATCCTGGCCTCGCTGCCGGCCTCGGCATGCAGGCGCATGTCGAACAGCGAGAACTCGATCTGGCGCAGGGTCTGCAGGCCGGACTGGAAGTTCTTGGCCGCCGTGATCTTGTCGAACAGGGCGCGCGGCAGCGGCGCGCCGCTGTCCACATGGGCGGAGAGCTGCTGCAGCACTTCCCATTCCCAGCAGAAGTTCTCCATGAACTGGCTGGGCAGCTCCACCGCATCCCATTCCACGCCCGAGATGCCCGACACGCCCAGCTCGTTGACCTGGGTGAGCAGGTGGTGCAGGCCATGGCCGAACTCGTGGAACAGCGTCGTCACATCGTCATGCGTGAGCAAGGCGGGTTTGTCGCCGGACGGTGATGCGAAGTTGCACACCAGTTGTGCCACCGGCAGTTGTTGCCGGCCTGGACCCTCCCGATCTGGGCGGGCCCAGCGGCTGCGCACCTCGTCCATCCAGGCACCGGGGCGCTTGCCCGGGCGCGCGTACAGGTCCAGGTAGAACTGGCCGATGGTCTGCTGCGCGCGTTCCAGGCGGTAGAACTTGACGCTCTCGTGCCAGACCTCGGCGCTGTCCTCGACGATGCGCACATTGAAGACGCGCTCGATGATGTCGAACAGGCCCTGCAGCACGCGCGGCGCGGTGAGGTATTGGCGCACCTCCTGGTCGCTGAAGGCGTAGCGCGCCTCCTTCAGCTTCTCGCCGTAATAGGCATGGTCCCAGGCCTGCATGTCGGTGCATCCCTGGTCGATGGCGAACTGGCGCAGCTCGGCCAGGTCCTGCTGCGCAAACGGCCTGGCCTTGGCGGCCAGCTCGCGCAGAAACTCCAGCACCTGGGCGGGCGAGTCGGCCATCTTGGCCACCAGCGAGGCATCGGCAAAGCTCGCGTAGCCCAGCAGCTGCGCCTCTTCCTGGCGCAGCGCCAGCAGCTCCCGCATCAGCGCGCTGTTGTCCAGTTCGGGCTTGGCGCCGAGTTCGCTGGCACGCGTGACATAGGCGCGGTAGACGGTCTCGCGCAGCGCCCGGTTGCCGCAGTACTGCATCACCGGCAGGTAGCAGGGGAAGTGCAGGGTGATCTTGTGGCCGTCCTTGCCCTCGGCCTGCGCCGCAGCGCGGGCATTCGCCACCACATCGGCCGGCACGCCGTCCAGCTCCTCGGCCGTGGCGTAGTAGGCAAAGCCGTCGGTGGCGTCCATCACATGCTCGGAGAACTGCTGGCCCAGCTCGGCGCTGCGCTCCTGGATGGCGGCAAAGCGCGCCTTGGCCTCGCCCTGCAGCTCGGCGCCGGACAGCACGAAGTCGCGTATCCACAGCGTCAGCGCGCGCTGGCGCGCCGGGTTCAGCGCGCTGGCGTTCGCATGGATGGCCTTGTACTTGGCGTAGAGCTTTTCGTCGGCGCCCAGGCTGGTATAGAACTCGGTCACCGCCGGCAGCATGGCGTTGTAGGCCTCGCGCAGCTCGGGCGTGTTGGCCACCGCATTCAGGTGGCCCACGGCGCCCCAGGCATGCGAGAGCCGCTCGGTGGCCACGCTCAGCACGGCTTCCAGCGCGTCGTAGTCGGCCGGCGTGGCGTCGGCGGTGGCCGTGGCGAGGGCCTGCTGGGCCTGCTCCAGCAAGGCGGAGATGGCCGGCTGGATGTGCTCGGGGCGGATCTGCGCGAATGGCGGCAGGGCGGTGTTGGCGAGAAGAGGGTTGCTCATGGGCTCAGCGATTCGCAGCGGCGCAGCGTTCGGCCGACTCTAGCGTGTTGACCAGCAGCATGGTGATGGTCATGGGGCCGACCCCGCCCGGCACCGGGGTGATCCAGCCGGCCACCTGCTTCACGCCCTCGAAGTCCACGTCGCCGCAGAGCTTGCCTTCGTCGTTGCGGTTCATGCCCACGTCGATCACCACCGCGCCGGGCTTGACCATGTCCTTGGTCAGCACATTGCGCTTGCCCACCGCGGCCACGACCACGTCGGCCTGGCGCGTCATCGCGCCCAGGTCGGCGGTGCCGCTGTGGCAGATGGTCACGGTGGCGTTCGCTTGCAGCAGCATCATCGCCATCGGCTTGCCGACGATATTGCTGCGGCCGATCACCACCGCATGCTTGCCGCGCAGATCCTTCATGCCGATGCTCTCCAGCATCTTCATGCAGCCATAAGGGGTGCAGGCCTTGAAGCCTTGCTCGCCCACCATCAGCGCGCCGGCGCTGGCGACGTGGAAGCCGTCCACGTCCTTCTCGGGCGAGATCGCCTCGATGACCTTGTGGTCGTCGATGTGCTTGGGCAGCGGCAGCTGCACCAGGATGCCGTGGATGCTGGGGTCATTGTTGAGCGCCTCGACGCGCGCCAGCAGCTCGGCCTCGCTCATCGTGGCCTCGTACTTCTCCAGCACCGAGTGCAGGCCGGCGTCCTCGCAGGCCTTGACCTTGTTGCGCACATAGACCTGGCTGGCCTGGTTGTCGCCCACCAGCACCACCGCCAGGCCGGGCTTGAGCCCCTTGGCCGTCAGCGCCGCGGCGCGCTGCGCCACCTCGGCGCGGAGTTGCTTGGAGAGGGCGTTGCCGTCGATCAGTTGGGCGGTCATGGTGAGGACTCCTTGGAATGCAAAAGGCCGCTGAACAATCAGCGGCCTCGGATGGGGGCAGGTCTTGTCAGGCCTTGGCGGGTGCGCCCAAGGCAATCTTGAGCAGGTCGGCCACGGTGTTGGCGTTCAGCTTCTCCATGATGTTGGCGCGGTGCGCCTCCACCGTCTTGATGCTGATGCCCAGATCGTCGGCGATCTGCTTGTTGAGGCGGCCGGCGACGATGCGCTCCAGCACCTGGGCCTCGCGGGTGGTGAGGCGCGAGAGCAGGGCGTCGCGGCTGGCGGCTTCCTGGTGGCTGGAGAAGGCGTCGCGCGCCTGGTCGAGCATGCGCTCCACCAGGGCCAGCAACTCGTCTTCCTTGAAGGGCTTCTCGATGAAATCCATCGCGCCCTTCTTCATGGTCTGCACCGCCATCGGCACGTCGCCATGGCCGGTGATGAAGACCACCGGCAGCGGGCTGCGGCGTTCCAGCAGGCGGTCCTGCAGCTCCAGGCCGCTCATGCCTTCCATGCGGATGTCGGCAATCAGGCAGGCCACTTCGCGCGGGTCGTAACGGCTCAGGAACGACTCGGCGGAGTCAAAGCACTTGACGCGGTAGTCCTTGCCCTCCAGCAGCCATTGCAGGGAATCGCGCACGGCTTCGTCATCATCGACAACGTAGACGTTGCCCTTCTTAGGAATCAGGCTCATGGTGTCGCAGCAGTGTTCAGGGCGGGTCCCGAGGGTTCGGGACGGGATAGTTCGACGGGGATGGTGAAGGCGAACCTGCACCCCACGATGGAGGCGCCATTGTAGAGGTTCTCGGCACGGATCCGGCCGTGGTGGGACTCCACGATAGACCGGCATAACCCTAAGCCAATGCCCATGCCATCGGACTTGGTGGAGAAAAAGGCCTCGTACATGCGCTCGATCACCTCATCGGGCAAACCCGGCCCCATGTCGGTGACCGAGAACTCGATATTGCCGCCCAACTCGGCCGTGTGCTTGGGCACCACGCGCAGCTCGATATGGCGGCGCGAGACCGGCAGCGCGGCGTTGTCGATCGCCTCGGCGGCGTTCTTCAGCAGGTTCATCAGCACCTGCTCGATCAGGATCGGGTCCACCATCAGGGTGGGCAGGCGCTGCGCCACATAGGTGTGGATGGCCACGTTGCGGCGGCGCAGCTCGATGCCGGCCAGCTCCACCGCGTCCTCGACGATGGCATGCGCGCTGGAGGCCTGGCGCTGCGGCTCGCTGCGTTTCACGAAGTTGCGGATGCGGTGGATGATCTGGCCGGCGCGCTGCGCCTGCTTGGCGGTCTTCTCCAGCGCGGCTAGCAGATCGTCCTTCTGGATCGCGTCGTTGCGCACGCGTGACACCATGCCGTTGCAGTAGTTGGTGATGGCGGTGAGCGGCTGGTTCAGCTCATGCGCCACGCTGGAGGCCATCTCGCCCATGGTCATCAGCCGGCTGGTGACCTGGGCCTTCTCGGCCTGCTGGGCGGCCTGCTCCTCGGCGCGGCGGCGCGCGGTGATGTCGGTGGCGATCAGCATCTGCGCCAGGCGGCCGTCGGTCCACTGCAGGTAGCGGGCGCGCACGTCGAACCACATCTCCAGGCCCTCGATATAGACCTCGCGCGGGTCCGAGCCCACCTCGGTGAGATGCTGGGCCGGCAGGCCGGAATAGTCGTCCACCTCGTCGTCGGCGTCGGGGTCGTCCTTGCTGCGGCTCAGCTGGCTGCCGGCCAGCATGGCATGGCCCTTGGGGTCGGCGCCGAACCAGAGCCGGTAGCTGCGGTTCGCGAACAGCAGCTCGCCCTGCTGGACGGACAGCACCGAGACCGCCGCGTCCAGCCCCTCCAGCACGGTGGTGAAGCGCTCGTGCGAGGCGCTGAGCTGGTCGCGCACGCGCTTGGCCTCGGTGATATTGGTCATCGAGGTCATCCAGCCGCTCTGCTTGCCCTTGGGGTCGATCAGGGGCGAGACATACATGCGGGCGTCGAAGATGGTGCCGTCCTTGCGCATCACCTTGACCTCGGCGCCGCCGGCCGGGCTGCGGCCGTGGATCTCCTGCTGCAAGAGGCGCGCGTTCTCCTCGAAGCGGTCCGGCGGCCAGTAGGGGAAGGGCGGCTTGCGGCCGATCAGCTCGGCCTCGGAGAAGCCGGTCATGGCGCAGAAGGCCGGGTTCACATAGGAGATGCGCGAGTCCATGTCCATGGCGCGCATGCCGGTGAGCATGGAGTTCTCCATGGCGCGGCGGAAATTCGTCTCGTTGGCCAGCGCGGTCTGGAACTGCATGCGCCGGCGCATGTGCTTCCAGGTGCCCAGCAGCATCCACACCGTCAGCACCGAGAGCGCCACCACCATCCAGAACAAGGTGTTGCTGATCAGGCCGATCGAGGTGCGGTAGCCCTGGCCGCGCAGCACCAGGCCGTTGAGCGCCGGCGCCAGCGGCACCTCGGAGACGATGGAGGCGCGCTTGATGCGCTGGCCCGGCATCGGGGTGACGGTGGAGGCCATCACCTGCTCGCGCGCGTCCAGCACCGAGACCGCATGGCGGCCCGCCACCTCGGTGGGCACGTAGTAGCGCAGCAGGGCCTCGATCGAGTATTCGGCGATCAGCACGCCGGCAAAGCCGTTGCGGTCGATCAGCGGCACCTGCACCTGGAACACCGAGCTGCTGTTGTTGTCGGTGAAGGGCTGGGAATAGACCACCTGGCGCCGTTCCTTGGCGGCCTGGAAGGCGATCTCGGGGGCGGTGCCGGGGTTGCCGCTGGGCATGGAGGGGTCGCCGCCGTCCAGCACCATCAGGTTCTCGGCCTGGAAGCCAGCGCCGCTGACGCTGGCGCGGCGGTCGCGCCGGTTCGTCAGCCAGGTCACATGGGTGACCTCGGGGCGTTCGCGCGCGAAGGCGCGCGCCTGCACGCCAAATTCCTGCGGGTCGATGGCGCGCGTGACGATGTCGCGCGCGATCACCACCAGCTTTTCCTGGTTCTCGTTCAGGCGCACGCGGATCTGCTGCTGGGCGATCTCGGTATCGCGCTTGACGGCCTCGGCCTCGCGTTCGATTTCCTCGTTGCGCAGGTACCAGAAGGCCAAGATGATGGCCGCCAGGAACAGCATCACCGAGACCAGCGGGCCCAGGGTGGCAAAGCGGTCCTGGCGCGAGGGCGACTGGCGCCGCCACCAGGTGGCGGCCAGGCGTTGCAGCGGCGTGAGCGTGCGGCGCAGGGCGCCCTTGAAATCGAAACGGGAAAGCATGGCCCGATTATCCCGGCGCGCGCGCCGCCGGCCCAGCGAGCAATCCCTTTGATTTCATTATGTGAAACTGACTCGCACGATTTGGAATTTCAGAAAGCTTGTGAGAAACTCGCGCCGGAAAATTTCGACGCAGGATTTAGGAGACAACATGTCCGCGCAGCCTCAGTCTTTTCTCGGCGCCGCCGCCAATGACACCGACGCTCTCGAAACCAAGGAATGGCTGGACGCCCTGTCCGCCGTGATTGGTGAGGAAGGGGGCGAGCGCGCTCACTTCCTGCTTGAGACCCTCATCGACCATGCACGCCAGGCCGGTATCGACGTGCCCTTCTCGGCCCACACGGCCTACGTCAACACCATCCCCACCGACCAGGAAGAGCGCTTCCCCGGCGACATCGACATCGAGGAGCGCCTGCGCGCCTATATGCGCTGGAACGCGATGGCGATGGTGGTGCGCGCCAACCGCCTGAACCCCGACGACGGCGGCGACCTGGGCGGCCACATCTCCAGCTTCGCCTCGCTGGCCACCATGCTGGGCTGCGGCTTCAACCATTTCTGGCACGCCGACGATGGCGCGCATGGCGGCGACCTGCTCTATATCCAGGGCCACAGCGCGCCCGGCATCTATGCGCGCGCCTTCCTGGAAGGCCGCATCAGCGAGGAGCAGCTGCTGTCCTTCCGCCAGGAGGTCGACGGCAAGGGCCTCTCCAGCTACCCGCACCCCAAGCTGATGCCCGAGTTCTGGCAGTTCCCCACCGTCTCGATGGGCCTGGGCCCCTTGATGGCGATCTACCAGGCGCGCTTCCTCAAGTACCTGCACGCGCGCGGCATTGCCGACACCTCCAAGCGCAAGGTCTGGGTGTTCCTGGGCGACGGCGAGATGGACGAGCCGGAATCGCTGGGCGCGATCGGCCTGGCCGCACGCGAGAAGCTCGACAACCTGATCTTCGTGGTGAACTGCAATCTGCAGCGCCTGGACGGCCCGGTGCGCGGCAACGGCAAGATCATCCAGGAGCTGGAGGGCGAGTTCCGCGGCGCCGGCTGGAACGTCATCAAGCTGATCTGGGGCGGCTACTGGGATCCGCTCTTGGCGCGCGACAAGGAAGGCCTGCTGCGCAAGGTCATGATGGACACGGTGGACGGCGACTATCAGGCCATGAAGGCCAATGACGGCGCCTTCGTGCGCAAGAACTTCTTCGGCAAGCACCCCAAGCTGCTGGAGATGGTGGCCAAGATGAGCGACGACGACATCTGGCGCCTGAACCGTGGCGGCCACGACCCGCAAAAGGTCTATGCCGCGTACCACAAGGCGGTCAACACCGTGGGTCAGCCCTCGGTGCTGCTGGTCAAGACCGTCAAGGGCTATGGCATGGGCAAGAGCGGCGAGGGCAAGAACACCGCGCACCAGACCAAGAAGCTCACCGACGACGACATCAAGTCGATGCGCGACCGCTTCGGCATCCCGATTGCCGACGCCGACCTGCCCAAGATCCCCTTCTTCCGGCCGGCCGAGCACACGCCCGAGGCGCGCTATCTGCACGAGCGCCGCCAGCAGCTGGGCGGCTACCTGCCCAAGCGCCGCCCGCGCTCCGACGAGCAGCTCGCGGTGCCGGGCCTGGAGACCTTCCAGGCCATCCTCGAGCCCACCGCCGAGGGCCGCGAGATCTCCACCACGCAAGCCTATGTGCGCTTCCTGACCCAGCTGTTGCGCGACAAGGATCTGGGCCCGCGCACCGTGCCCATCCTGGTGGACGAGGCACGCACCTTCGGCATGGAAGGCCTGTTCCGCCAGATCGGCATCTACAACCCTGCGGGCCAGCTCTACACCCCGGTCGACAAGGACCAGGTGATGTACTACCGCGAGGACAAGGCCGGCCAGATCCTGCAGGAAGGCATCAACGAGGCCGGCGGCATGGCCAGCTGGATCGCCGCGGCGACCTCGTACTCGACGAACAACCGGGTCATGATCCCCTTCTTCGTCTACTACTCGATGTTCGGCTTCCAGCGCATCGGCGACCTGGCCTGGGCCGCCGGCGACATGCAGGCGCGCGGCTTCCTGCTGGGCGGCACCTCGGGCCGCACCACGCTGAACGGCGAAGGCCTGCAGCATGAGGACGGCCACAGCCACATCCTGGCCGGCACCATCCCCAACTGCGTCAGCTACGACCCCACCTTCGCGCACGAGGTGGCGGTGATCATGCAGCATGGCCTGAAGCGCATGGTGCAGGACCAGGAGAACGTCTACTTCTACATCACGCTCCTGAACGAGAACTACCCGATGCCGGGCCTGAAGGCCGGCACCGAGGAGCAGATCATCAAGGGCATGTATCTGCTGGAAGAGGCCGCCCCCGGCCCGCTGAGCGTGAACCTGCTGGGCTCGGGCACCATCCTGCGCGAGAGCCAGGCCGCCAAGGGCCTGCTGGAGCAGGACTGGGGCGTGAGCGCCAATGTCTGGAGCTGCCCGAGCTTCAACGAGCTGGCGCGCGACGGCCAGAACGCCGAGCGCTGGAACCTGCTGCACCCCACCGAGCTGGCCTGCGTGCCCTTCGTGACCCAGCAGCTCAGCCGCACCAGTGGCCCGGTGATCGCCTCCACCGACTACATGAAGAACTACGCCGAGCAGATCCGCGCCTTCATCCCGGCGGGCCGCTCCTACAAGGTGCTGGGCACCGACGGCTTCGGCCGCTCGGACTTCCGCTCCAAGTTGCGTGAGCACTTCGAGGTGAACCGTCACTACATCGTCGTGGCCGCGCTCAAGAGCCTGGCCGACGAGGGCAAGCTGCCGGCCGCCAAGGTGGCCGAGGCGATCGCCAAGTACGGCATCAACGTCAACAAGATCAACCCGCTGTACGCCTGATTCGGCGGCGATCGGAGACACGAAATGGCATTGGTAGAAGTCAAGGTTCCGGACATCGGTGATGTCAAGGACGTGGCCGTGATCGAGCTGCTGGTGAAGGTGGGCGACAGCATCAAGCTGGAGCAGAGCCTGATCACCGTGGAGAGCGACAAGGCCTCGATGGAAATCCCCAGCTCGCATGCGGGCGTGGTGAAGGAGATCAAGGTCGCCGTGGGCGACAAGGTCAACGAGGGCAGCCTGGTGCTGCTGCTGGAGGCCGAAGGCACGGCCGGCGCGGACGCGCCGGTACCGACGTTGGCAGCGGCGCCGGTGGCAGCCCCTGTCGTCGCCGCAGCTGCCCCCGCCGCCAGTTCGCTGGTGGAGGTGTTCGTACCGGACATCGGCGACTTCGAGTCGGTCGCGGTGATCGAGGTCTTCGTCAAGCCCGGCGACACCATCAAGCTCGAGCAGAGCCTCGTCACGGTGGAGAGCGACAAGGCCTCGATGGAGATCCCGTCCTCGCATGCCGGCGTGGTCAAGGAACTCAAGGTCAAGCTGGGCGACAAGGTCGCCAAGGGCAGCCTGCTGGCGATCGTGGAAGTGCAGGGTGCTGCTGCGGTGGCTGCAGTGGCCGCGCCCGTGGCGGCCGCGGCCGCTTCGAGCGCCAATACCGTGGTGGCGGCCGCCCCCGCCGCGCCGGTGGAGCGCATCGCGCCCACCGCGGCGCTGCCGGCCCATGAGCCCAGCACGCCCACCGGCCGCCTGCCGCATGCCAGCCCCAGCATCCGCCGTCAGGCGCGCGAACTTGGCGTGCCGCTGGACGAGGTCAAGGGCACGGGCCCCAAGGGCCGCATCCAGGAATCCGATCTGCAGGGCTTCGTCAAATCGGTGATGGCCGGTGCGGTGCAGACCCTGGCCCAGAAGGCCGCGGCACCCGCGGCGGCTGTGGCCTCCGGTGGTGGCGTGCTGCCGGGCCTGCTGCCCTGGCCCAAGGTGGACTTCGAGAAGTTCGGCGCCATCGAGCGCAAGGAGCTCTCGCGCATCAAGAAGATCTCGGGCGCCAATCTGCATCGCAACTGGGTGGTGATCCCGCATGTCACCAACCATGACGATGCCGACATCACCGAGCTCGAAGCCTTCCGCGTGCAGACGAACAAGGAGAACGAGAAGTCGGGCATCAAGGTCACCATGCTGGCCTTCATGATCAAGGCGGCGGTGGCGGCGCTGAAGAAGTTCCCCGAGTTCAATGCCTCGCTGGAAGGCGAGGGCGATGCGCAGAAGCTGGTGCTGAAGAAGTACTTCCACATCGGCTTTGCGGCGGACACGCCCAATGGCCTGGTGGTGCCGGTGATCAAGGACGCCGACAAGAAGGGCATCTTCGAGATCAGCCAGGAAATGGGCGAGCTCGCCAAGAAGGCGCGCGACGGCAAGCTCGGCCCAGCCGACATGGCCGGCGGCTGCTTCACCATCTCCTCGCTGGGCGGCATCGGCGGGCGCTATTTCACGCCCATCATCAATGCGCCCGAGGTGGCCATCATGGGCGTGTGCAAGAGCCAGATCGAGCCGGTCTGGG
>Ga0208514_100922_pt1 | contig 10233 bp, 10 predicted proteins | sample LakWasMet70_HOW9_2_FD_183900 | JGI IMG/M metagenome (GOLD analysis project Ga0208514, IMG submission 183900) | Freshwater sediment methanotrophic microbial communities from Lake Washington under simulated oxygen tension - Sediment Metagenome... | ecosystem: Environmental > Aquatic > Freshwater >...
CGCGAAGATCAGCTGTTTGGCGGCAAACTTCGACGCCATGCCTTGCGTGCCATCCACGCGCGAGCGGAAAAACGTGAGCTGGAAACCAAACTCGCGTGGGCCCGAGTTGGCGTGGCCGGTGATGTACCACCACTCGGTGCGAAAGTCGGGGTGTGCACCAAAGTCGCGCGGAAACTGAAGCACCCTGGCGGGCAGCGCGAAGGCCGGGCCGGCGCCGGCCGCCATGCCTGCCGCCAGTGCCTGCAACAGGCGGCGGCGCATGTGGCTGTGCAAAAGTGGGGCAGGGGTGGCGAGGCGGCGCATCGAATCATTCTCGCAGCAAGCACGGCCGGTGTGCGGGACAACACCGGGTTGCGAGGGCCGGGTGTAAGGTCTATCCTTGAACCGTTGATGAAACCTTTCCTTTGACTCTCTGCAGGAGATGCACCCATGTACAAGCAAATTTTGTTGGCGTATGACGGCTCCAAGGCGGGGCAGAAGGCGCTGCTGGACTGCCAGGAGATTGCGCAGTGGAGCCAGGCCTCACTGACCCTGATTGCCGTGACGCCGCTCTACATGGACCTGATCGGTGTGGAAGGCGGTGTGTACGACCGAAGCCTGGCCGAACACGAGAAGGAAAAATACACCGCCATTCTGGACGAGGGCTTGCGCCAGCTCGCCGGTGCGGGCCACCAGGCCAAGGGGGAAGTGGTGGTGGGTGAAACCGTCGACGAAATCACCAAGTACGCGAAAAAGATCAACGCCGACCTGATCGTTGTGGGTCACAAACATCTCGATGGCTGGGCGGCGCGCTGGTGGCGCGGTTCGGTGTCCAAGTCGCTGATCGAACACGCGCCCTGCAGCGTGCTGGTGGCGATCACGCACTGACCGGCCGCAGGGCCGACGCCGGCCATCAACAATGCCTGTCCCTGCGCCAGCCCGCCGGGTCGTCGAGCAGGGCGGGAATGTCGCCGCGGCCTATGCCCAGGTCGTTCAGCTCCCGCGCGCTCATCTGCGCCAGCTCTGCGCGGCTTTTCCGCAAGCCCTTGTCCTGCACCGGCCCGCGTGGCTTGGGCTGCAGCCGTTGTGCGAGCCCGCGCGCCAGTGCGGCGAAGGGGAGGACGAGGGTCTTGTGCAACATGGCGGTACTCCTGAGGTGGAAGTCCCCGATGGTGCGGTGGATCGTGGTATTGTGGAAGTTGAGTTTTCTGATCAAAACTATCAGGATTTCTGATGCGCGAACTGAACCTTGACCAACTCCGCACCCTGGTGGCCATCACCGACCTCGGTACTTTTTCGGCGGCCGCGCGCGCGCTGCACCTGGCCCAGCCGACGGTGAGTTTGCACATCAGCGAGCTGGAAAGCCGGCTCGGGGCAACGCTGGTGCTGCGCGGCGGCAGAAAGGTGGAGCCCACCGCGGCCGGTGTGGTGCTGGTTGAGCGCGCCAGGCGCCTGCTGCGCGATGCCGACGATGCGGTGGACGCCGTGCAGCGCCATGTCGAGGGCCGCACCGGCCGCGTGCGGCTGGGCAGCTCGACCGGCGTGCTGGTCTACCTGCTGCCCAAGGTGCTCAAGGCCATGGAGCGCGCCCACCCGGACATCGATGTCGAGGTCAGCATCCTGGGCTCGGCGCAGTCCATGGAGCGGCTGGGCCAGGGCACGCTGGATGTGGGACTGGTCGCCCTGCCGCAGACGGAGCGGCCCGGCATTGTGCTGACGCACTGGCGCAGCGACCCGATGATGGCCTTTGTGCCCCAGGCATGGGCGGTACCCAAACGCATCACGCCGCAATGGCTGGCTGCGCGGCCGCTGATCTTCAACGACTCGACCACACAGATGTACCGCCTGACGATGGAGTGGTTTGCTGACGCGGGCCTGAGCCCGCGCACCCGCATCGAGCTCAACTACAACGAGGCCATGAAAAGCCTGGTGGCCGCCGGTTACGGTGCGGCCTTGCTGCCGCTGGAACACGCCGGTGAGCAGTTGCACCAGGGCGTGCAGGTGGTGCCGCTCAAGCCCGCCTTGACGCGCCACACGGCGGTGGCGCACAGGCCGCTGGAAGCGGTGGACGGTGCCACGCGCAACCTGCTGCTGACGCTGGCGCAGTTCCGCCAGGTTTGATAAGGATTAGTGAGTCGGTGCCGTCTGGAAAACAATTTCGCCGCTGGGGACGTGCACCACGCGGATGTCCTGACAGGTCGGGTCGGCCAGGCTTTTGACCGCCACGGCCACGGCCAGCGAGCGGTCTGTGTAGAGTTGCCGGAGGGCGTTGGGCGGGAGCAGGCTGCCCCGCAGCGTGTTCCTGCTTTCAATGCGATATTGAGCGGGCGCCATGGTGAATGCCTTGTTGAAGTGAGGTGTTCATCGTAGGCAGATCATGCGGCGTTGTGATGACAAGGCCGCCTTCAAAGCGTCATCTTGGTAAGCAAAAGAAAACGCGCATCGCCCACTGCTGCTGCATAGCCGGCAGCAAACAGCCGGCCGCAAAGCTGGCGAACCGGTTTACCAGTCTTCCTTGACGGCCAGCACCGCGTCCTTGCCTGCCGCTGCGCGACCGGCCAGCCAGGCGGTGACGGTGCCGGCCAGGATGACCGCCGCGCAGAGCGCCAGCAGCCGCGTCCACGGCAGGGCCAGGTCCATGGTCCAGTGAAAACTCTGCGGGTTGACCACATGCACCAGCACCAGCGACACGGCCAGCCCCAGGCCCAGCCCGGCCAGCGCACCGGCCAGCGTCCAGGCGGCGCCTTCGCCGGCCACCAGCGTGAGGATCTGCCGGCGCGTCAGCCCCAGGTGAGCCAGCAGGCCAAACTCCTTGCGCCGCGCCAGCACCTGCGCGCTGAAGCTGGCCGCCACGCCGAACAGGCCGATCGCAATCGCCACCGCCTGCAGCCAGTAGGTCACGGCAAAGCTGCGGTCGAAAATGCGCAGCGAGGTGGCGCGGATCTGGCCGCTCGACGCAAACTCGATCAGCTCGCCCGAGCCCGTCTGCGCCTGCGCCAGCGCGCGCACGGCCTGCTGCAGCTGCGCGTCGCCCGCGCCGGGGGCGCGCCACAAGGCGAGGTCGTTCACGCGCCGGTCGCCGGTGAGGGCTTCAAAGTCGCGCCTGTCCATGGCGATGGCGCCGAACTGGCGCGCGTAGTCCCGCCAGACGCCGGCGACATAGAACTTGGGGCTCGCCTGGGGTGCTCCTGAATTCATAGCTGGTGACGCCCGGCCATCAAGGGAAAAATCCTCAAAAGACCTCGAGAGTTGGGAGAAAACGGTGCCCGGGCGGGCGCCGTACAGATCCACCATGGGTTCACTCACATAAATCGCCACGTGCCCGGCCGGCACCGGCAGCGCGCTGCCCACCAGCGGCAGGTTGCCGGCGGGGTCCTGAAGGTCGCGCGTTATCAGCGCCACCGCGGGCTGGTTGGGGTCCAGCAGCAGGGAAGTCACGCGCAGCGTGTTCAGGCGCGCCACGCCGGGCAGCTGCGCGAGCGCCTGCACAAACGCGGGCGAGAAAAACACCGTGTCGCTGGCGGCGGTGGAGCTGGCGGTGCGCACATACAGGTCGGCCGGCAACACCACGTCCAGCCAGTGGGTGACCGAGTCGCGAAAACTCGCCACCATCACCGTCAGTGCCACGGCCAGGCTCAGCGAGGCGACCACGCCGCTGACGGCCACCGCCGCGCTGCCGCGCACACGGCGTGCCCGTTCCACCGCCAGCAGCGGCAGCAGGCGGCGCGACACATGCGGGGCGATGCGGTCGTACAGCAGGGCGATCAGCCAGGGCAGCGCACTGATGCCGCCGACCAACAGCAGCCCGACCGACAGGTAGGCGCCGAGCGCGATGCCGAAGACCGGCGGCGTCAAGGCCAGCAGGCCGGCAGCGGCCACCAGCAGCAGGCTGAGCCGGTACGGCGTGCCGCCGGCCGGTGGTGCGCCCAGGCCCTTGAGGGTTTGCGCTGGCGGCAGCTTCTGCGCGGCGCGCGCCGGCCACCAGCCGCCCACCAGCGCCGCGGCCACACCGAGCAGGCCATACACCGCGGCCGCGCCCGCGTTCCACTGCAGGGCCGGGGCCACGCCGGAAAAGTAGCCGCCGCCCAGGTCGCCGCCCAGCACCCGCAGCGCCAGCGCGGCCAGCGCCGTGCCCAGCGCAATGCCGGCGGCGCTGCCGACCGTGCCTAGCAGCGCCGACTCCCAGAGCACCAGGCGCAGGCGCTCGCGGCCGGTCAGGCCCAGCACGCCGAGCAGGGCAAACTGCTGCGCGCGTTTGGCCACGCTCAGCGACAGCACCGAAAACACCAGGAAGGCGCCGGTGAACAGCGCCACCAGCGCCAGCACCGTGAGGTTGACGCGGTAGGCCCGCGACAGGTTGCTCACGCGCTGCGCGTCGTCACCCGGCTCGGTGGCCGTGATGCCGGCCGGCAGTTGCAGCGAGCTGATGAAGGCCGTGCGGTCGGCGCCGGCCTGCAGGCGGATGTCGATGCGCGAGAGCTGGCCGAGCCGGCCGAACAGTTCCTGCGCCGCGCCTATGTCCATCACCGCCAGCGCGGCACCGCCGGCGCTGACGCTGCCGGCCACCTGCACGTCCAGCAGTTGCAGGCCGCTTTGCAGCTTCAGCCGTTTTCCGGGCAGGCTTTGCCGCGCGGCCGCGTTGAGGAAAACCGTGCCGGGGGCGAGCAGGGCCAGGCGTTCGGCGCCGGCCGAGGGCACGGGCATCAAGGCCGGTGCCAGCGCGGCGACCACCAGCGCATCGACACCCACCACGCGCAAGGCCACACGCTGGCCGCCCGGCGCGACGGCGTAGGTGCTGAACTCCAGCACCGGGCTGGCCAGCGCCACCTGCGGGTGGTTGGCCACCCGCGCGTAAACCGCTTCGTCAAACCCGCCGCGCACCGCGCGCAGCTCCAGGTCGGGCTGGCCGTTGACCGAACGCACGGCCTGCGAGAACTCGCTGAGTGCCGAGGCATTGATCAGCTGCACCGAAAACGCCAGCGCCACACCGAGCATGACAGCCACCACCGCTGCCGCGTTGCGCCACTTGTGGTGTAGCAGCTCCTGCCAGGAGAAGGTGGAAAGAAGGGCGAGCATGCGCCTGATTGTGCCTTTCAGGGTGCCGGCGGTGATGACGGTCAGGTTCTAGGCTATCGTTGATCACCAACCCTTGAATGAAAGCCCACTCGCCATGCAGCTTCCCACCTACGACGATGTTGTTGCCGCCGCCGCGCGGATAGCAGGCCATGCGCACCACACACCGGTGCTGCGCTCCGCCACTGCCGATGCGCGCTGGGGTGCGCAGTTTTTCTTCAAGTGCGAGAACTTCCAGCGCATGGGCGCTTTCAAGTTCCGCGGGGCCTTCAATGCGCTGTCGAAGTTTGACGCGACGCAGCGCAAGGCCGGCGCCATCGCGTTTTCGTCGGGCAACCATGCGCAGGCGGTGGCGCTGTCGGCGCGGCTGCTGGGCATGCCGGCGTTGATCGTGATGCCGCAGGACGCTCCCGCCGCCAAGCTGGCGGCCACACGCGGCTACGGCGCCGAGGTGGTGCTGTACGACCGTTTCACCGAAGACCGCGAGGCGCTGACGCTGCGGCTGGCGGCAGAGCGCGGCATGACGCTGATCCCGCCCTACGACCACCCCGATGTGATTGCCGGCCAGGGCACGGCGGCGAAGGAATTGTTCGAGGAAACCGGACCGCTGGACCGCCTCTACGTGTGCACCGGCGGTGGCGGGCTGACCAGCGGCTCGGCGCTCGCCGCCCGCGCGCTGGCGCCGCAGTGCAAGGTTTACGGTGTCGAGCCCGAAGCCGGCAACGACGGGCAGCAGTCGCTGCGTGCCGGGCGCATCGTGCACATCCCCGTGCCCCAGACCATTGCCGACGGCGCGCAGACCCAGCACCTGGGCGAGTACACCTTCGGCATCATCCGCCGTGATGTGGACGACATCCTGACCGTCAGTGATGCGCAGTTGGTGGAAGCGATGCGCTTTTTTGCAGAGCGCATGAAGATGGTGGTGGAGCCGACCGGCTGCCTGGCGTTTGCGGGCGCCTGTACCGACGCGCAGGCGATCAAGGGCGTCCGGGTCGGCGTGATCGTCAGCGGCGGCAATGTGGATCTGGCGCGTTACGCCGATCTGCTGGTTGGGCGTTAAGCAGTGTCAGGCGGAGCGCCAGAAACGCAGCGGCACGCAGGTCTGCAGCCGGTGCACGGCCTGCTCCATCAGTGCCGGGTGCAGCTCATGGCCGATGCTGGAAGCGATGTCGCAGGTGGCATCGGCGCCCAGCGCCATCAGTTCGGCATAGCCCTGCTGGGCCAGACGGGCCGGCACCACGGTGTCGAGTTGGCCATGCAGCAGGTGGATGGTGGTGAGCGCAGGGGCCTTGTCGGGCCAGGCTGCATAACGCCCTGAAAAAGCCAGTACACGACCGACCAGGCCGTCGTGCTGGTCGCTGAGCGCCAGCGCCATGGTGGCGCCCTGCGAAAAGCCGGCCAGTGCCGTGTCGGACTGCAGGATGCCAAAACGTTCCTGCTGCTGGCGAATGAAGGCCGCCAGAGGCGGCACCGCCCGGGCCACGCGTTCCGGGTGGTTGGCGTCGGTCAGTTCGAAGGTCGGGAACCACTGCCGCTCGGTCTTGCCCAGGTGGATGGATTCGATGCCTTCCGGCATCACGACGGCCGCTTCACCGAAGGACTCGCCGAGCAGGGTGGCCAGCTCCATCATGTCCATGGCCGAACCGCCGGCTCCATGCAGCAGCACAAACAACTGGCGCGGCGCCGTTGCGGGGAGCAATTCAAGGGTTTCAAAGGATGAAGCGTTCATCAGGATTCAGTTGGGGCTGATGGAGGCTTTGACAAGTCATTGTCTTCGGGAAGGCTTGCCTGGCGTCAGCCCGTGATGCCTTCGCTGCTCAGGTGCAACACGCGGTCGGCACGCGCGGCAGCGGTTTCCGAGTGGGTGACCAGCACCAGCGCGGCGCCGTGCTCCCGGGTTTGCGCCACCAGCGCGTCCATGACTTTGGCGGCGGTGGTGGGGTCGAGGTTGCCGGTCGGTTCGTCGGCCAGCAGCAGGCGCGGGCGGTGGATCAGGGCGCGCGCAATCGCCACGCGCTGCAACTGCCCGCCCGAAAGCTGCTGCGGCAGACGTTCGCCCAGGCCCGCCAGGCCGACGGCGGCGAGCATGGCCTGCACCCGTGCGTCGTCGTGCTGGCCGAGCAGCAACAGGGGCAGGGCGACGTTTTGCGCCACGTCCAGGTGCGGCAACACATGAAAGGCCTGGAAGACGAAGCCGATTTTTTCGCGGCGCAGCAGGGCGCGCTGGTCGTCGCTGAGCGCGCCCAGGTCCACGCCGTCGAGCGACACCGAACCCGCGTCCCAGCTGTCCAGCCCGGCCATGCAGTTGAGCAGCGTCGATTTGCCGACGCCCGACTCGCCGACGATGGCGACAAACTCGCCGGGTGCGACCTGCAGCGAGACATGGCTGAATACGGCAACGTCGCCGTAGTGTTTGCCGAGGTTCTGGACGACGAGGCTCATAAGGCTTGGTTCACCAGAGCCTGCACCTGCTGCACCGCGTCTGCTGCGTCGCACGCAACCACCTGTCGCTCGGGCATGGAGCGCAGCCAGGTGATCTGGCGCTTGGCGAGCTGGCGCGTGGCGGCAATGCCCCGCTCGCGCAGTTCGTTCATGGGGAAGGCGCCGTCAAGCGCTTCCCAGGCCTGGCGGTAACCGACGCAGCGCATGGACGGCAGGTCGGGGTGCAGGTCGCCGCGTGCACGCAGGGCCTTCACCTCGTCGAGAAAACCGGCGGTCAGCATGGCGTCAAAGCGCTGCGCGATGCGTTCGTGCAGCCAGGCGCGGTCTTGTGGTTCAAGGGAAATAAGGGCTCCAGCCCTGATGGGACGTGCGTCACCAGCTACTTTTTTTATAGCATTTTTCTTCTGGAAAGACGACAGCGGTTGTCCCGTCAGGCGGAACACCTCCAGCGCGCGGGAAATGCGCTGCGAGTCATTCGGCGCCAGCCGCGCGGCAGTCACCGCGTCCACCGCGGCCAGCTCGGCGTGCAGCGCGGGCCAGCCTTTCGTGCCAGCTTCGGCCAGCAGCTCGGCGCGTGTCGCCGGGTCGGCCTTGGGCATGTCGTCGAGTCCGTCGAACAGGGCCTTGAAATACAGCATGGTGCCGCCCACCAGCAGCGGCAGCTTGCCGCGCGCCGTGATGTCGTCGATCAGGCGCGTGGCGTCGGCAACAAACTCGGCCGCGCTGTAAGCCTGCAGCGGGTCGCGGATGTTGATCAGGTGGTGCGGCACAGCGGCGAGTTCGGCCGGTGTCGGCTTGGCCGTGCCGATGTCCATGCCGCGGTACACCAGCGCGGAGTCGACGCTGATGATTTCCACCGGGTGGCGCCCGGCAATGGCAAAAGCCGCGGCCGTTTTGCCGGAAGCCGTCGGCCCCGCCAGACCGATCCAGCGTGTAGTTGTCATGGACGCGCGGAAGTGGCCAGCGCTGCCGGATCGCCATGGCGCTGCACCAGCGTCCAGGAGATCAGCGCGATGCACACGCTCCAGAACAACACGCCGTAAGCCAGCGGGAACACCGTGCCGTCCAGGTGGCTGCCCAGCCAGCCGCCCATGGCAAACGCGGCAAGCATCATCAGGAAGCCGTTCAGTGCCGAAGCTGCGCCGGCCGCGCCGGGAAAGGGACTGACGGCGCCGCTCTGGCTGCAGGGCTGGTGCACACCGTGCGCAAACACAAACAGGTAATAGGGCAGCAGCAGCGCCCAGACGTTATGGACACCGGCCCAGGCCAGGGTACTGATCAGCAGGCCGCCGCTGAGCGTCAGGACGCCGGCCATCGCCACCGAGCGTCGCACCCCAAAACGCGGCAGCAACCGGCGGCACCAGAAGGTGCCCAGCACATAGACGAAGGACATCGAAAACATCACCAGGCCGTACTGCGTCTTGCTCAGTCCCAACACGCCGATAAACACAAAGGACGAGGCGGCCAGAAAGGTGAACAGCCCGCCGTAGGAAGCGGTGGACAGCGCCGAGAAGGCGACAAAGGTGGGGTTGCGCACAATCGTCCACCAGGTGCGCACCAGGGTGGCCGGCTCCAGCGCGCGCGGGTTTTTCAGCGTCAGGGTTTCCTTGAAGCGCAGTGCAATCATGGCCAGCGCTACGGCGCCGAACACGGCCAGCGCCAGCAGCGCCGCGCGCCAGTTGAAAACGTCGGACAGCAGGCCGCCCAGCGGCGCGCTCAGGCAGGCAATCACGCCCAGGCCACTCAGGCCACGGGACATGGCGCGCGCGGCGGCCACCGGCGTGTAGAGGTCGCGCACGATGGCGCGCGCGCACATGACGGCCGCGCCCATGGCCGCGCCCTGCACGATGCGCCAGGTGATCAGCAGCGCCATGGACGGCGCGAGCGCGGCGCCTATGGCCGCGAGCACGTAGGCGCCCAGGCCCCACAGCAGGATGGGCCGGCGGCCAAAGCGGTCGGACAGCGGGCCCCAGAAAAGCTGGGAAATGCCAAACGCCAGCAGCAGCCCGGTGAGCGTGAGCTGGGCCTGCGCCATCGGCGCCCCAAAACCTTCCGTCAGGGCGGGCAGTGCCGGCAAATAGAGGTCGGTGGTGATGGGCTGGATGCCGAGTAGCAGGGTCAGCACCAGCACAATCAGCGCGGGCGACATGGCTGGCGATTCGGCGGTCACCGCGGGGGCATCGGAGGCAGGAGCAGGGGGTGTGGCGGGCATTGATCTGAGCGTATCAGATAGCCGCCGGGTGGCGGTGAAGGGGCGCCTTGCCGACGCTGGCCTATTTCAGGCTGAACAGCTGCGCCAGCGCCTGGCGGTACTGCGCCTGTCCGACGGAGTTGGTGTTGTGGTGCGAGCCGCCCTCGACCAGCATGAACAGCTTGGGCTGCGCGGCGGCCTCGTACAGCTTGCGCCCGAGGTCAGGGGCGATCAGCCGGTCTTCACCGCCGTGCACCACCAGCAGGGGTGAGCCGATCTTGCCGACCTTGCGGGCGGCCTCGAAACGCTGGGTGATCAGCAGCGACACCGGCATCCAGCCCCATTTGGAGGTGCTGACCACATCGGCAATGGAAGTGAAGGTGCCTTCGACAATCGTGCCGCTTTCGTCGTTGACCTCGGTGGCGAGGTGGATGGCAATCGGGCCGCCCAGCGAGTGGCCAAAGACATAACGGGGCCGGTCCGGGTATTTCCTGGCGAGCCAGTCCCAGGCGGCGCGGGCGTCTTCGTAGGCGGACTCTTCCGAGGGC
>Ga0208514_100926_pt1 | contig 10136 bp, 8 predicted proteins | sample LakWasMet70_HOW9_2_FD_183900 | JGI IMG/M metagenome (GOLD analysis project Ga0208514, IMG submission 183900) | Freshwater sediment methanotrophic microbial communities from Lake Washington under simulated oxygen tension - Sediment Metagenome... | ecosystem: Environmental > Aquatic > Freshwater >...
TCACTGGCGAGTGACACGCGAATCAACTGCGGTCAGCACGGAATCCAAACAATATGTGTTGAAAGCCGGCAAGAAAGTCCTGGACGATCATTTGAAGCGCCTGAAACTGGATGCCGAGGTTCTGCCGCAATATGGCGCCTATTTCCGCATCAAATACCGACTTGTCAATCCTCCACCCGTGGCGATCATCTCCTGGGTGGCGGACCAGTCGACCCTTGAACGGTTGATCCAAAGCTTGACCAAGGGCACCGCTTATGGGGCCCTGACCCTTTATGTACTGATTGAAACCGGGCAACGGCCCGTTTTGGCCCCTGTCAGTTCGATGGCAAAAGAATGCGACCTGAAGCTGGTTTTAGTTGAGTGCATGGCAGGGACCAATTCTGCCCACCGGATCAATCACACGCTGTCAGGCCTGGAGGAACCCGTGATTGGCCTGCTGGACCCGCGCTGGGCCCCCACCGCGCCGGAATGGTTGACTGAGTTGGTTAGCCATGCAATTCGGCCCGATATCGGCGCCGCAGGGGCGAAGCTTATCAATCCGGACGGCTCCGTTTTCTCTGCCGGAACCATTCTCGGCATGGGTCAGCGGCGGGTTGTCGACGCCGCCTACCGTGGTGCGCGAAGGAACGAGCGTGGATCAGGGGGACGAGCTGTACTGATTCAGAACTATTCTGCGGTCGCGGGGCAGTGTATTGTATTTCGCCGTGCGGCTTGGCTTGAAATCAATGGCTTTGATCCGACGTTGGCTCTTGAAGATTATGGCGACGTCGACTTTTGTTTGCGTCTGGGTGAATTGGGGTACCGCATTCTGTGGACGCCATATGCCGAACTAATGTGCCAGGGGGCAGTTCAGAACGAACCAGGAAGCATTGAGGCTGCCAAGTCGATGCGGTTGCGATGGTCGAAGAAACTGGTATGTGATCCGGCGCACAATGCCAACCTGTCTCTTTCAAACACTCTTCCTATGCTTGCACCGGCACCGCGAGTGCCGCGTTGCTCGGCCTATCAACCAGAACTCTGCAACGAATAGCGCGATGCCTGCGTCGATCAGTATCTCGATTGCGCTATGCACCTGCAATGGTGGGCGTTTTCTTGAAGAACAACTGGCGAGTCTGGCGAGTCAACACCATCTGCCGACTGAACTGGTGGTGTGTGATGATGCATCGGATGACAATACTTACGAGCTATTGGAGAGGTTCGCCAGTAACGCGCCATTTGCAGTGCGCCTGCACAGAAACACGCAGCGCTTGGGCATAGGCCCGAATTTCGAACAAGCCATTCGACTTTGCACGGAGAGTGTGATTGCGCTTTGCGATCAAGATGACGTCTGGATGCCGGAGAAGCTGTCCCGCTACGCAGAACAGTTTGCCCAATGTGCGGATTGGGTCTGCTGCAATGCGCGACTGACGGACGCAGCCCTTTCCCTTTGTTCCAACACGCTTTGGGAGGTAGTGCGTTTCAGTGCTGACGAACGCGAACGCGCTGCAAGTGGACATTTTTTTGAAGTATTGGCAAAACACTCAGTTGTGGCTGGTGCGACCTTGGCATTCCGATCCGAAATACGAGATAAATTGCTACCCATTCCTCAAACGTGGCTATATGACGCCTGGCTGGCAGCGGTTCTTGGAGCAGCAAAAAGGGTTGCCGTCATAGATGAATGCTTGCAGTTATATCGCCAACATGAGAACAACGCGATCGGTGGGCGGCGCAGGAATTTCATCAGCAACGTACGCAATGCGCTCACTGTGAACCGATCTGATTATTTGAATCTGGAGATTTTAAAGTGGGCTCAACTGAGCGAACACCTGAAATCTCTACAAGTTCCAGATCCGATTTTTTTGGGGCTCAAAGACAAGAGAGATCATTTGGAGCGCCGTGCCGAACTCCCAAACAGTCGGTTGCTAAGGATCCATTTAATTCTGGATGAAGTAGGTCGTGGCGGCTATGCACGTTTTTCAAGGAACTGGGAAAGTATTGCACTGGACCTGTTCCTGAAGTGAGAGAGTTGACTTAACGGCTGAATACACCAATGGCATGCAAACCGGTTTGCAGGACTACTTGATCTTTGGCACACCATGCGCGAACAGCATTGCCAATTTCCAGGGAAACCAGAAAAATGTGCCAAAAAATGATGCGCCATCGTTTCGGCGAAGTTTATGAATTTGACGCCTTAGATCAATCAATTTTCCTCGTTCACTCCACAAAGTTGGCAGCAATGGCGCATAGATCTCACGCCAGGGCCGGAAACTGAATTTCAGGATTGTCAGGAAGATTGCTTCAACAAATAAACTGCCTATATGCAAAGTTAGAACGATAGGCAACACAAAAGCTGGGTACGAAAGAATGATCACAAACGTCTTGTTCTTTTCAGAAAGCGCACGCCGTCTGAACGTCGTGGCCAATTCACCGTTGACTGGCTTGCCGCCACCAAAGCTGGCGCCGACCCGGTGCCTGTACCCGGAACTCCCTAGGGCGCAAACCTGGTAGCCCGCCAGTCGAGCCCTACAGCATAGGTACAGGTCTTCTCCAATGCTGCCAAACCAATCGGGGAAGCCTCCGAGATCATCCCAAAGGACCTTCGGTATCCAGAGGCATGCGCCAATCACCATGGCGACTTCACTTCGCCGTGAATCACGATTGGGCACTGGATTAAAAAATGGATCGATCAAGCAACCTCGATCAATCAGTTCTCCCGTGGCCGCATCGTATTGGGGCAGACTGAGGATGGCAGGTGTATCGAGCCTTTTGACCGCTGCAAGCAGTGTTTGCAGCGCGTCTGTATAGAGTGCAGCATCGTTATTCAACAGTAGCAGGTACTCACCTTTAGCCATTGCTGCCATCCGGTTGTTGGCTACGCAAAACCCAACATTCGCGGGGCTTGCTATCAGCTTGACATGTGGATACTGTTCTCGGACGTGCGCTAGAGAATCGTCAGTGGAGGCATCATCGTGTACCAAAATCTCCACTTCAATATCTCCTTGCTGCGCAAGGACAGACCGTATGCAGTCGTCGATTACTGAAATTCCGTTGTAGTTAGCGATGCACACGGACACCAATGGCTGCTGAATCACTTCATTTCTTCCAGTCTTCGCGGCTCAAGGATGCTGTTTGCACGGAATGTCGTTGTAGCCAATCATTTGTGCATCCAACTCCCTTTGCTAGATCAAGAGTGGGCTGCCAGTTCAGTCGTTTGCGAAGGCTAGTGATATCCAAGACCACGCTACGAACGTCTATACCTCTAGCAGGATGATTGATTGTTATAAGCTGTGTGCCGCATACCGCTTCTACCACTCGCCCCACCTGGTTGACGCTATGGCCAACACCGCTGCCCAAGTTGTAGGTTCCGCAATCTTTGGGCAACTGTATCAGCCGTAGAGTAGCCTCCACGAGGTCGTCAATGTAGATAAAGTCGCGCACATTCTCCCCGTCGCCCCAAATTTCGAGCGGTGTGCTTAAATGAGCGTGTTCGAGCATGGTGCGGACCAAACCGAAGCCACTGCGCAAATTCTGGCCTGGTCCGTAGGCGTTGGACGGGCGAAGAATAGTGACCGCATGGCCAATAGCTCGCAATTCCTGGCAAGCGGCCTCTTGCGCCACCTTTGCCATTCCGTAGGGAGACAGTGGCGCCAATATGGCATCTTCAGTCACCGGTAACTGCACGGGGTCGCCATACACCGTACCACCTGAGGAAAAGTAAATTAGATGGGTTTCCGGCTGCATTTTTAGGCATTCCACCAAATGCCGCGTCAAGTCGATATTGCTCTGCTCGAACTCAGGCTGCCTCGACGACGTGCTTGGTGTGGTCGAGCTTGCCAAATGAACGACCGTCGAGCAAGTCGGCAACAGCTGTTGCAAACGACCTACGTCCGCGCGGCCAAGCACTAGCACTGGCACCTTGTCCTTGCGCAGGCGGCTGGCCAACGCACTTCCAATGAAGCCTGCGCCTCCTATCAACAAGACTCGCTTGTCCTTCACGCTGATGAATCCAATAGATCCCGATAGGCCTGCACGTATCGGTGGGCACAATCATCCCAAGTGCCAATAGAGGCTTTGATCCATTGGCGCGCCAGCTCGCCTGACAGGCGATTATTTTCTGGTCGTTCTAACCAGTTCAACCCTTGCTCAACCTCCAAGCGCGTAGTCGCCAACCAACCCGTCTGCTGGTGTTGCAGCATATCGCGGTGCGCTGGCAAGTCGCTGGACAGCACGGGCACCCCGGCTGCCATCGCTTCCAACATCACCTGTGGGCGCCCCTCGTCGTGGCGGCTCAGAGTAATCAGACCACTCGCCATTGGAAACCACTTCTGCTGCAACTCTGCCGGATGGGTGGGGCCGTGATAGTGCACCCAAGACGGAACATCCACGGTCTCTTGCATGGGGCCAAACAAGTGCAACTGCCGCGTTGATCCAAAGAGTCCTCCGCCCCAGGTGAACAGCTCGCCGAGTTTGGCGTGCGTAAGACGGGTGACAGCGAGCCAGTGGTGCACATTGTCAGGAGCAGGGAAACGAACTACGTCAAACCATGCATCATCCACTCCAAACGGTACAGTCCGCACTTCGACTATGTCACCAAACATCTGGCGCAAAGTCGGCGCCATCCACTCAGCATTCGGCGCCAAAATCGCGCGCCGCTGACGCAGCATCGAACGCAGCACAAGACGCATGCCTGGGAGGCGTAGCAGACCAAAGTCGCTCCCCAATACGGTAATGAGCGCTGGAGTGTGCGTGCCCCATAAAGGCAGCGCGTTTTGCAGCCAGTTGGCATGCACCACGTCAATGGGTTTGCGTCGGTAGGCTCTGCGCAAACGCAGCAGAAACGAAAACACCGTGCCTAACGCCAACACCCGTCGCGTACGCAGCAGGTGTGCCATTCCACCTTGAGTGGCCAAGTCCGCAAGCCAAGTTGCATCTGAGGCCGTACCGGCACGAATTGCGCTGTTGGGCAAGTCGCCTGGCGGAGCCCACACAGACACGCTCAGACCACTTTGCCGTGCCAAGGCCGCCACCATATTGGCAATGAAGCGGCTGCGCCAGTCGTGTGCGTTTTGCGGGTAGGAGGAACTGCTCAGCAGGACGTTCACGCTACGAGCCTTCGGTGTCGCTGGTGTCGATATCTTTGAAGTGCAGTGCCGACACTTGCTCTGACACTATACCCACCAGAAAAGTGAAGATTGCCGAGATAAAGAGCAAAGCGCTCATGTTGGTGAAGCGACCAGCACTGAGGTATGTGTAGCCGTAGTAGGCGACTCCAGTCAAAAAGAAACCTGCACTGACCGGCAAGAACAACCTTTGGGGTGAAAACAACGTACCGATCTTGATAATGATTAACAGGAAGCGAACGCCATCGCGTATCGGGTGAATATGGCTGACGCCACTGCTGCGACTCGGTGAGTGGATTGGTACATAGGCCACGCTGTAACCCGCGCGGAAGAAGCTCATGGTGATCGTCGTAGGGTACGAAAACCCGTTGGGCAACAAATACAGGAATTGGCGAAATCGTCGGGCCCGCACCACACGGAAACCGGACGTCAGATCCGCGATAGGTTGCATCACCATCCAGCTGGCAAAGCGACTGAAAACGTCGTTGGCCACTGCACGGTGTAAACCCGCTTGCGAACCGGTCTGGCGTGCACCCACCACCATGTCATAACCTTCGTTGAATTTTGTGAGTAGCTCGTTGATATCTTCGGGCTTGTGTTGCCCGTCGGCGTCCATGAATATGATGACATCACCTTTGGCGGCGCGGGCACCGGTTTTGATGGCCGCGCCGTTGCCTTTTGGGTAGGGGTGGCTGACAACCGCGACGCCGTGGGCAACGCACACTGCACGGGTATCGTCAACGGAACCATCGTCCACCACCAGAATTGTGGCCTCCACCATCAGACCCGTTAGCCGCGGCAAGAGGGTGCGCAGCCCCGCCGCTTCATTGCGGGCGGGGATGACGATGGATATGTGCGGCGATCGGGTCATGTGCGGGGGGCAGCGAGATTCATGGTGGGGTAATGTTAATCGCCGTCAACAATTCTTCCCGCGTGTTGCGCTCTTCGCCCGACAATTGCACGCCGCGCAAAGCTAGCAACAGGACTCTTGCAGCCTCGCGTTCACCCGAAATGAACAGCAGCTGGGCCCATTTCAATCGGTTGCTGTCTTCCAATGGATTGAGTTTCAGCGAGCGCGCCAAAGCCGCGCGCGCCGCCGCCAGATCATGCTGTTGGAGCCAGAGATAGTCCGCATGCCATGAATGCAATATGGCAGCTACCCAGCCAGAGACGGTCGAATTCGCCAATGCTGCGACAAACAAACCATCGACCTCAGACCGGGTAAGGCACAAGGCCCCAGCATTCATTTGTTCCTTGATGTTGTACAAGACGGTGCGGTCGCCCGGTGCAAACGGCGTATGACCCAACCGTTGGATGAGATTGTCTACCTCCGCCGGGCCAGCGCTGTGCGCCTCATGGCAATTGAGCTGGATCAGCCCCAACGCCGCCAATTTGAAATGGGGATCTACCGCGTTGGCGACTTCGAAGTGTCTGCGCGCCAAAGCTCTCGTCTTTGGCGTTGATGCAGTAGATCCTAAAAGCGTTGCGCCTGCCTCGTATTGCGCACGGGCGGAAGCCGGATGATTCTGCGCCTCCATCTGCGTGCGACGCACCGGCTCCCCGAACTGGTAGGCCCTGAGCGCCGTCATGCCGGCACAGCCAAGCAGCGCCGCTACGGTGAGCACAGCAATGAGCACTCTGGCTTGCGCTTTCGCCTCAAAGGCCAGTGAAACTCCCTGAACAGCTGCCAATACCAAGCCAAAAAGCGGCAGATAGTTGCGATGCTCATGCGCAATTTCCAGCGGCAACACGGTGGATTCCAGAGAATGCCCGATCAAAAACCACGCCAAGCCAAAAGCCACAAGGGGGACACGTTTACGCAGCAGAACAATTGCCGCCCCTACAGCGACCAGGCCAATGAGTGACGGCGATGTGGTCCATGGAGACACCAGGCTGGTGGATACCGCCAGGTCATCGTGGTGCAGACCAAACGTACCCAGGCGTGGAAACACCATGAGGCCGATGTAGAACCACAGGACGCGCCCTTCGGTCAAGACCCGCTCGGTCAGGGTGAAGTCGCGCAGCGTGTAGCCGCTCCACAGCCACCAGGACGCCGGACTTAGAAGAAATTTGACTCCAGCCCCCGTAATTACTACTGATAATGCTACTAATAATATAGCAAATCCATCTAACCGACGTGTGCTGTTCCAACGTATCAAAAGCTCCCATGCCAGCACAAAGACGGGAAACAAGGCACCGGTTTCCTTGCTGAACAAAGACAGCGGCCACAGCACCAGCCATGCTGCGGCAAGAGCAACAGGTGCGCGCCACCCATGACCGCAACGGCCACGGATATGCAGATAGAAAGCCGCCAGAAGGAACAGTGCAGACAGGCTGGTCATGCGCTGCACCACGTATAGGACAGCAAGCAGTTGAATGGGATGCAGCAGCCAAAATGCTGCCACGACGGCAGCGGCACGCTTGCTCGCTTGCTGATTGTCCTGCCCGGCGAATGAGGCTGTTTTCAGAAGCTGCTGTGCTACCGCATAAATCAACACGCCGCACAGGGCATGAATTACAAGGTTGGTGAGCTTGAAAGCAAAGGGATCAAAACCCTGCCAGTAGTAGTTCAGTGCAAAGGTCAGCATGGCAACGGGACGCCCTAGGGGCCCAGCAGTTCCGCTGCCCCATGCTTGCTGCAATGCATCCCACGTCAGCGCATCCAACCGCAGCCCGGGCGCCAGGAGCAGGTTGGGACCATCGTCAAAAAAAAAATCTCCAGGCAGGCCTGGCCAATACACCGCAGCCAATAGTATTGCGATACCCAGCGCGGTAGTGGTGACAGTGAATCGGTATGGCATGGGTGAAAAAAAACCCCTTGGCGAACCAAGGGGTTTTTTACTGACCATATTTGATCAGAAGTCCTTGCAAGAGCTTGGACGGAATGAAGCGGGAACGGGGCTAGTGGCATCACCACCGCAAGACCAGATCACTTGACTATTTGCATTGACAGTACCGCGCAGAATAATTTTATGATCAGCAACCGATGTAGGCAACCCAGCTGTAGATGCCTGGGCAGTCACAATGATGTCTCCGACGTTTGACGCAGTACCTGTATAGGTAACTGAAGCAACATACTTTGACGATTGGGGCTGCACGCCCATGGACGGCATTGACTTCTGCATCGTATTGTATTGGCCATAGGCCTCTGCTACGGCAACTTTGCCAGAAGAAGCAGCCAGAATCACCTCAGACATTTTGGCGCGAACCATGTAGTCCTGGTAAGCTGGCAGTGCAACCGCCGCCAAAATACCAATGATCGCAACCACGATCATCAGTTCGATCAGGGTGAAACCCTGCTGAATAGTACGCTTCATAAAAAGCTCCTTTGATTAAAGTACAACACACGGAACACAGCGAATGAACAGCAGATTCCGTGCCAGCATCTTAGACTCGGCTTACACCTCTTTTTGCAGTAATTTAAGCCTAGGATTGAAGTCAAATCACCAATTTTGTTACACGCCCAACGGATAGTGACATTTTTGTCGCCAATTAGCCTATCTGCACGACTAACCACTTGGTCAACTTGTCGGCGTAATCGGGATCTACCTTTGCATCTCGCAAAGCCCACTTGAAAGAATTTCCCAGTTGGGCTTTCTGGTAGGTATTGAGTGGGTGGTCCCGCTTGAACTGCAGGACTTGCCCCGCCATCTGGTGCAAAACTTTGTCTGCCTTTTGCGTAAAGGCCTTGTCACCGTAGCTGACCGTCGGCAGCATGTGCCCAATGAAAAACAATGCGAGTTGCGTCCCAAACTTTTTGGCTTCGGCAGCTTTGAACCAATTTAATATGATCATATCTACACCGACTCCTTGCTATGTTGTGCATTTGACGGCTAATTATCACTGACTGAACGGATAACCCATGGGTCTGCTGAATCGAATATTGGCAACCGCACAACGCACGCTTGCAGAGAAACAGGGCAGTACGTTCGTTGATGCAGCCGCTGCACAAAGATTGTTGGACGAAGGCACAGCACTGGAAATCCAAGGCAATCCAAATCTTGCCTTGGAAAAATACGATGCCGCATTGCGCTTGGCACCCACGCTAGCGCGAGCTCACTTCAACCGGGGTAATCTTTTGCTGGACCGAGGCGATGCTGTGCAAGCGCTTCAATCCTACGCGATAGCACTAAGACTCAAACCGGATTCGGCTGCAACGTTCTATAACATGGGCAACGCGCACCTGCAACTTGGTGATCTATCAGAGGCAGTGGCGGCCTACACCAGTGCCGTTGGCCTAAAAGTAGATTTTCACGACGCCCTGAATGCACTTGAGACGGTCTCAAAGCAGGAAGCAAGTGATGCAAATTTTCACTTCATGCGTGGCTTGGCAATGCAGGACAACGGCCAGTTGGATGCAGCCAAGAAGTCATATGAACGCGCACTGTCCATTCAGCCGGGGCATATAGATGCCTGCAACAACCTGGGAACTTTACTCGCTGGTGAAGGCAACTGGATCATGGCCGTGGATCTCTACTGCAAGGCTTTGGCGGTCAACCCGACAAGCTTTGAAGTTCTCGTCAATCTGGCGGGAGCGCAAGCTAATTTAGCGCGCCCGGACGCGGCTGTGGAGAGCCTCCGGCAAGCGGTGAAATTACGCCCTGACGATGCCGGAGTAAGCAGCCTTCTTGGAGACGCGTTATTGAAGAGTGCCCAACCGAACGAAGCCGCGACATGCTTTGGTCGTGCGTTTGAACTGGACCCAACAAACGCCAACCATGCGTTCAGACACGGTCTGGCATTGCAAGCGGCGATGAAATACGACCACGCATCCCAATGCTATCGCCAAGCCATCGCGCTCAACCCTGATTTCGCAGAGGCTTACTGCAATCTGGGGGTCATTGAGCGGCAACTCCAGCATTTCGCCCCAGCCATTGCATTTTTCGAACAAGCCATTCTTAGGAGGCCTGATTTTGCGGATGCCTTTTGCAACCTGGCCAATGCACAACAGGCCGCAGGCAACCTGGAGGCCGCAGAGCAGAACTATCTCACAGCATTGCGGCTGAAGCCCGACTTCGCAGTCGCCCACTGCAACTA
>Ga0208514_100929_pt1 | contig 10103 bp, 9 predicted proteins | sample LakWasMet70_HOW9_2_FD_183900 | JGI IMG/M metagenome (GOLD analysis project Ga0208514, IMG submission 183900) | Freshwater sediment methanotrophic microbial communities from Lake Washington under simulated oxygen tension - Sediment Metagenome... | ecosystem: Environmental > Aquatic > Freshwater >...
CCAAGCAGGTGTCCCTGCTGTCGGCCTCTGGCGTACCCGCGCGCAAGGAGCTGCTGCTCAAAGGCAATGACTACTACTACCAGAGCAGCCACGGTGAGCTGGGGCAGAAAATCAAGGTGGGGGTCTTTGTCGAATTTGACAACAAGGAAAGCGCCCAGCTGGGCATGCCCCTGCCCAAGGGCATCATCCGCGTCTACAAGAAAGACAAGGCCGGCAACGCCCAGTTCATCGGCGAAGACCGGGTCGACCATACCCCCAAGAACGAGAAAGTGCGCCTCAAGCTCGGTGATGCCTTTGACGTGACCGCCGACAAAAAACAGACCGACTTCAAAAAGCTCGGCGGAACCAGCAAATACAACTATGTGTTCGAGAGCGCCTATGAAGTGCTGCTGAAGAACGCCAAGAAGGAAGCCGTCACCGTCACCGTGCAGGAGCCCATGCCCGGGGACTGGCAGGTCCAGTCCGAGAGCCACCCCCACACCAAGGGCTCCAGCAATACCGCCGTCTGGAAGGTCAGCGTGCCCGCCGAGGGCAGCACCAAGCTGGTCTACCGCGCGCTGGTGCGGTACTAAACCGGCGCATTTCGCGCCGCGCGGCAGGCGTTTCGCGCCGGGTACCGCGGCACACGTCGCAAACGGGTTCTCCGACGGGGTCGGCGCTGGCAAAGTCCAGCCATCGACCAACCACCCCAAGGAGATTCCACCATGATGATGCAGATTCTTTCCAACACCCCGAAATGGGTTTTCGTCCTGTTTGCCGCCCTGCTGTGGCTGGGTTTGCAGCAGATGCTGCCGCGCCGCGTGGGCCTGAACCGCGCCACGCTGCTGCCTCTGGCCATGACCGGCCTTTCGCTGTACGGCGTGGCCTCCGCCTTCGGTAACCAGCCCGTCGCCCTGCTGGCCTGGCTGGCTGGCACAGCCGTGGCGTTCATCACGACGCTGCAACTGCAGTCCAACGCCGGCATCCACTACGACGCGACCAACCGGCGCTTCCAGCTGCCCGGCAGCGCCGTGCCGCTGGCCCTGTTCATGGGCATCTTCGTCACCAAGTACGCCGTGGGCATCAGCATCGGCATGCAGGCCAGCCTGGCACGTGACGTCAACTTCGCACTGGCCGTCAGCGCCCTGTACGGCGTCTTCAGCGGCATCTTCCTGGCCCGCGCCGCCCGCCTGTGGCGCATGGCTCTGCAACAGACCGCCGCCTTGCAAGTCGCCTGAAAGCAGATACCGGCTCCCCTAGAATGGACCGCACCATGACCACCAACAACACGCCGATGAGCCCTGAAGAGATTGACCGCCTGGCACGCAAGCGCGCCGGTGCCAAGCTGGGCTGGTATTTCCACGCGGCGGTCTATGTCATCGTCAACCTGTTCGTGTTTGCCATGTCGCAATACGCCTTTGGCAACCGGTCATGGTCGGTCTTCCCCCTGCTGGGCTGGGGCCTGGGCCTGGCGCTGCACGGCCTGTCGGTCTGGTTGATCGGAGCCGGTGGCGAGTTGCGGGAGCGCATGGTGCAAAAGGAACGCGAGCGCCTGCAGCGCGACCAGGACCGGCGCAACGGCATATGAAAATCGACTGGCTCGTCAAGCTGCGCCATTTCCTGCAGACCACGGCGTTTTGCCTGGCCATCGCGGGCTTGCACCTGGCGTTCCAGCCGGAGCGATCCTACGATGTTCCGCTGGTGTATTCGCTGAGCATTGGCCTGACAAGCTGGCTGCTCATTGATTTTGGGCGTCTGCTATTCGCCTCCGCATGGGAAAGTGGCTGGCCCGCCGGGATCTGGGGCAAGCTGCTGCCACTGACCGGTATTGCGCTGGGTTATGTCATCGGCACGTCCATCGCTGACTGGTGGTTTGGCTGGTCCAGCTGGGCCGGTGCTTCGCGCCAGCAGTTGTTCCTGTCGGTGCTGGTCTCGATGGTGATCGGGATCATCATTACGTATTACTTCTACTCTGCGCGAAAAGGTGATTACCTGGAGCGCAAGGTCGGCGAGGCAACCAGCCTGGCAACCGAGGCACGGCTCAAACTGCTGGAAACCCAGTTGGAGCCGCACATGCTGTTCAACACGCTGGCCAACCTGCGTGTGCTCATTGGCACCGATCCGCAACGCGCGCAAGACATGCTGGACCGCATCGTGGCCTACCTGCGCGCCACGCTGAGTGCATCGCGCGCCAGCAGCCACCCGCTGGTGTGCGAGTTTGACCGGCTGCGCGACTACCTGGAACTGATGTCTGTTCGCATGGGACCCCGCATGCACTATGTGCTCGACTTGCCACCCGACCTGGCCGACCAGAACATACCCACGCTGCTGCTGCAGCCCCTGGTTGAAAACAGCATCAAGCACGGGCTGGAGCCCAAGGTGGAAGGCGGCACCATCACCGTGCGCGCTCTGCGCGATGGCCAGCGCCTGACATTGCAGGTCAGCGACACGGGCGTTGGTTTTGACAGCGCGGCAGCTCTGGCCAGCGGTTTTGGCCTTGCCCAGGTGCGTGAACGTCTGGCCACTGCCTATGCCGACCGTGGCTCGGTGGAGCAGACGTCCATCCCCGGGCAGGGAACGACCATTCTGTTGCACCTGCCATTGACTGTGGCAAAGACCTGACCCATGAACACACCCACCGCCCTGATCGCCGAAGACGAACACCTGCTGGCCCAGGCCCTGCAGGCCGACCTGGCCCGTGCCTGGCCCGCACTGAAAGTGCTGGCCACCGTGGGGGATGGCGCCTCGGCCGTCAAACAGGCGTTGGCCCTACAGCCTGATGTGCTTTTTTTCGACATCCGCATGCCCGGCATGAGTGGCCTGGAGGCCGCCGCCGAACTGGCCGAGCAGTGGCCCGCCCACGGCCCGCAGGCGCGCGCGTTTCCCGCACTGGTGTTTGTGACTGCGTACGACCAGTACGCCGTGCAGGCCTTTGAAGCCCAGGCGGTGGACTACCTGCTCAAGCCCGTGCAGCCGGCCCGCCTCCAGAAGACCATAGAAAAACTGCAGCTAGCCATCGCCAAATCTGAGCAACCCGCTATTAATTTCGAAGCAACCCTGGGGCAACTGCGGGGCCTGTTGGCTGGAGCAGCAGCGCCTGCAGCTGCCACCGCTCCGCTGCGCGTCATCCAGGCCAGCGTGGGCACCACCATCCGCATGGTGCCGGTGGACGATGTGCTGTGCTTTGAGGCCGCCGACAAGTATGTGCGGGTGCTGACCGCCGAACGCGAATACCTGATCCGCACACCGCTCAAGGAACTGCAGGAGCAGATTGACACGACGGTGTTCTGGCAAATCCACCGCGGCACCGTGGTGCGCGCATTGGCCATTGAGGCCGTGACCCGTGACGAGGCCGGCAAGACCTTCCTGAGCCTGCGCGGACTCAAGGAGAAATTTGTGGTCAGCCGCCTCTACGCGCATTTGTTCAAGGCCATGTAGGCTGGAACTACTTCTTTGCACTCCTTTCACGCCATGCAGCTCCTTCGTCCAGGCCTTTGCGCGCTCTTGTTGGCAAACTTGTCCAGCACAAGCTTCGCATTCCAGCCCCTAATTACCGATGACACCGGAACCCAGGGGCAAAGTGGCAAACAGATCGAAGTGTCGTTTGTTGATGGGCAATCAACGGTGGCCGGCGACACCACGCGAACGCGCACGCTACCACTGGTCTACACCTGGGGCGCCAGCGATACGCTGGATCTGTACGTGGGCGTCGTGCCAACGCAGGTACGCTCCAGCGTTCCCGGTGCTGACACCGGTGGCCTGGGCAACACCGCTCTGGGCGCCAAGTGGCGCGTCCTGGAAGACAGCGGCGGCGGTACCAGTCTGGCACTCAAGCCCGAGATCCGGCTACCTGTCAGCACCAGCCAGGAAGCTGCGGGGCTAGGCGTCGGCAAGACCTCCTTTGGTCTGACGCTGATCCTTTCGCAGGAGCTTGCGTTCGGCGCCATCCACATTAACCTGGCCAGGGGGCGCGACATGTTCCTCGACCCCGATACCCGCCCCCACGCCAACACTCTGCGCGCGTCGCTCGCGCCGGTCTGGAGCGTCAGCGAACAGTGGAAGCTCACACTTGACTTGGGCCGCGAATCCGTGTCCACCGCGAGCGACACGACCAACACGCATTTCATGCAACTGGGTGCGGTCTATTCCCCCAACAAAGACATTGACCTGGCCCTGGGCGTGCTGCGCAATGCCGACGATGCAACGCCCCAAACCACCACGACCACCACCGCGATAGGTCTGACCTGGCGGTTCCGCTGAACACCTCGTGGTGCACGCCTTGCATAGACAGCAGGCGCACACTACGATACCGCCCACCACCCGTTCACTGGAAACTCTCACATGGCGATTCAATACACCTCGGTTGCAAACCACCTGCCTGAGAACAAGATGCGGCTGTACCCCACCCGCGTCATCAATGTGATGGGCGGGCCAGGGTGCGAAAAATCGGTGATCACATCGGCCATTGTGCTGTTCCTGAAGCTGCGCGAGAAGACGGTGGAGGTGATACCCGACTTCGCCAAATCGCTGGTGTGGCAACAGAACTTTGAAGTCCTCAAGAACCAGTACTTCATCGCCCAGCGCCAGTACGAAATGCTCAGCCTGCTGGACGGTCAGATCCAGTTCCTGATCACCGAATGTTCTCTGCCCCAGGTGCTGTACTACAACGAGAACTACCTCGACAACATCTGCGACATCAGCAAGACACGCGCCCAGATTCTGGACTGGTACAACCAGTGCAACAACGTCAACGTACTGGTGGCGCGCGGCGACCGCAAATACATCCGCACCGGGCGTTTTCAGGACGAAGACCAGGCCCGCGAAGTTGACCGGGGCCTGGTCGCACTGCTGGAACGCGAAGCCCTGCCCTACACCACGCTGCCCCCACAGGTGGAAACCATCAACGCGTTTGCAGCCACTTTGCTCGAGTAATCACCAAAAAGAAGCGCAGCGCACCAAGCTGATCAATTAGCAAAACTAATATTTCATTAGCCCTTTCAATAAAGCGCTGGTATTGGTAGCATCCCTAGGAAATTGGTCTTTCAGATGCGCTATCGTGTGGGCAGTGGCACTTTGTGTCCACATCTTCTTTTTACTGGAGAAACTATGCTGTTGAAGTTGAATGTTGTTGCGGCTGCGGTCGTTGCCCTGTCTGCCGGTTTTGCGTCTGCTCAAGCCGTGGTCACCATCGCCCACGTTGGCCCAACCAGCGGTGCTATTGCCCACTTGGGTAAAGACAATGAAAACGGTGCCAAGATGGCCGTTGAAGAATTGAATGCAGCTGGTGTCACCATCGGCGGCAACAAGGTCACCCTGAAGCTGATGACCGAAGACGACGCTGCTGATCCAAAGCAAGGCACTGCAGTCGCTCAAAAGCTGGCTGACGCCAAAGTTGCTGGCGTGATCGGTCACCTGAACTCTGGCACCACCATCCCCGCTTCGCGCATTTACAGCGACGCCGGCATTCCCCAGGTTTCTCCTTCTGCCACCAACCCCAAGTACACACGCCAAGGCTTCAAGACCGCCTTCCGTATGGTTGCGGATGACGTGCATTTGGGCAGCACTTTGGGCAAGTACGCAGTCAACACACTCAAGGGCAAAGCCATTGCAGTGATCGATGACCGTACCGCTTACGGCCAAGGCGTGGCACAAGAGTTCACCAAGGCTGTTGAAGCTGCTGGCGGCACTGTTGTGGCAAAAGAGTTCACCACCGACAAGGCTACCGACTTCAACTCCATCTTGACCACCATCAAGGGCAAGAAGGCTGACGTCGTGTTCTTCGGCGGTATGGACGCTGTTGCCGGCCCGATGCTGCGCCAGATGAAATCCCTGGGCATCAATGCCAAGTTCATGGGCGGTGACGGCATCTGCTCTACCGAGCTGATCAAGCTGGGCGGCGACGCTATTGCTGACAACCAGGTCTATTGCGCTGAAGCCGGTGGCGTTGAAGGCAAGGAAGAGGCTGACATGGCCGCTTTCAAGGCAAAGTTCAAAGCCAAGTTTGGTACCGACGTGCAAGTCTACGCACCCTACGTGTATGACGGCGTCAAGGTCATGGTTGCTGCCATGGTCAAGGCTGGTTCTTCTGACCCCGCCAAGTACCTGCCCATCCTGGCCGGCACCAAAGACTACAAGGGCGTAACCGGCAACATCACGTTTGACGAAAAAGGCGACATCAAGAACGGCGCCTTGACTCTGCAAACCGTGCGCGGCGGCAAGCTGACCAAGCTGGCTGTTATTCGTTAATAGCTGTCACTCCGTTGGCAACTCCGGTTGCCAACCAGAAGGCGCACCCGCATACGGTGCGCCTTTTTTTTGGCCCCGCAGCTGACGGGCGGTTGCCCCGCCACGCCGAACGGCATTGGATAAAACACCGCGTTGCACCAAACTCCAGCCAGTGGGCCGTGGTGCCCAACAGGAGTGTCCATCTATGGAAGCCGTTAGTTTCTTGCCTGGTGATTCGCAGGCCAACCCCGACATTCTGGCCGCCATCATCCGCGCCGGTGAAACCTATTCCATCGTCGCCTCACAAGACATTGTGGATGTGCGCGGCCTCAAGCTCTGGGCCAAGGGCCTGCCCGTATCCGCCGCGCTGCAGCAGCGCCTGCTGGAGCGCAAACTGCGCAACCCCATTGAATCGTGCCTGATGGCCGAAGACGGCGTCACGCCCTTCTATTTGCTGGAGCAGCTGAACGCCTTTCTGGACAGCAAGCACAGCATGGCGCAGGCGCTGTTTCCCAGCGCGGTGCAACTGCAAAAGCATCTCAAGCAACTGCCCCTGCATTCGGTCGCGCAGCTACTGCTCACCACCGCGCTGGCCACCCGCCCGGACTCCATTGCCCACGCCGTGCAGTCCATGGCACTGGCCGGTGGCATGGCCATGGCCCAAAACTCGCCGGTCGATGTGCGCCTGGCCATGCTGGGTGGCCTGCTGCACGACATTGGCGAGGCCTACATCCAGGCCCAATACCTGGACGGCGAGGAGCCGCTGGACCTGCTGGGCCACAAACACATGATGGTGCACCCCCGCATCGCCCAGCTGCTGCTGAGCGCCACCACCGATTACCCCGCCACCCTGTGCCGCGCCATTGGCGAACACCATGAGCGGCAAAACGGCTCGGGCTTCCCGGCGCGCCTGTGCGGCGACGCCATCTCGCCCCTGGGCATGCTGCTGTCCGCCGTGGAAACCACGATGAGCCTGGCCCCGGCGCCCAACGCGCCGCTGACCCGCGCCAGCTTTGCCCTGCGCGTGGTGCCAGGCGAATACCCCGATCGCTTCAGCAGCGTAGTCTTCAACATGGCACGCAACGCCCATGAACAGGTGCCCACCAACATCCGCGTGCCCGCCGCTGCGGCCCTGCACCACGTCAACACCACGCTACAAGCCGCCCAGCAAACCGCGCGGGCCTTGCAGACCAACATCGGCAGCACCGCGCGCAAGGCCATCGTGCAACTGGCACTGGACCGCATCGCCCGCCTGCGCCAGGCCTGGAACGCACTGGGCGTGTGGGGCCTGAGCCCCGAACAGCTGACCCCCGAAGACCATTTTGAAATGGACCTGGCCGGCGTCGAGCTGAACCAGCGCCTGTACGAGCTGCAGCGCGAATGCATGCTGCTGGCCGAAAACCTGACCCAGGCAGAAAAGACCGAACTATCCCCCATCTGGGCCGATTTGAAGGTTAAGCACGCCTAAAATCAGTCGGATGAGCAATCCGACCCCCACCAGCAGCACCCCCGCCAACCCTGCGGCCGCCGACACCCCAAAACTCAGCAATTTCCTGCGCCAGATCATCGAAAGCGATCTGGAAAAAGGCACCTACGCCAGCCGCAAATGGGCAGGCTCACCGGGTGACGCTGCGCACCACGCCGCGGGCCAGCCGGACCCCGCCAAGATTCGCACCCGCTTTCCGCCCGAGCCCAACGGCTACCTGCACATCGGCCACGCCAAGAGCATCTGCATCAACTTCGGCCTGGCGCGCGACTACGGCGGCGTGTGCCACCTGCGCTTTGACGACACCAACCCGGAGAAGGAAGACATCGAATACGTCAACTCCATCCGCGACGCCATCAAGTGGCTGGGCTTTGACTGGAACGGCAGCGCCACCGCCGAGCCCTACCAGGCCAGCGACTACTTTGATTTCATGTACCGCGCGGCGGAATATTTGATCGAAGCCGGCCATGCCTATGTGGACGAACAAACCGTGGCGCAAATGCGCGACAACCGCGGCGACTTCGGCAAGCCCGGCGTCAACAGCCCGTTCCGCAGCCGCACACCGGCCGAGAACCTGGAGCGCTTTCGCGAAATGCGCGATGGCAAGCATGAAGACGGCGCCATGGTGCTGCGTGCCAAGATCGACATGGCCAGCCCCAACATCAACATGCGCGACCCGGCCATCTACCGCATCCGCCGCGCCACCCACCACAACACGGGCGACACCTGGTGCATCTACCCCATGTACACCTACGCGCACCCCATTGAGGACGCGCTGGAGCAGATTACCCACAGCATCTGCACGCTGGAATTTGAAGACCAGCGCCCGTTTTACGACTGGCTGCTGGAGCGCCTGATTGAAGGCGGCCTGCTGGCTGCCCCTGCACCGCACCAGTACGAGTTCTCGCGCCTGAACATCACGTATGTGATCACCAGCAAACGCAAACTGGCGCAACTGGTGTACGACCACAAAGTGACCGGCTGGGACGACCCCCGCATGCCCACAATAGTCGGCCTGCGCCGCCGTGGCTACACCCCCGAAAGCCTGCACCTGCTGCACGAGCGCACCGGCACCAGCAAGGCCGGTGGCTGGACCGACTACTCCACGCTGGAAGGCTGCCTGCGCGACGACCTGGAGACCAAGGCCCTGCGCGGCTTTGCCGTGCTGAACCCGGTCAAGCTCACCATGACCAACTGGGATGACGTGATGGGCGCCGGCCACCTGGAGCCCTGCACCCAGCCCGCCCTGCCCCACCCACCCGAAGGCACCGTGCCACCACCCCCGCGCCACTTCACCATCGGCAAAGAGGTGTGGATTGACCGCGAAGATTTTGAAGAAGTGCCACCCAAGGGCTACAAGCGTTTGTTCCCCGGCAACAAGGTGCGCCTGAAGGGCGGCTATGTCATCGAGTGCACCGGCTGCATCAAGGACATCAACGGTGTCATCACCGACGTGCTGGCCACCGTAGTGCCCGACACCAAGAGCGGCACCCCCGGCAGCGAAACCGTCAAGGTCAAAGCCGCCATCACCTGGGTGGGCGTGGCCAATGGTGTGAACGCCGAAGTCCGCATGTACGACCGCCTGTTCCTGGACGCGCAACCCGATGCGGGCGGCAAGGACTTCATCGAGAGCCTGAACCCGAACAGCCTGAAGGTGGTGACTGCGATTGTTGAACCTTCGCTAGCCAATGCACTGCCGGACCAGAAGTTTCAGTTTGAACGGCATGGGTACTTTGTGGCGGACCGGGTTGATCACGTGACTGGCTCCAAGCCGGTGTTTAACTTGGCGGTGGGATTGAAGGATAGTTGGGGGAAATAGATCCCAGTTTGAATAGATTGTGAAACGGTTAAAAGTGCAATAGATACTTAACCCAAATTTAGGGAGCGGACATGGCCACATTTTCCATCCATTACGACGGGCCGATAACCGTTGAGCACAAAGTTACTGTCCGAGTAATGGCCAGAACCTATGAGCATATGCAACGGGCGATCGACAGAGCGTATCTATTTAATAGATATGGCAATGTTTGGAAACATGCACGCCTCAAAGCAAGCGACTACGAATTCGTAGACTTCATGGCTGAATACCCCCGGGATGGGGGAATCATTCTGGATGCGGTAAAGGGCGGTCAGCGGGCCGCCTCTGAACTCATTGATCGTATTAGCAATGCAATCGCTCGGCCCTTCGAACAAGCACTAAACGGAGAAATAGAGGAGGCGGCGCATATCGCTCAAGAGATTGCCGATCGTCGTGACTATGTTGGAAGAATGAGGCAAAGGACGTTGGCATTCAATGAAATGCTAGAGCACCCCCCAGCAGATTGGGCCAACCGCTATTCGGATCGCTCAATTCTCAAGGAAATTGATCAAATTACTTTTCCATTGTCATCGCAACGACTTGATGGAAGCACGG
>Ga0208514_100934_pt1 | contig 10042 bp, 10 predicted proteins | sample LakWasMet70_HOW9_2_FD_183900 | JGI IMG/M metagenome (GOLD analysis project Ga0208514, IMG submission 183900) | Freshwater sediment methanotrophic microbial communities from Lake Washington under simulated oxygen tension - Sediment Metagenome... | ecosystem: Environmental > Aquatic > Freshwater >...
CTCGGTGGCAAACAGCGGCGCGCCGTGCGAGATGAACAGGGCAGGAAGGGCAGCGGTAGAGGCGACAGAAGCGGAATGGGCAGACATGGCAGGACTCCTTGATGACAGGGATGAGTCCCTCCAATGTAGTTGTCTACCCATTAAAGATAAATATCAAATATATTGATTGATTGTCTTAGTATGTAAGACAATCCAGCTTTCCCACCTCTTTCTTCTCTATTCCTCAAGTCGCCATGGACCAGTTTCGCCAGATGGAAGCCTTTGTAGCCGTCGTGCAGAGCGGCAGCTTTGTGAAGGCGGGCGAGCGGCTGGGCAGCTCCAAGGCCATGGTGTCGCGCCTGGTGCTGGAACTGGAGGCGCGCCTCGGCGTGCGCCTGCTCAACCGCACCACACGCCGCCAGTCGCTGACCGAAGCCGGTGTAGCGTACGCCGAGCGCAGCCTCAAGATCCTTGACGACCTCGCCGAGGCTAACGCCGCCGCCAGCGCCAACACCGTGCAGCCGGTCGGCCGCCTGCGCATCAATGCCCCGGTGACCTTCGGCAACCTGCATCTGGCGCCGCTGTGGGGCCGCTTCCTGCAGCAGTACCCGCAGGTCAGCCTGGACGTCACCCTTTCCGACCGCGTGGTGGACCTGGTCGATGAAGGCTATGACCTTGCCATCCGCATCGCTCGCCTGCCCGACTCCAGCCTGGTCGCGCAGCGCCTGGCAAGCACGCGGCTGGTGCTGTGTGCCGCCCCCGCCTACCTGAAGCGGCACCCCGCTATCCGCACGCTGGAAGACATCGCCGCGCACACGGTGATTGCCTACACCTACTGGTCGGGCGGCGACACCTGGTCGTTTCAAGGACCGAATGGCAAGGAGGACGTGCTCACCCAGCCGCGCCTGCGCACCAACTCCGGCGACACCTGCCTGGCCGCGGCGCTGGCCGGTCAGGGCCTGATCCTGCAGCCCACCTTCATCGTCGGGCCTGCGCTGCGCGACGGCCGCCTGAAAGAAGTGCTGCCCCGCTTCCAGGGGCCCACGCTGGACATTCAGGCGGTGTACCCGAGCCGGCAACACCTGTCGCTCAAGGTCAGGCGCATGGTGGAGTTTCTTGCGGCTGCGTTTGAGAAGCCCGCCTGGGAAGCAGTGAAAGCGAAGCCGCTGGTCCGCTGAATTGCTACCAAATCAGGAGCTGCTGGCGCCCGCCCCTGTTGGGCTGCAGACATGAATGACCATGCAACCGTTGCCTGCACCGGCCTGCGGACCTTAAACACCCAGGTAGTCGCGCCAGATGCGGCGGTCGGCGCGCAGCGCCGCAGAGTCGCCGCGCCAGACCACCTTGCCGCGCTCCAACACCACATGGTGGTCGGCCAGGCCCAGCAGGCGGTCAATGTATTTGTCCACCACCAGAATCGTCTGGCCGGCTTCCTTCAGTTGGCGCAGGCAGCGCCAGATCTCTTCGCGGATGACCGGCGCCAGGCCTTCGGTGGCTTCGTCGAGAATCAGGAGCCGCGGGTTGGTCGACAACGCGCGGGCAATGGCCAGCATCTGCTGCTCGCCGCCCGAGAGCTGGTTGCCCAGGTTGTTGGCGCGCTCCTTCAGGCGCGGGAACAGGCCGTACAGGCGCTCCAGCGTCCAGGCGTCGCGCAGGCCATTGCGGTTGTCGGCAAACGCCACCAGGTGCTCGCGCACCGTGAGGTTGGGAAAACACTGGCGGCCTTCGGGCACGATGGCCATGCCTAGGCGCGCAATCGCATCGGCCGGCATGCCGCGTGTGGCCTGGCCGCCAAATGACATCTCGCCCTGGCGCAGGGCCAGCGAACCCACCAGCGTCTTGATGGTGGTGCTTTTGCCCATGCCGTTGCGCCCCAGCAGCGTCATGACCTGACCAGCATGCAAATCGAGGTCGATGCCGAAGAGCACCTGGCTGGCGCCATAACCGGCTTCGAGCCCACGGCATTGCAACAAGGGGGTGGCAACGCTCATGCGGGCACCCCCGCCACTTCTTCCGTGCCCAGATACACCGCCTGCACCTGCGGGTTGCCGCGTATCGCGGCAGCGTCGCCGGAAACCAGCACCTTGCCGTAGACCAGCACCGAGATGCGGTCGGCCAGTTCGAACACGGCCTTCATGTCGTGCTCTATCAGCAAAATGGCCATGTCCTTTTTCAGCGTGTGGATCAGTTCTGTCATGCGTTCGGAGTCTTCCGGCCCCATGCCGGCCATGGGTTCGTCGAGCAGCAGCAGTTTGGGCCGGGCGGCCAGCGCCAGCGCCACGTCGAGCTTGCGCTGCGCGCCGTGCGGCAGCGTGCCGGCGATGCGCTGCGTCTGCCCCGCCAGTCCGACACGTTCGGCCAGGGCGAGTGCGGCATCCCTGAGCGCCAGCTCCTGCGTGCGGGGGCGAAAAAACCGCAGGCTGCTGCCGGCATGGGCCTGCACCGCCAGAAGCAGGTTGTCGAGTACCGTCGCCTCCTTGAAGATGCTGGTGATCTGGAAGCAGCGCGACAGGCCGGCCCGCACGCGGGCATGCATGGGCAGCGGCGCCAGCTCCACACCGCCCAGTGTGATGCGCCCGGCGTCAGGCGGGTACAGGCCCGAAATCAGATTGACCAGCGTGGACTTGCCCGCGCCGTTGGGCCCGATCAGGGCGTGAATCTCGCCGGACGCCACGTCCAGGCTGACGTTGTCGGTGGCACGCAGGGCGCCGAAATTCTTGGCCAGCCCTTGCACTTGAAACAGCTTCATGCGCCCTCTCCTGTCACTGCGGACACGGACGGCGCCGCCAGCGGTTGGCGCGTCCAGCGGTCCAGCACGCCGGCCAGCCCGCGCGGAGCCCAGAACACGATGAGGATCAGCAGTACACCCAGCGGCATGTGCCAGTAGTCGGTGTACTGCTTGAAGACTTCTTCCAGAAATATCCACGCGGCCGCGCCTATCGGCCCGCCCCAGCGCCGGCCGACCCCGCCTATGACCACCATGACGATCAGCGTGGCCGATTGCGTCCAGTGCATCACCGAGGGACTGATGAAACTGTTCTGCGTGGTCAGCAGCGCCCCCGAGAGCCCCGCCAGCGCGCCGGCCAGCGCGAAGGCCGCCAGCTTGAGCCAGAACACCGGGTAGCCCAGGGCCTGCATGCGGGTTTCGTTGTCGCGTATGCCCATCAGCGCATGGCCGAAGCGTGCCAGCGTGACGCGGTTGAGCAGCCCCATCACCAGCGCAAACAGCGCCAGCACTACCCAGTACAAGGTCGGTTCGTGCATCGCGTCCAGCCCCAGGCCCAGCTGCGGGCGCGCCGCCAGGTTGTAGCCGTCGTCGCCGCCGTAGGCGCGCAGCGAGACCGCGATGTAATACAGCATCTGCGCAAACGCCAGTGTGATCATGATGAAGTACACGCCGCGCGTACGTAGCGCAATCAGCCCGATCAGCGCCGAGACCAGCCCGGCCACCCCCATGGCCGCACCCCACATCAACCAGGCCGACTGCACACCGGCGTCGGCCATGGCCACCAGCGTGTAGGCACCGACACCGAGAAAACCCGCGTGCCCCAGCGCCGCCAGACCGCCAAACCCGAGGATGAAATTCAGACTGGCGGCGGCCAGGGCGAAGATCAGCGCGCGGCGCACAAAGCCGACGTAATACTCGACGCCCAGCTGCGGTGCCAGCAGCGGAAAGGCAGCCAGCAGCGCCAGGGCCAGCCAGGGCAGGCAAGTTTGAAATTTCATGAATCAGCGTAGTGACAAGGAGTTGTTGCAAGCGCAGCGACGTCCGTTCCAGGGCAGCGCGGGACCGGCTTTGCCGGGCCGCAGTTGCCGCCCCCTGCAAGGGGGGAAGGCGCTACAAGCAGTGAGTGTCCGACGGGGGTGTGCATACCTATCCGCGAGCCGGGAACAAGCCGGCTGGTTTGAAAGCGAGAACGCCTGCCATCAACGCGTAGACCGCCACACCAGCAATCGCCGGCGCGAGGTCGGACACCAGCGTCGGCGACAGAAAGGGGCGCAAGGCCATGGGCACAAAGGCGCGGCCCAGGGTGTCCACCAGTCCCACCAGCATGGCCGCCACGAAGGCACCGCGTATGGAACCGATGCCGCCTATGACCAGCACCACCAGCGAGGGAATCAGGATGTCCTCACCCATGCCGATCTGCACCGCCGTGAGCGGCCCCATCAGCGCACCGGCCAGCGCCGCCAGCGCGGCACCCAGCACAAAAAGCAGTGAAAACACGCGACCCACACGCACGCCCATGAGCTCGGCCATGGGCCGGTTCGAGGCACCCGCGCGCACCAGCATGCCCAGACGGGTGTGGTTGACCAGCAGGTAAAGCGCCAGCGCCACCAGCACGCCGGCCACCAGGATGACGACGCGGTAAGACGGGTAAGGCAGGTCCGGCAGCAGTTGCAGCGGGCCCGACAGCGCGACCGGCGTGGGCGCCATGATGGGAGAAGGCCCCCAGATCATCTTCACCGCGTCGTCGGCCACCAGGATGAGGCCGAAGGTGGCAAGCACCTGCGACAAATGGTCGCGGCCGTAAAGCCGCCGCACCAGCAGTGCCTCCAGCACCAAGGCCAGCAGCACGATGACGCCAATCGCCACCAGCACGGCGCCGGCAAACGAGCCGGTGCGCGTGTGCACATGGGCGGCCACATAGGCGCCGCCCATGAACAGCGAACCGTGCGCCAGGTTCATGACGTCCATGATGCCGAACACCAGTGTCAGACCGGCAGCCAGAAGGAACAGCATCAGGCCGTAGCCGATGCCGTTGAGCAGCTGCTCTATCAGCAAGGTTGTGGTCATGGGGCTTTAGACGTGGTTGGCGACATGGTTCCGAGAATGAAGATGCCTATGAGCTGGCAAGTCAACGAATTTGAGGCGAGCGAAGCAAGCCAAGGTCAAAACACCGCGGGACCGGCTCCGCCGGACCGCAGGTGTTGCCCCAGCAGGGGGAATCCGGCTACACGAAGTGATCCGAGACGGGGGTTACTTCATGCTGCATTTGGCGAAGTAGGCGTCGCGGTAAGCCTTGAGCGGCGTGGACAGCGTCTTGTTGGTGATCTTGCCTTCGCTGTTCTTGCCGATCACGCGCAGGTAGTAGTCCTGGATAGGGTAGTTGTTGTTGCCGTACTTGAAGGGGCCGCGCACCGAGGCGAAGTTGGCGGCCTTCAGCGCCTTGAGCACCGCCGGCTTGTCCTGCACCTTGCCGCCCACGTCCTTGACCGCGCCGTCGATGGCCATGATCGCGTCATACGCCTGCGCCGCGTAAAAGGTCGGGTAGCGGTTGTAGGCCTTGCGGAACTCGGCCACGAATTTCACGTTGGCCGCGTTGGGCAGGTCATGCGACCACTGCGAAGTGCTGAACAGGCCCAGCATGGGTTCACCGACGGCGGCGATGGTGTCCTCGTCGGCCGAGGCCGGACTGGTCACCAGGGTCACGTCTTTCGACAGGCCGGAGGCGACGAACTGCTTGATGAAGTTGATGCCCATGCCGCCCGGCAGGAAGAAGAACACCGCCTCGGGCTTGAGGGCACGCACCTGGGCCAGTTCGGCCGCGTAGTCGAGCTGGCCGACCTTGCCGTAGATCTCGGCGGAAACGCTGCCCTTGAAGGTGCGCTTGAAGCCGTTCAGGTGGTCGCGGCCGGCGGGGTAATTGGGCGCAATCAGCACGGCGCTCTTGAAACCCTTGTCGCTGGCGTATTTGCCGGCGGCCTCGTCCCAGGTGTCGTTCTGGTAGGTCGAACCGAAGAAGTAGGCATTGCACTGCTCGCCCGCATACTGGCTGGGGCCGGGGTTGCTGGTGATGTAAGGCACCTTGGCGGCAAACAGCGCGGGGCCGACGGCGAGTGCCAGGTTGGACGGTACGGGACCGGTGAAGAAGTCGATCTTGTCACGCTGGATGAAACGGTCGGCCACCTGCTTGGCCTGGTCGGGGCTGCCGGCGGTGTCGGCCTGCAGAAATTCGGCCGCCTGCCCGCCGAGCTTGCCGCCCAGCAGCTTGATGGCCAGGTTGATGCCGTCACGCGTCTCGGCACCGCCGGCGCTGAAGGGGCCGGAAATGTCCAGGGCGATGCCGACCTTGACCGGGTCCGCCGCCTGCGCAGGAACGGAGCTGGCAGCCAGCGCAGCCAGCACACCGGCGCCACGCATCGAGGACATCAGCAAGGAAGAAAGTGAAAAGGATTTCATGGATGTTCCAGAGGTTGCGGTTGACAAAAAAAAACATGGGCGCTTCAGGCCTCGGCCACCACGCCCACCTGAACCCGACCTGCATGCAGCTGGATCGGAAAAGTGCGCACGGCTTCGGTGACCGGACCGCCACAGGGCGCTCCGGTGCGGATATCGAACAGGCCCTGGTGCAGCGGGCACTCGATGCAGCCGTTCTCGATAAATCCTTCGGACAGGCGGGCGTTGCCGTGGGTGCAGAGGTCATGGAGTGCGTGCAGGCTTTCACCCTGCCGGAACACAGCAATCGCCATGCCACCGGCCACCACGGGCCAGACCGCGCCGTCGGGAAAATCGTCCGGCTCGCCCACGTCGTGCCATTGAAGAGCGCTGTCGTTCATCACTTGCATGTTTGTGCCGCCTGTGTCAGATGGGGGTGGCCAGCAAGGTCATGACGCGCGAGGTGTCGTACACCACCCGCCGCTGCTGGTAGCGCCAACCGGCCGGCGTGCGCACGATGCGGTCCAGGTAACGCCCGGCCTGGTAGACAAAAGACTCGCCATTGGTGCGCGTCTGCACCACCACGTAGCCGGACTCTGCGTTCACCGTGTGGTCGTCCACCGGCTGGATCACCAGGCCCGAGGTCATGTGGCGGGCGCTGTGTTCCTCGAAGATGTTGGCGTGGCGCAGCGACAGCACGCGGTCGCGCAACATGCGCTGGTTGTTGCAGTAGATCAGGCCGATGGGCAAGCCCATGTCGGCGTTTTCCTTCGGCACAATTTCGTACAGGCAGTCTTCGGTGAACAGCGTGGCCCACTCCTCCAGCCGGTCGTTGTCCAGCGCGGCGCAATAACGCTCCTGCAGCTGGTGGATCTCGAACCAGAGCTGCATGCTCACGGGTTGCGCCGCAGCGGCAGCACTCAGGTCAACAGGTGGTTCAACGGTGTCGGTGTTCATGTCAATAACCCATTAATTTCTGATAACCCACCCAGAACCTGCGAATCAGGTTCTCGGTGATCATGGTGTCCTGTCGCATCGGGTCGCTGCGGCCCAGGTCCATCACGGACACAGCCTCACCGTCGCGGTAGGTGCCGCGCTGCACCAGCTCCGTGGCTTCGGTGTCTTCCATCGAGATGTAGCCGGCAGGGCCCACCAGGTTGGCCTGCTTGATGCGCAGTGCACGCAGCTCCGGCGTGTCGTCCTCGTAGCCGAAGAAATGAAACACCAGCTCGAACTGGTCCGGCCCCTTGGGCAGCACCTGGCGCGCCACCAGCGTGTTGTGGATCTGCTGCAGCACCAGCTGCGGAAACAGCGTCTGGATGTGGTTGGTGCAGTCCTCTTCGTACTCCTTGACGAAACCGAGCACCGAGTCGTCCTCGAGGTGGAAACCCTCGTCCATGGAACGGATCGCCTGCTGCTTGTAGGCGCTGGCGGTGTCGCTGTCATCCACCTTGGTGGCGGTGATGATGCTGTGCAGCCCATGCGTGGCATCCGGCAGCGAGCGGGCCTTCATGCCAACCCGGAAGATGTTGAAGGTTGTGTGAAACAGGTGCAGCAAGCTGGCGTGGTAGGGGTCCTTCACGTTTTCGAAGTACAGCTTCCAGTTCGACTTGGCGTACTGGCGGGTGCAGCCCAGGTAAACGATGGGCTTGTGCATCACGCGGTCTATCCATGGCCGCATCTCGGCGCCGAGGTATTCCTCCAGTGAAAAGACTTCCTCGCTGAAGCTGGCAAACACCAGGCCCTTGTAGCTGTCCACCCGCAGCTGGCGCATGCCGTGTTCTGCATTCTTGAAGTCGGCCGGCATGCCCGGCGCTCCGTTCTGGCCGCGGCGAAAAGGCACGCCTTCCAGGTTGCCCTTGGTGTCGTAACTCCACTGGTGGTAGACGCAGGTGTGCGAGGTCGCGTTGCCGCGCGCCTTGCGGCAGACGATGGCACCGCGGTGCGCGCAGCGGTTGACCCAGGCCGCCAGGCCGCCCTCGGGCGTGCGCGTGACGACAACCGGCGTGTCGCCGATAAAGGTGGATTTGTAGTCACCGGGTTTCGGAATCTCGCAGTCCAGCGCCACGAAGTTCCAGGTCGGGCCGCGGAAAATGCGTGCCTGCTCGCGTTCATACACCTCCTGCGAGCTGAAGACCTTGTAGGGAACACGGGAACCGTCGGGGTGCGGAAAATGCACCAAACTGTCCTGCGCGGCGGCAGCTCCCGCCTTTTTCAGTGCGCTGATATCTATCGGCATGTTCATTGAAATCACTCCTGGTACGAGCTCCATTCTTCAAACATGCCGCCGCACTGGCTATCCGTTTTTCGCAGCGCGCCATGGTCGTTGGCCATTTCCCGCCGTTTTCTCGGTCGTCAGCCGGTATTCAGGGTCTGCGCCGCCGGTGGCGCGGTTCTTGCGCTTTCTGTGCGGTGCCAGCCCCCTACCGCCAGCCATGAACACTGCTTTTTCACCCTCAGCCAGCATCGCCAGCGCGGGTGTGTTCGAGCCCAGCCTGCTGCGTGCCAACCGCTTGTTCGAATCGACCGACCTTGAAGACACACGCGAACGCATCTCGCGCGTCATGCAGCCCCACCACCTGCAACCGCTGGGCCGGCGCGCCAGCGGCCGCCGTTCGCACATGGACTTTGTGCGCCTCGGCGGCGTGGGGCTGGGCACCATCGACTTCGGCGAAGCCATGCGGGTCGACGTGGACCATGTGGAGGACTACCACCTGCTGATGTTCTGCCTGCGCGGCAACGCGCAGACCCTGGCCGACGGGCAACCGGTGCAGGCCAGCACCAGACAGGGCATGATCTGCGCCCCCGGCCGGTCGTTTGTCGCCGACCTGTCGGCCGACTGCGAACAGTTCGTGGTGCGCCTGGACCGCCGCATGGTGGCGGCCCATGCCGGGCATGACGTGCACTTCCACCACAGCCTGGACCTGCGCCGCCCCGAGCTCCAGGCCTGGCTGGACCAGCTGCGGGTGCTGGCCACCTCAGCCACCCTGCTGGAGACGGCCCGGCGAAACCCGTTGATCGCGGTCGAACTCGAGCGCCTGCTGGTGCACCTGCTGCTGGCCGGCCAGGCCTGGACCGAACAGGACGCGCCCCAACCCCAGGCGGCTTCCGGCCGCGGCCCGGCGCCCGCCTGTGTGCGGCGCGCCGAGGCCTTCATCCAGGCCCATGCCGACCAGCCGCTGCGCCTGGCCGATATCGCCCAGGCCACCGACGTTCCCATGCGCACGCTGCTCAGCGCCTTCCAGAAATTTCGCGACACCAGCCCCATGCAGTACCTGCGGGAAGTCCGCCTGGAGCTGGCCCACCAGCGCCTGCACCAGCCGGGCAGCCAGGCCACGGTCGCCTCGGTGGCGCTGGACTGCGGCTTTGTACACCTCGGGCGCTTTGCCCAGGCCTACCGGGCCCGCTTTGGCCAGGCCCCCTCCGCCGCGCTGCAGGCGCACACCTGAATGCGCGCACCGGCCTGGCCCCGGCGCCGCGCCCCCGAGAACGGGGCGAAAAAGGTGGAAAGGATCGTGCGAGACTTAAGCCATGCCGCCCATCCGCAAGTACCCGGTCCCGCCGCCATGAAACTGTCCCCGCCCGAACGCCATACCGTGTTCGACGATGTGCAGGGCATTTTTACGGGCACCCTCTTCGTGTCGCTGGCCCTGGTGATCTTCAACCAGGCCGGCTTGCTCACGGGCGGTACGGCAGGTGCTGCCTTTGTGCTGCACTACGCCACCGGCATCAGTTTCGGCAAGCTGTTTTTTGTGATCAACCTGCCCTTTTACTGGTTCTCCTGGAAACACATGGGGCGCGAGTTCACCATCAAGACCTTTCTGGCGATCGCCCTGCTCTCGCTGCTGACCGAATGGTCGCCGCAGGTCTTCGACATTGCGCAGATTCATCCGCTGTACGCGGCGC
>Ga0208514_100935_pt1 | contig 10016 bp, 12 predicted proteins | sample LakWasMet70_HOW9_2_FD_183900 | JGI IMG/M metagenome (GOLD analysis project Ga0208514, IMG submission 183900) | Freshwater sediment methanotrophic microbial communities from Lake Washington under simulated oxygen tension - Sediment Metagenome... | ecosystem: Environmental > Aquatic > Freshwater >...
TTGGTATTGGAGACCTTGGGCACGGGTGCCATTTCCACACGCCGGTTTTGCGCGCGCCCTTTTTCGTCCGCGTTGGGTGCTATCGGCTGCTCCGCGCCAAAGGCGGCGGCAAACACCATGCTGGAGGGCATGCCTTCGTCGATCAGCGCACGCGTGACGGTCAAGGCGCGTTGCGCCGAAAGTTCCCAGTTGTCTTCGAACTGGCTATTGCCGCCGCGTATCGATTTGTTATCGGTAAAGCCGCTCACCATCAACAGTTCGTCGCGGGCGGTCAGGTAGGACTTCAGCGGCACCACCAGGGTGTTGAGCAGTTGACGGCCTTCGGGCTGCAACTGGTCGGAGTTCAACGAGAACAGCACGCGGCCGCTGATGCCAATGCGTCCGTTGGTCAGCGTGATGCGCCCGGTGGACAGCGGGATCGCCAGCGCCTTTTCCAGCGTGATGCGGCGCTGCTCTTCCGCCTGGCGCTTCCTGACCTCGTCTTCGAGATGGGTTGCCATCTGCATATGGACCACCAGCACGCCGACCAGCAGCAGCACAAAGGCCCCCAGCAAGCCCGACATCAGGTCGCCAAACACCGCCCAGACCGGCGCCGTCTGCTCCATTCCCGCGTCCATGTCTTCCATGCTCAGGCGACCTCTTCAGCCAGCTGCGCCTGCTTGGCGGGCAGCTGGCGCAGCTCTTCAAACACTTCCTTCTGCGACATCAGGCTCAGGTCAATGATCTCGCGCGCCTGGGCCACGTAGTAGGCCAGTTGCTCGTCACTGCGTGCCATCGCCTTGTCCATCGCACCCTCAATGCGCTGCAGGTTGGCAATCAGTTTCTCGTTGGCGTCATTGAAGGACTTCACCGCGAAGCTGAAGGATTCGCTCAGCGCCGAAACCTCGACCGCGCTGCTGGTGACGTTGGCCGCAATGTCTGACAATTTGACGGCCTCCGCGTCCACCTTCTCGGCAAACTGGCTGCCGGCTTGGCCCAACGCCACGGCCGAGGACGCGACCAGCGAGTCGATGACCGCACGCTGCTCGACGGACGCATGGTTGATGGCATCCAGCAGCGAACCCAGTGTTGCCATGATGCGGCTGCGCTCCTCCAACAGCTCGTTGTCGCGCGCGACACTGCTGGACACCTCCTGGCGCAGCTTGCCAATCACTTCGGCGGCGGCGCGTGGCGCCTCGGACGCGGTTTCAATCAAGCGGGCAATCGGCTCTTCCAGCGCGGTGCCCAAGGTCGACAGGTGCAGGGTCAGCGCGGTTTGCAGTTCGCCCAGGCGCTCCACCGCGGCCTTGCCGCGCAAAGCCTCGTCGTCCCTGAGCACGGCAAGTTCGCCGCGCAATATGCCAACAGCCTGGTCCATGCGCGCATTGTGCTGTTGGGTCCAATCCGCTTCGCTGACGATACGTGAGCGCACCAGCTCCTCGGAACTGGCCATCAGGCGTTCTATTTCGTGCAAGGTCTTGCCAGCGCTGGTCTGTGCGCTTGCGGTGATGTCCTGCGCGGTTTGGGCCCAGGTGTTGCAGATGTCGCGTTGTTGCGCCAACGTCTGTGCGCCCGTTTGCCGCCATTCCTGCTGCAGCGTCGCCGCCATGGCTTGCAGCGAGCCCATCCATGCCTCCATGCGCTGGCGATCACCCGCAGCGTGGTCAGCCTGCAGCGTGGCGTAGGCCTCTTGAACCGCCGCCAGCAACGCGGCGGACCGTTGCTCAAACGTCTGGCCAAATGCGTTCAACGAACGGTCCAACCCGGCGACCAGTGTCGCTTGGGTGCGCTCCTGGTTGGCCAACGCCGCCGTCCAGGCGTCGCTCACGGTTGAGGCGGTCGCGCTGAACCGCGCGGTCAAACCATCGAGCTGTGTCTGTGTGGTGTCCACCATGCGCTCGTGCAGCAACTTGGCCTCTTGCGAAATGCCCGCCATGGCCGTTTCAAACACGGGTTGGATGCTGGCTCCCACCGCATGCGCGCTTTGACTCAGGCTGTCACGCAGGGATTGGCCGACGGAGCTTGCCAGCTCGGTGTAGACGCCTTTGACATCGCGGTGAAAGCCTTCCTGATTGCTCAACAGGCGGTCATTGAGTTGCCGGCTCATGTTTTCCATCTGCGCCATCATGGCCTGCATCTGCTCGACCACTGAGGGCAGGGCCTGGGACTGCAATTGCAGGGCCTTGTAGGTCTCCTGGCGCTGGTGCGTCAGCGAGAAACCGCGCAGCGTCGTCGCGATGGCGGTGTCCAGCATGTGCGCCGCTGCCATCCGTTCGCGTCGGCTGATGGCCGACATCAGACCCAACATCGCCGACGTGGCGACACCGGCCACCGACGTGCCAAATGCCAGCCCCAAGCCCTTGATGGGTGCGGCGAACGCCGCGCGTATGGCCTGCAGGTCGGTGGTGCCTTCCAATGCAAACACCGCCCCATTGAGCGTGACCACCATGCCCAGGAACGTACCCAGCATGCCCAGCATCACCAGCAGGCCCACCAGATAGGGCGTGAGTGCCGGGCCGGGCAGACCGACGCGCTCGCCCTCGATGCGCAGGCGCACGGGGTTCTGCAGGGAAGCGTGTACGCCGGCAAGCCACGCGCCCAGATCCGTCAGCTGGGGCGGAATCGCCGCCAGCGCCGTTGTCAGGGTGGCGCTCGCCTGGCGAAAGCGGTGCAGCTCCAGCGCACCGACGCCAAAGACCGCGGCAATGACCGCTGTCACCACCAGCGCCAACCCGTTGGTGCCAAAGAATCCGCTTGCGACCCACGCAACGGCCACGGCGCCCAGCACAAAGGCGCCGGCAAAAAAATGTTTGTTCATATCGGAAGTGTTTTCTCGTGATGGAATGCTTCGAGTAGGCCCACGGCCGGTTGAAGGCGCAGGTCCAGTTCGGCAAGCAGTACCGCTTGAAGTTCCGTGCAGAAGCGCGCCATCCAGGCGCCGGGCTTCATCCACAGATCGGGGGCATCGTCGCAAGGCTGCGTTTGCAGATGGGCCTTGCGCAGATGGTTGAACCGCTTTTCGAGCAGCGACGGCAGGGTTGACAGCAACCTGGCTTCGCGCTCGCTCAAGATGTCGTCGAATGCAGCATCCAGCGCGGCCAGTTGCCGAAGCCGGGCTGACGGGGCCCCAGCAACCCCGTCGCGCACCGCGGCCCGCACGCTGCGTACGCTGGTCTCCATGTCGCGCTGATGTGCCTGGTGGTATCGGCGAAAAGGCGCATAGGCTTTTGTGTCGTCAATGGGGGCCTCCAGCCGCGGCAGTACCAACTCCGCGCGGACCCTGCCGGTACCGGGTGCAGTGTTCTGGGTGATGGTGCGCTCCAGAGCGGCCCGTGCCTTGGCAAAACTGGCCTGCAGGGAGGCACCCGCCGGGGATGGCACGGCAGAAGACGTGCTTGGCGCCATTGCCGCGTTGGCATTGTGCACACCCGTCAGGCGAATGGCGTCCGTAAAGTCAATCCACAGCCCCAGTTTTTCTGCAAAGTCAACCGCCGGCCCGGCAGTTTCCAGAACGGCCAGATCGGCGAGGGTACGAATGAGCTGGGAGCTATGAAAATTGGTACGCGTCAGCGCTCGCGTCATAAGTAGGTGGGGTCCAGGTCAGCGCATCAACATCGGATGATGGGGCGGCGATTTTACCTTGGGAACGGAAGGGCCCGTTCAGGCATCCAGCTCGGGGTAATACCGGAAGATACCGGTCTCGTTGAAGGGAATGCGGCGCGCGCTCTGGAGGTAAGCCGCCACGCGGCGATGCTGCGCCACGCGGTCGCGCAGCGCCACCACACGCGGCGTTTTCTTCGCGGCGCGTCGGGTCGCCTTGGGGAACGCGTAGAGCAGGCCTTCCACCAACTGAAACAGCGACAGGTCGGCATAACTGAGCCGTCCACCCACGAGGTACTTGTCGCCCTTGGGGTTGCGCTCCAGCACGGCCTCTAGCCAGCCCAAAAACTTGGGAATGCGCTCGGTGCGAAACGCCTTGGCCGCCCGGGCGGCTTCCGGTTTCTGGTCTTCGTAATACAGCCCCGTGCCAACCGGGTGGTGCGTGTCGTGCGCCTCGTTCACGGCGTCGGCAATCGTCAGCTGAATCTGGTGCGTCCAGATGCGGTCGGCTTCGCTGGCGCCCACCAGTTTGAGCCGCGGCCCCAGGTACAACAGGATGGCGGCAGTCTGCGCAATCTCCAGCTTGCCGTCCACCAGGACCGGACAGGCAAAGGGCGGTCGCGCGGCCGAAGCGTCTTGCAGGCAATGCAGCAGCGCGGGCATGCCCTGCCCCCGCGCCGCATCACCGCGCGCCACGTCCGTGTAGGGTGCGCCGGCTGCCTCCAGCGCCAGACGGACAAATTCTCCGCGGCCTTGCAGGCCGGGCCAGTAATAGAGTTGGTAAGCCATGGCACATCGTAGCGCCGAACCGGCGAACGCTGTGCCGGGCAACGCTACGGTATATTGGTCCCCATTCACAAAGGGGAGGCCACAGGATGAGCGCAATCGGCAACGTTTTATGGTTTGTATTCGGCGGATTCCTGATGGGTCTCGGCTGGTGGCTCGCGGGCCTGCTGTGTGCCATCACCATTATTGGACTGCCGTGGGCCAAGGCCTGCTTTGTGATTGGCCAATTTGCGTTTCTGCCGTTTGGCAAGGAGGCCGTCGACCGCGCGGTGCTCAGTGGCGTGGGTGACATTGGCACCGGTGCACTGGGCACCATTGGCAATGTCATCTGGTTCATTGTCGCTGGCATCTGGCTGGCCATAGGCCATATCGCTGCCGCCCTGTGCTGCTTCGTCACCATCATTGGCATTCCGTTTGGCGTCCAGCACCTCAAGCTCGCCGCGCTGACACTGGCACCGGTTGGCAAGACCATTGTGGCCAAGAACACCGCCCGCGTGGGTGTCTGATGCCGGTCTATTTGAACTGCAGTCTTGCGCCGTTCAAGGGCACGGCGGTCAGGCTGTTCTTGGGCGAGCCGTCAATCAGCTTATCCGAGTAGGTGAGGTACAAAAGCACCTGCCGCGCCGGATCCACCATGCGCACAATGCGCAACTTCTTGAACAGGATGGAGCGGCTTTCGCTGAAGACCTCTTCACTCTTGGGGATGGGCACAGTGGACGAGATTGGGCCCACCTGCCGGCAAGCAATCGAAGACTCCGACTTTTCCGTAGCCAGCCCCAGCGCGCCGGTCACGCCGCCCGCCTTGGAGCGGGACACGTAGCAGGTAATGCCTGCCACTTTGGGGTCATCAAAGGCCTCCACCACAATTTTGTGGTCCGGACCAAATAGCTTGAAGGCAGTGTCCACCTCGCCGATTTGCTGCGCCAATGCGGCAGAAGCGAATGGGATGGCGAGAGCGAAGGCGATAAGAGGATTGGGTTTCATGGAGCTGATGTAGGTAGATTCTCAAGGTTGATAGCGAACGCGGTAGATTGCGCCGGCCTGGTCGTCACTGATCAGCAAGGTGCCATCCGGCATGGCGAGTACATCGACCGGTCGGCCGCTGATGGTCTCTTTGCCGGCGCCATCCTTGTTCAGCCAACCATCGACAAAGGTTTCCTGACCCAGCACCTTGCCTTGCGCGTCGAGCATCACGCGGACAACCCGGTAGCCGACTTTGGAACTGCGGTTCCACGAGCCGTGTTCCGCAATGAAGATATTGTTGCGGTACGCCGGTGGGAACTGCTGGCCGGTATAAAAGCGCATGCCGAGTGCTGCCACATGTGCGCCGAGCTTGACCACCGGTGGGGTGAATTCCGTGCAGGGGCGCTTGTTGCCGAATTCCGGATCGGGCAAGTCGCCCTGGTGGCAATACGGATAGCCGAAATGCTGGCCCGGCTTTTCAACATGGTTGAGCTCGTCATTGGGCACATCGTCGCCCAGCATGTCGCGACCATTGTCCGTGAACCACAGCGAGCGATCGCGTGGATTCCAGTCGAATCCGACCGAATTGCGCACGCCGGTCGCGACGGTCTCGAGCCCACTACCATCGGGCTTCATGCGCTGAATATTGGCGTAGCGTGCGCCTGGCTCACAGACATTGCACGGTGCACCCACCGGCACATACAACAGGCCATCGGGGCCGAAGGCGATGAATTTCCAGCCGTGGTGGGTCTCGGTCGGAAAGCCGCTGGTGACTGTGATGGGCGCCGGTGGATTGCGCAGGCGGTGGTCGACCCCGTCAAATCGGAGGATCTTCGATACAGCAGAAACAAACAGCTGCCCGTCGCGCCAGGCCACGCCAACCGGCATTTGCAGTCCGGACGCGATCGTGTGCACTGCTGTGGCCCGGCCCTGGTCCATTACAACCGCAAAGACTTTTCCTTCGCCCATGCTGCCGACGTACAGCACACCCTTGCCGTCCTTGAAGGAGCCCAACGCCATCTGGCGCGCGGTGGGAACGGCGGCTGTCAGCACCTCGATCTGAAAGCCTGGCGGCAAACGCAAGCTGCGCAGATCCGGTGCGGCGGCCAGCACTGGTGCGCACCACCCAGCGCTGCCAAGCCAGCAAATGGTCGCCAGTAGCGTCGTCAGTCGATGGGTCCATTGGGGATGCTGCATGGTGCTGATCCTTTTTATGTCAATCATTCGAGTCGCTCGTACTCGGAAATGACTTGCGCACCAAATAGTAGCAAGGCCGCAATAATTTCCATGCACAGCAGCGCGACGACGGTCGTGGTAAATGAACCGTACACCACGCTGGCTTTGGACAGTGTTGTGAAGTACCACACAAGAATGTGGCGGACGATCTCCCACACCATCGACACGACCAACCCGCCAATTACGGCATGGCTCAATGGCAGCCTTCCTACAGGCAACACCAGGTAAAGCGTCGCCACTATCAACACTTCGGCAGCAAACCCAAGCACATAGAAGATCAGGCCAGAGACTCCGACCAGTGACCAATCGCGATTCAGCAGATGCAAACCCTGTTGCGCCATCGTCTGGAGGACGATGGACGACAAGGTCAGGATCAGGAGTGCGATGCATAACAACAATACAAAGCAGTACGGCAAGACGGCGGAAACCAGAAAGTGACGCTTCTTGATGGCCCCCCGATGCGGAAATATGACCGCCATTGCCTTCTCCAGGATTCCGAAGGCAAGAGAGCTGAAGAACAGCATGGTCAGGACCAGCACTGCGCCCAGCGCGATCCTGTTGTCCAGGAATACGGCGATGTCCATCAAAACTGCCTTGGATTGGCTGGGGACCAGCCATTCCAGATAGCGCCCCAACGCGATGAGCAACTCACCTCGATCCACCAGATGCGAGAGGGTCAGAACCGACAGGATCAGGAGCGGCACCAACGACAGCAGCGCATAGTAGGCGATCGCTCCGGCCAGCATCATCCCCTGGTTTTTGTTGAACCCTCTCAAGGTCTGCATCGCAAATTCAAGCGGATGCGTCACCACGTGCCGTGCCGCCCGACTTATTCGCACTTGGCTGAGTTTCATCCGGGGTACCTATCGATCATAAGTGGACCAAATGTAGAACGGGGCCAAACAGACAAGCAGTGCGCCACCGCACAGACAGGCCCGCTCACGCGGACTATTGTCAATGAACACGTTACGGCCCGAGCAGCGTGCTCGTTCCATCGTTCGCTCACCAGGAGAAACACATGAGCCCATTGAACTCCCTGCCGTCCAACGCCACAGCCGTCGACGAAGACCTCGCTGAGCAGGCCCTCCCCGGCCACGGCATTCCGTCACAGGACCCGGATCCAGCGGCACAGCCTCCGATGGAGCCTGAGGATGCGGACCGCGAAGCCAATTCGGCGCTGGCGGGTGGCGGCGCGGTGGTTGGTATGGCGACCGGCGCCGCCATTGGCGCCGCGGTGGCCGGCCCGCTGGGGGCGGTAGTCGGAGCCACGGTGGGAGGCGTCGCCGGCGCAGTGGGTGGCGCAGCCGCTGGAGACGCGGCGAAATCGTAGGAATCGCACTGCACGCATCCTTTTCGTCCTAAGACGAAAAGGATGCGATCAGACGATGCTCAAGGTGTTGCGACTGCGGGCGCCTTCGTGCCGTAGTACGTGTGAATACCCTGTGCCCAGGCTTGATCTGACATGTTAGGCCAGTTGTCCTTGTCAAAACCGGGAGCACTCTCCAGGCGGTCTTTGGACACATCAAGGGTGAAGCGTTTGTTGTCGGTGTCAAGGATCAGCGCTTCCCAAGGCACTGCAAACAGCTTGTCACCCATGCCGAGCACTCCGCCGTACGAAAGAACGGCATAGCTGATGCGGCCAGCGGGTACATCGAGCATGATCTCCTTGATGTCCCCCAGGTCTTCACCCTGCCGGTTGTACACGTCGTTCCCCATCAGGGTGTCTGCGCCCATCAGCCGTGGGCCTGGGCCGTCGCTGTCCGACACCGCATACATCCCGTAACTGTCTTGTTCAACATAATTCATGGAAATTTCCTTGGAGAGGTTTGTGGGAAAGTGAGCGGGAATCAGGAACGTGCTTTAGCGGCGTCCTTCACTGCCTCGCGGGCATCTTTGGCGACCTCTTTGGCATCGCCATATCCCTTCTGGATCTTGCCCTCCACCTGCAGATTGACACCTTTGACTTCCTGCGATTTGCTGTCCACCAGCTTGCCGGTGGCTTCCTGCACTTTGCCAGCGATATCCTTTGCCTGGCCCTTGATTTGGTCTTTATTCATGTGATTTCCTTTTGGGTGATGTGGATTAACGAGCCTGATTCAAGCTCGGATCCAGATTAGCAACGGCCAAGCCTGTCGTCGGTGCGCTTGCATACACAGTTGGCTGTGTTGCCAATGTTGGCTGGCATACCGACAGAGCGGTCCATGAAAGGTGCAATAGACGCCTCAATGGTGTGACCGGAATCCGGCACGCGATCCGTCTTTTCATCTGAGGAGAATCCACAGTGCGTTTAGGTACAAAAGGCCGCTTCGCAGTCAGCGCGATGATTGACGTTGCGTTGCGTGAAGATCTCGGGCCGGTGTCGCTCACCGACATCGCTTCGCGTCAACACATTTCACTGTCATCCCTTGAGCAGGTGTTCAGCAAATTGCGCATGCAGGGGCTTGTGACCAGCATCCGTGGACCCGGTGGTGGCTACACACTCGGTCGCCGGACTGACGGCATCACGGTGGCAGACATCATCTGCGCAGTCGAAGATGCACCACCAGCAGAAAAGCGGCCAATCGCCACATCGGCGCATGAACTGACGCAAGACCTGTGGGATGCAATGAACGCGAAATTACTGCACTTCACACAGTCTGTAACCCTGAAGAGCCTGGTGCTTGGGCAGCTGGCCAAGGGTATCAAGATAGAGCAAAAACCTATGCCAAACCGTGGAGTGTTCAAGAAACCAATGCAACAGTCCATCCGTTCCAATGTGCCCAACTCGGTCTTTGCGCTGGGCCGGAGCCACTCTGTGCGTTGACGCACGGACAGCCCGTCACACCCCGTGGCACGCTCAGGTTCCATGGTGCATGGCGGGGTTGTTCCCTGTCAGGTTCTTGCCGTGGGAAACCATAACCCTGAAAGCGACCAATGACTACAACTCCAAAATCCAGCAAATTCTCTCGCCACGCGATCAACCTCGGAACCGCTCTCTTCGTGTCAGGACTTGTTCTTGGCTCAAACATGGCACTGGCTGCGCCTGATGGCGCAGCCTCGGCACCAGCCAAGGCAGCCAGCAGCGTCGAGCGCGTTGTGTCCGATAGCTGGATCACCACCAAAGTGAAGTCTGAAATTCTGGCCAACAGCGTGTCAAAAGCCTTCAAAGTGAGTGTCAAGACCAAGAGTGGCGTGGTTGCGCTGACGGGCAAGTTGCCCAGTCAGGATGCCATCGACCTGGTGAAAATGATTGCTGAAAAAGTCAAGGGCGTTAAGAGTGTTGACGTGTCAGGCCTTGTGATCGGGACCTGAAGAAGAAGCGTCCTGAGCGCGTGTCAGTTCATCGGCAAACTGGTGGTTGACATCGCGGTGGTGCGCCTCATCGGCGCGGATCACGACGATGACGTCGCGCAGCAAAGTGCCTGGGGCCAACTTCCAGTAGTCGACGGCGACCTGGGGTGCGGGCACATTCG
>Ga0208514_100940_pt1 | contig 9962 bp, 10 predicted proteins | sample LakWasMet70_HOW9_2_FD_183900 | JGI IMG/M metagenome (GOLD analysis project Ga0208514, IMG submission 183900) | Freshwater sediment methanotrophic microbial communities from Lake Washington under simulated oxygen tension - Sediment Metagenome... | ecosystem: Environmental > Aquatic > Freshwater >...
GGGCGCCGATGATGCACAGGCCTGGATTCGTGTCGCGGATCACGGCACAGGCATTGCACCGGAAATTGCCAGTCAACTGTTTCAGGCGTTTTTCACCACCAAACCCGATGGATTGGGCCTGGGCCTGAAGATCTGCCGCACGATACTTGAGGGGCATGGTGGCCGCCTGGAGTTTGAGAGCAATCCCCAGGGCGGCACCGTCTTCACCGTCTACTTACCCATTGCACCATGAACACGGTTCATTTGAATCTCTACATCGTTGATGACGACGAAGCTGTTCGCACGGGGCTGGGTAGCCAGTTCATCGCGCGGGGATATTCCGTTCGCGCATTCAAGTCTGGTGAGCTTTTTCTGACCGCAATCTCTGCAGCCTCCGAGGGGGTCGTCATCCTGGACTTGCGCATGGACCCCGGCATGGGAGGCATTGCCGTTTTCAATACGTTGCGTTCCATGGGTTGCCCGCTGCTGGTCTTGTTTCTGTCAGGGCACGGCACCATTCCGCAAGCCGTACAGGCCGTTAAAGACGGAGCGTTCGGCTGGCTTCCCAAACCCTGTGACGAAAACGATCTGCTGGAGCAGGTTCAGCGCGCCATGCAGACTGCCACGGCTGACAGCATCCGGCGCCGCGCCCAACGCGCCGCACGGAAACGGTGGGATACGCTGACGCCAAGAGAAGTCGACACCGCCCTGCTCGACGCGCTTGGAAAGACCGCCAAGGAAGTTGCAAAAATACTGACGGAACGGGACCCGAATCGTCCCATCAACTACCGTACGGTTGAAAACCACCGCTCGAGCGTGTACTCCAAATTGGGCCTGGAGAACAGCAATGAACTGCAAAAATTCCTGCGGGACAACGGTCTGACGGACACCTGAGCTTTCGAACGGAAGCGCCATGCAACAACCCGTCAGCACGCCACCCAGCAGGTTTCCTCGCGCGGTTGCGCCAGGCCCGACGGGTCGTGCTTTGGCACGCGGCATTGCTCTTGTTTTGATAGCGCTATGCGCCCATTCCGCGAGGGCTACACTAACATTTGACGAAGTACGTTCAGCCCACAAGCCCTCCGACACCAGGGTCCTGGACCGCCATGGCGAGTTGATCCACCGCCTGCGCACCGACGCCACGGTGCGCCGCGGCCCGTGGGTGGCGCTGGCGGACGTGTCCCCTGCCCTGCGCACGGCGCTGGTGCTGTCCGAAGACAAGCGTTTCTACGAGCACAGCGGCGTGGACTGGCAGGCCGTCAGCGCCGCCGCCTGGGCCAATCTGTGGAACAGCAAGACGCGTGGCGCCTCCACCATCTCCATGCAGCTGGCCGGGCTGCTGGACGAGGATTTGAAGCGCGGCAGCGGCGGGCGCAGCGTGGCGCAGAAGCTGGGACAGACCGTATCGGCCACGGTGCTGGAACGCAGCTGGCGCAAGGACCAGATCCTGGAGGCCTACCTGAATCTGGTGCCCTTCAGGGGTGAACTGGTGGGCCTGGATGCGATGAGCCAGACCCTGTTCGGCAAGGCGGCGCACGGGCTGGACGCGCGCGAGTCTGCCGTGGCCGCCGCGCTGGTGCGTGCGCCCAATGCCAAGCCCGCGCAGGTGGCGCAACGCGCCTGCGACGTGCTCAAGAGCCTTCGCACTGCAGGCACCGACTGCGATTCGCTGGACCTGTACACCGCGGGCGCCCTGCAACGGCGCGACTATGCGGCCAGCGATGGCATCGCACCGCATGTGGCGCGGCAGCTCGTCAGCGCGGCCGCGCGCGCCGCCATCCCCACCAGCATCAAGACCAGCCTGAGCGCCCCACTGCAGCGCTTCGCGGTGCAAACCCTGCAGCAGCACCTGCGTGAGCTCTCTGGCCGCCATGTGGAAGACGGCGCGCTGGTGGTGCTGGACAACGCAACCGGCGAGGTGCTGGCCTGGGTCGGCTCGTCGGGCGAACTCAGCAACGCGGCCGACGTGGACGGCGTCACCGCGCTGCGCCAACCCGGCTCCACGCTCAAGCCGTTCTTGTACGCCGAGGCGATTGCCGAGCGGCGCATCACCGCCGCATCGCTGCTCGAAGACTCGGGCACGCAGATCCAGACCTCGGGCGGCCTCTACATCCCGCAGAACTACGACCACCAATTCAAGGGCTGGATATCAACCCGCACCGCGCTGGGCGCGTCGCTGAATGTGCCGGCCGTGCGCACGCTGGTCATGGTGTCGCCTGATGCGTTTCACAAACAACTGGTCCGGCTAGGCCTGCCGCTGAAGGAGACCGGCGACTACTACGGCTACAGCCTGGCCCTGGGCAGCGCCGAGGTGTCGCTGCTGAACCTGGCCAACGCCTACCGCGCGCTGGGCAACGGCGGGCGCTTCAGCCCCACCACGCTCACCACCATACGCGCCCGCAGCGCCAAGCCCGCCGGGCGCGCCGCGCTGGACCCCGGCGCCGCCTTCATCGTCGGTGACATCCTCAGCGACACAAACGCCCGCGCCCGGACCTTTGGCACCGACAGCATCCTGGCCACCCGTTTCTGGACCGCGGTCAAGACCGGCACCAGCAAGGACATGCGCGACAACTGGGCACTTGGCTGGTCGCAGCGCTACACCGTGGGCGTGTGGGTGGGCAACGCCAGCGGCGCGCCGATGTGGGACGTGAGCGGCACCACCGGCGCGGCCCCCATCTGGGCCGCCGTGATGGGCTACCTGCATACCACCCAGCCCAGCCGCGCACCCAAGCCGCCCACGGGCGTGGTGCAGGCGCCGGTGCAGTTTGCAGACACTGCAGGCCCCGCACCACTGGAAGCAGCCCGCAGCGAGTGGTTCTTGCAAGGCACCCAGCAAACCAGCTTTGCTATGCATTCAGGAGCGCTACCATCAAATAATTCGAGGGCTAGAGGCACAAAAGGCTTGGAACTTTCCCGCCAGCAGCCGGCCCGCATCACATCGCCAACCACCGGCACCATCATCGCGCTGGACCCCGACATTCCCCCCAGGCACCAGCGCGTGCGCTTCACGGCCGAGGGTAGCAACCTGCGCTGGTTGATGGACGGCAAGCTGCTGGCCCAAGGCGCGTCCGCGCAATGGCTGCCCTGGCCGGGGCGGCATGTGGTGCAGATTGCGGATGCCAAGGGGAAAGTGCTGGATGAGGTGCGGTTGGAGGTCCGCGGCGCGGGGGTCAAAGCGCGGTGACACAATGACGGCATGACCTACGAACACCTGCTGCTGACCACCGACGGCCCCATCACCACCGTCACCCTGAACCGCGCCGACAAGCGCAACGCGCTGGCCCTGAACGTGATGCGCGAGCTGACGCAGGCCCTGCGCGCTATAGCCAACACCGAGGCGCGCGGCGTCATCCTCGCCGCCAACGGCCCGGTGTTCAGCGCGGGGCACAACTTTGCCGATATGGCCGGTGCCACACTGGAGCAGGCGCGTGAGTTGTTCTTGGTGTGCACCGAGATGATGAACACCCTCCAGCGCATCCCGCAACCGGTGGTGGCCCGGGTGCACGCGCTGGCCACCGCAGGCGGCTGCCAACTGGTGGCCAGCTGCGATCTGGCGGTGGCGGCGGACACCGCATCCTTCGCCATCCCTGGTGGCAAGGCCGGGCTGTTTTGCCATACGCCACTGGTCGCCGTCGCCCGCAACATCGGCCGCAAGCGCGCGCTGGAAATGGCCCTGACCGGCGACGCGATAGACGCCGCCACCGCGGCCGACTGGGGCCTGATCAACAAGGCCGTCCCACTGGCACAACTGGAAGCGGTCACGTTGGACCTGATCCAGCGCGCCACCCGTGGCAGCGCCCTGTCCAAGGCGCTGGGCAAGCAGGGCTTCTACCACCAGGTGGATTTGCCTCAGGGCCAGGCCTATGACTATGCCGTGGAGCGAATGGCCACGGCATCACTGACCGCCGACGCGCAGGAAGGCATTGCCGCCTTTTTGGAAAAGCGTGTGGCCAACTATGTGCAGATGCCGGATGCAAAACTTCCAAGCAATCCTGTTTGACCTGGACGACACACTGCACGACAAGTCCTACAACTTGGCTGCCTTTGCGCAAGCGCAGTTTGCAGCCTACACGCTCGCCAAACACGGAATCGAGTTGTCCCACTGGACATCGCGATACGTTGACTTCAACAACTTGCGCATTGAGAAAACAGAGGTCTTTGCGAGATTGCGGGCTGCGTTCAAGTTGGACTCTTCTTTGGCAGATACTCTGCGCGAGGACTTTGACGCCAACTCTGGGGCGGTGACGCGTCCCCTGCCCGGTCTGCATGCGTTGCTGCAATCCTGTCGCGCGCGCGGCATGAAGATTGGCATCGTCACCAATGGCCGTGATGCTTTCCAGCGGCGCAAGATTGCGGGCCTCGGTATCGAGAATGCCATCGATGCAGTCTTTACGTCGGGCGGTTTTGGCGTCAAAAAGCCTGACCACCGCATCTTTTTGGCATGCCTTTCGGCACTTGGTGCGAGGCCTGTGGCCTCAGTCATGGTGGGTGACGACTTCTCCGCAGATATGGAACCTGCGCGCCAACTCGGTATGCACACCATCTGGCGATCTGCGGTATCGTCACCACGCGTCAACTACTGGAGTGATGATCTCTATGCCATCAGTACTTATCTGCAAGAAATGGCTTAGCCCATTTTGCATCGCGGTCGCGATGGCCGCCGTCTGCGTGGGCGTTCACGCAGCAGAGGCGCCACTGCAAGCACCCAATGTGATTCCCATCTCTGCCGACCTGGTGACCTCGGGCCAACCCACCGCAGAGGCGTTGGCACATTTGTCGGAGCAGGGCTTTGGTGCGGTCATCTACCTGGCTCCGCCTACTGTTTCGGACGCGGTGCCCGCAGAAGCCGATCTGGTGCGCAAGCAGGGTATGGAATTCGTCAACATCCCCATCCCCTTCAACAAGCCGACGTCGGCGGACTTCCAGGCCTTTGTTGCGGCCATGGAGCGCCTGGGTGGCCGCAAAGTCCTGGTCCATTGCCAGGTCAACATGCGCGCGTCCAGCATGACGTTTTTGTACCGGGTCATCGCGCGGGGCGTCAAGCCGGAGCTGGCCTATGAATCCGTCGTAAAAGTCTGGTCACCGCACGGGCCCTGGAAAGATTTGCTGATCGCCGAGCTGAGCAAGGCGGGCGTCGCGTTTGAACCCTATTGACGGGGGACCACCATGCGTATCGCTGTCGTTTCAGACATCCATGGAAATCTCCCGGCACTGTTGGCCGTAGTGGCCGACTTCACGCGCCGTGGCGTGGACCAGGTTGTCAATCTGGGCGACAGCCTGTCCGGCCCCCTGCTGCCCAAGGAGACGGCACAGTACCTGATGGCGCAGCAGGACTGGGTGCATCTGGCGGGCAACCACGAGCGGCAGGTGCTCCACCTCCACGCCAAGTCCGGCGCGTCGGATAGCTACGCCCATTCGCAGCTGTCCAGCACCGAGTTTGAATGGATGGCGTCGCTGCCCTTCGTGCGCCCGTTGAACGATGACGTGTTGCTGTGCCACGGCACCCCCACCAGCGACATCACCTACCTGCTGCAGACCGCCGACCAGTCGGCCACACCCGCCGAAATTGCGACGCGCTTAGGCCCCGTGAGCGAGTCGCTCGTGTTGTGCGGCCACACACATGTGCCCCGCAGCGTGCGATCCGGCGGCACGCTGATCGTCAACCCCGGCAGCGTTGGGCACCCCGCCTATGCAGATACCTACCCCCGCCCCCACGTCGTGGAAACCGGATCACCCGACGCCCGCTACGCCATTGTTGAAAAACGCAATGGCGACTGGGTCGCCGACCTGATCAGCGTGCCCTACGCTTACCAGGAGATGGCCGAGCTGGCCCGTGTACGCAATCGCCCGGATTGGGTGTGTGCGCTGCTGACGGGGTTTATGGCGTGACTCCATGAACATCCTCTTCATCTGCAGCAAGAACCAGTGGCGCAGCCCCACCGCTGAGCAAGTCTGGCGCAGGCATCCGGGTCTGAGCGTGCGCTCCGCGGGCACCAGCCCCAACGCCCGGCATCCGGTGTCCAGTGCGGACCTGGCCTGGGCCGATGTGATTTTTGCCATGGAAGAGAAGCACAAATCGCGCTTGCTGGCGGAGTACCGCAGCGTGGTGGCGGACAAGACCATTCACGTGCTCGATATTCCCGACGACTACCGCTACATGGACCCGGAGCTGGTGGAGCAACTGCAGACCTCGGTGGGTGATATTCTGGATCTTGCCTAGCAGACGGTATTCACCATGCCCACCACCCAAGGCTACGCCCTCTTCCCCACCGCCATCGGTTCCTGTGGCATCGCCTGGGGCGCACGCGGCATCACCGGCGTGCAGTTGCCCGAACCGGACGAAGCCGCCACCCGTGCGCGCATGGCCAGTCGCTTCCCATCCAGCACCGAGGTAGACGCGCCACCCCCCGTGCAGCAGGCCATGGACGCGATCATCGCCTTGCTCAACGGCACGCCGACCGAGCCAAAAGACCTGCGCGACATCGTGCTCGACCTGGAAGGTGTACCGCCCTTTCACCAACGGGTCTACGCGGTGGCGCGCGGCATTCCACCCGGTGAGACCATGACCTACGGTGAGCTGGCACTCCAGTTGGGCGATCCCGGCGCGGCCCGCGCCGTGGGCCAGGCTCTGGGGGCCAATCCGTTTGCGCCGGTAGTGCCCTGCCACCGCATACTGGGCGCCGATGGGCGGTCCGGCGGTTTCTCGGCCAGCGGTGGTGTGTCGACCAAACTGCGTTTGCTGGAAATAGAAAAGGCCCGCTTTGGCGGGCCAGGTTTGTTTGACGAGCGGCCGGAAACTGCCCCGGTCGCTCCGTCCACCGTCAAGCCCGTTTGACAGCGCCTGTCGGAAGGGGCAGCGGCTGTTTGCGGCTTTCACCCATGAGCAGGCGGATGGCAAACCAGGCCAGGAAGAGGACGCCCACGCTAAACACGATGTCGCCCGGTACACGCAGCCAGACCATGGTTTCCATGAAGGGGGAATGCACCACTTCCGGCGAGCGGGCAAACCACATGCCCTTGGTCACACTAGCCCAGGCCTGGTAGATGCCGGCCGGCACCAGTGAGATGAAGACCATCATGCCCAGACCGATGTTGAGCGACCAGAACATGGGTGCCAGCAGGCGGTCCGACCAGGCCAGGCGGTTCGACAGTCCGCGCAGGCAGAACAGCAACAGGCCGATACCCAGCATGCCGTAGACACCAAACAGTGCGGCGTGACCGTGGGCGGCCGTCATGTTCAGGCCCTGCATGTAGTACAGGGCAATAGGCGTGTTGATGGAGAAGCCCAGCAGACCGGCGCCCACCACGTTCCAGAAGCCGACAGCGATGAAGCACAGGATGGACCATTTGTAGGCCTGCACCCAAGGCGCAGCCTTGGAGCGCTGGTAGTTGCGATAGGCTTCGACGCCGATCATGGCCAGCGGCACCACTTCCAATGCCGAGAACATGGCGCCAATGGCGATGACAAAGGTGGGCGTGCCGGTGAAGTACAGGTGGTGCAGCGTGCCCAGAATGCCGCCAAACAGGAACACGATGGTCTCCAGGATGATGGCACTGTTGGCGGTGCTGGCGCGGATCAGACCCAAACGGGTGAACAGCAGCGCAATCACGGCGGTGGCGAACACTTCAAAGAAGCCTTCCACCCACAGGTGGACCAACCACCAGCGCCAGTATTCGATCATCGAGTAATGGGTGTGCTTGCCCCAGGTCAGGGACGTGGCGTAGAAGCCGCCGATGCACAGGGCTGCCAAGAACACCATGGCAATCAGGCCACGGCTCTCGGACGGAGTCTTCAGCGCAGGCATCAGTCCGCGGCCGAGCAGCGTGACCCAGAACAGCAGGCCGATGAACAGCAGGATCTGCCAGATGCGACCCATGCTGGTGAATTCCAGCCCCTGGTTGCCAATCCAGAACGAGAAATCGTTGCCCAAGTGTTGCAAGGTGCCCAGCCAGCCCATTGCGGTGGAGCCAACGACGATGAACAGCAGCGCATAGAACAGCACGTCCACGCCCAGCTTCTGGTATTTGGGCTCGTGGCCGGAAATCGCCGGTGCGATGTACAGGCCAGTGGCCAGCCAGGCAGTGGCGATCCACAGCACCGCAAACTGGGTGTGGATGGTACGGCTGACCGTAAACGGCAAGATCTGCGCCAGCGGGAAGCCGAAGAAGCTCTGGCCTTCGACCGCGTAGTGGGCGGTGATGACCCCCATGCCCACCTGGGCCAGGATCAGGCCGATCACGACATAGAAGTACTTGCGCGTGGCCTTCATCGATGGCGTGGGTTTCAGGTCAAACAGCGGATCGGCCTTGGGTGGCTTGGGATCGCCTTCTTCCTGGTGCGTCGAGTGGTAAAAAATCATGCCGGCGATGGCCGCGATCATGAAGATGATGCTGGCAATCGACCAGATGCCCGCGCCTGCGGTGGGCGTGTTGGCCACCAGGGGTTCGTGGGGCCAGTTGCTGGTGTAGCTGAGATCGGTCTCACCCGGCCGGTCGGTGGCCGCGGACCAGGCGGACCAGAAGATGAACGCGGGCAACGCGTTCAGGTCAGCGGGGTCGGTCAGGCTTCCCGCGTTCATCGCGTATTGCTCGCGCAATGCGTCCAGAGACGGGTCTGCACCAAACAGTGCGGTGTAGTGCTGTACCACGCGCTGGACGGCCTCGGCGCGGTCCGGCGACAGGGTGATGGTGTCGGTGGCTGCGTCGTAGGTGTTGGTGCGCATCTCCGCTTTCAGGCGGCTGTTGAGCGCCGCCTGCTGCTCCAGGCTCAATGCGTCAAAGGCGGCTCCAAAGTCGCGTTGGGCCCAGACCTCACGCAGCGCCAGCGCTTCGCGGTGCAGCCAGTCGGCCGACCAGTCCGGGGCGACATAGCTGCCATGCCCCCAGACCGAACCCAACTGCTGGCCGCCGGCGGCCAGCCAGGCCTCCTGGCCACGCTGCACCTGACCGGGGGAGAACAATACCGTTCCTTTGGAGCTGACGACGTGTTTGGGAATGGGTGGCGCGGTCAGATAGATCTCTGTCCCGACCCATCCCAGAACGGCAAAGGACAGCGCGCAGATGACTGCGAGCCAGGTCCAGAGTTTGCGCGTGGCGTGCATGGCAAGGTTCCTTCTTGGTAGTGGTGAAAGTGCACGGGATGGGATTTGTCCCAACCCAATAACATGCATGCTACATGAATCATATAAAAGATGCAAGTAATTTGCATCAATAAACTACAATCCACGTATGTGCTGCTGTGCAGCCCCGTCTGTTACCTTTTCATACCGGAGTTCTCATGCGGCTCACCGACTACACCGACTACACACTGCGGGTGCTGATGTTTTGCGCCGTGCACACGGATCGCCCCATTTCGATCGCGGAGATTGCGGACGGGCACGGGATCTCCAAGAACCATCTGATGAAGATCGTCAACGATTTGGCCCGCCAGGGCGTCCTGCAAACCAAACGCGGACGGGGTGGCGGATTGCGGCTGCTCAAACCCGCGTCGGACATCCGCATCGGTGAAGTGGTCCGCAACACCGAGACCGACTTTCACATGGTTGAGTGCTTTGACAAGGCCCGCAATTCCTGCAACCTGTCTGCGCACTGCAAGCTGAAGAATGTGATTGGCAACGCGACGGATGCCTATCTGGCCGAACTCGACAAAGTCACGCTGGCCGACATCACGCAGGCGACGACGGACACCATCCCGGCTGCCAATCCAACAGTCAAATCAGTGCCAGTCAGTGCGATCAAGGGCCTCTCGCGAAAGACCAGCTAAGGTTCACAACGCCATGTAGCGCCCCACCCGGTGGTTGGTGGCCAGCGTCTGGTTCAGCACCACGGCCCCCAGCACCGACAGCGCGGTATGCTGCCAGTCCACCACCGCCAGGGAGCACAGCACGATAGCGCAATCCAGCGCCATCTGGATGCGCCCGGCCCGCCAGCCAAAACGCTCCTGCAAAAACAGCACCAGCACGTTGAAGCCGCCCAGGCTGGCA
>Ga0208514_100949_pt1 | contig 9863 bp, 9 predicted proteins | sample LakWasMet70_HOW9_2_FD_183900 | JGI IMG/M metagenome (GOLD analysis project Ga0208514, IMG submission 183900) | Freshwater sediment methanotrophic microbial communities from Lake Washington under simulated oxygen tension - Sediment Metagenome... | ecosystem: Environmental > Aquatic > Freshwater >...
GCACCCAGAGACTCATTGAAGAGTGAGCGCATATCCCGCAACGGCAAGGGTTGCTGTGAGCAAATTAACGCAGTCTCCAGGACCCGTTTTGCATCCGCCATATTCATAGTCAGGCTTTATCGGAAACGCCACCATCGCGGTGACCAATCAAAGAGATTCCAAACGGACGGCAGCAGATGTGAAGACTTCACCGTGCCTACTCCCGGCAAAGCTCGGGGTATTTATCAGGGACTTTTAACCCGTGTTGGAGGATTGTAGCGCAGCCCCCAGTCATGCAGCAGTTCCATAAAATCAATTGGAGGAGCCAATTCAAACACCATCGGCTTCTCTGTCATCGGATGGGAAAAAGCCAGACGGAAGGCATGCAATGCCTGGCGTTGCATCGCGTTCACCGTGCTCCCGCCATAAACGGCGTCAGCAACAAGCGGATGCCCCAAAGAAGCCATGTGGACTCGAATCTGGTGGGTTCGGCCAGTGTGGAGGATGCACTGCACAAGGCAACCGGCCTCGGCATTTCCCAATAATACAAAGTCGGTCTTGGCGGTTTTGCCAGACTGACTCTCAAGATTCACGCAAGCCATGCGCAAACGGTTGCGCGGGTCACGACCAATTGCCAATTCGACTGTCTTATGCGCCGGGCCAGTCCAGCGGGCGTGCGCGACGGCCAGGTATTGGCGACTGACTTCACGTGCCGCAATAGCCTGTATCAATCGATCCATTGCCGTCCTTGAGCGTGCCACGACCATCAAGCCACTCGTATCCTTGTCCAGACGGTGAACGATCCCGGCTCTGGGAACAAGCGAGAAACCCTTGTCATATGCCAACAAGCCATTGAGCAGGGTGCCACTCCAGTTTCCTGGCGCAGGATGCACCACCAAGCCGGCTGGCTTGTTGATGACCAGAATGTGCTCATCTTGGAATACTACCTCCAAGGGCATCGCCTGGGGGGTAAAAGCCTGACTTTGGGGGGTGGGCTTGAGCTCAATAACGAGAGCGTCCCCGACACCCACACGGGACGACACCTTGCGAACGATCCGGCCATTGACTGCCACCAATCCGGAGTCAATCAATTGCTGCAGGTAGTTTCTGGAGAACTCGGGGACCCCTTCAGCTAGCGCGCGGTCCAGTCGCGCACCGTGCTGAGCGGCGGAAACGCTCACGGTGCGCCACTCCACTTCAACGCCGGTGTCATCCAACTCTTCAGAGTCTGTCACTATTGGGTCGCCCGATATAATTCCTGTGCTCTGTTTCAAGAAAGTTTCCTAACATGCTTCGTGTCAAATTATCGGTCGTTTGCGTTTCACTGCTGGCGACCGTCGCACTCTTGACAGCCGGTTGCTCCAGTACGCCGGTTGACAAGACTGCCGCGATGAGCCCCAACAAGATCTACGCCGAAGCCAAGGATGAAATGGCGGCGAGCCAATGGGAGCGTGCGATTCCATTGTTGGAAAAGCTCGAAGCACGGGCCGCAGGCACCCCGCTGGCACAGCAGGCACAGCTGGACAAGGCGTACGCGCAATACAAGTCCGCGGAAACCGCACAGGCCTTGGCAACACTGGAGCGGTTCATGAAGCTGCACCCGGTCAGTCCGGCATTGGACTATGCAATTTATCTCAAGGGCGTTATCAACTTCAATGACGATCTTGGCCTGTTCGCCAAGTTCACCCGTCAGGATTTGGCGGAACGTGACCAGAAGGCGTCGAAGGAGTCCTTTGAGGCATTCAAGGAATTGGTCGATCGATTTCCCGATTCGCGATATGCCAACGATGCCCGCCAGCGCATGAACTACATTGTGAGCTCTTTGGCCCAGTATGAAGTACACGTCGCCCGGTATTACTACAAGCGTGGCGCCTATTTGGCTGCGGTGAACAGGGCGCAAGTTGCAGTTTCGGACTACCGGGAAGTGCCCGCTGTGGAAGAAGCGCTGTACATCATGTACAAGTCCTACGACGCGCTGGGCATCATCCAGCTGCGGGACGACACCAAGCGCGTGCTGGAAAAGAATTATCCGCAGTCAGATTTTCTGGTGCGCGGGTCGCGCGCCATCACTGATCCGTGGTGGAAGGTTTGGTGAGGGCTCGCAAGGCCCGAACAAACTCTTCTTGGGTCGCTAAGACCTGCATGGCGGGTAACGCCGCCAGAATCCGGCGACCATAGCCCATCCGGATCAGCCGCACATCGCATACGACCAGGATACCGCGGTCGGTTTCCCTGCGGATCAGGCGTCCGGCACCCTGCTTCAATGCGATGGCAGCCTGCGGCACATGGAAATGGTGGAAAGGATTCTTTCCATTGCGCTGAAAGTGCTGCGCCCGGGCCTCCACAACCGGGTCGCCAGGCGGTGAAAAAGGCAGCTTGTCAACGACCACCAGCTGCAGCGCATCGCCGGGGACATCAACACCTTCCCAGAATGACGCCGACCCGACCAGAACGCAGCCGTGACCGCCCGGTGTGGCGCCGTTAACAAAGCGCTCGGTCAACTCCCGCTTGGGCGACTCCCCTTGTACCAGCACTTCGATGGCAGATGACTGCGCAAAGTGGTGCCGTAACGTCGCAGCAATTTCACGCATCGCCCGCAGCGTTGTAGTCAAGACCAGCGTACGGCCTCCCAAAACAATCGATGCATCAGCTACCAGCGCAGCAACCGCCGCACTGTGGCTGGATTCGCCAGGATTGGGCATCTGCGAAGGGACATATATCGCAGCCTGCGACGGGTAATCAAAAGGGCTTTGCACTTGCAAGACCTTTGCGTCCCGCAAGCCGCAATCTTCCAGGAAGTGCGCCATGGTCGCGTCATGGCCCAAAGTGGCCGACGTGAAAATCCACGACTTTCGACTCTTCGTCTCCGCATCCGTCGCAAAGACGCGAGTCTGCATGGTTTCTGCAATATGCAGCGGTGATTGGACCAGTCGAATCTGCGTGCCCGCCTCCAGCCACCGAACGAAACCCGGCTGCACGGGGTGGGAGAAAATGTCGAGTTCCGCTGTCAAGCGCTGCGCACGTTCCTGCAACCCCTGTGTTTCCGGAGACATGTCCTCAATGCTGCGCAGCACAACATCTGTCTGCTGCAAGCTGGCGTGCAAATCGGCAACTGCGCGCTGCCATCCCTGCGCATCAACCCCCACCGGTTCCCCGGAAAACCAGGCAATGCGTCCCACCTGGTTACCCTCGCCAATGAGTCGACGCAACGAAAGAACGCTGCTCGCCAGCTCAGCAACCAGCGCCCGCCAGTCTGCAACACCCAACGCCAGTTTCTGGCCCTGTTGAGTGAGATCACGACAAAACCCGTCCAGCTGGTACGTGGTGATCTGCCGTCCCAGAAACTGGACCCCGATTTCATTGAGCTGATGCGCTTCGTCGAACACCACTGCCTGGACCGTCGGCAGCAATTCCGCCACGCCCGACTCACGAATGTTGAGATCAGCAAAAAACAAATGGTGATTGATGACAACCACATCCGCGGACATGGCCTCACGCCGGGCCAGATTGACATGGCAAACCTGAACCTGCGGGCACTGCGCACCCAGGCAGTTTTCGCGGGTGGATGTGACCAGCGGAATGACCGCAGAACGCTCATCGATCTGGATCAGCTCGGCCAGATCTCCGGCCCGGGTGGTCAGGGACCACGCTTCAACTTGTGCCAGATCCCGCAGGACCGCCCCACTTTGTGTTGCGGCATCCTGCCGAGCATCTGACAGGCGGTGCAGGCACAAATAGCTGCTACGCCCTTTCAGCAGCGCCGTGCGAACCGGTACGCCCAAAGCGGCAACCAGCCGTGGAATGTCGCGACCAAATAACTGGTCCTGCAGGGTTTTGGTCGCGGTAGACAGCAAAACACGCTCCCCACTCAGCAAGGCAGGTACGAGGTAGGCAAAAGTCTTGCCAACCCCTGTACCCGCCTCGACGACCAGAACGCCACCTGAGTCCAGGGTCGCTGCGACCGCCTGAGCCATCGCGGTCTGACCGGCGCGTGGGGAAAACTCTTTAACGCTTTGTGCCAATCCGGCACCAGGATCAAAGGCGCGAGCAACCGCCTCTTGCAGGCCCATGCTTCAGGCGGGCTCGTTGGGCTGCAGTTCCCGTTCCACCCGGGCAATCTCATCGCGCAGCGACAGACGGCGTTTTTTCAAGCGGCGCATCATCAACTCGTCGACAGGCGAATCGTCGGCGGCCCGGTCGATCATTGCGTCCAGATCTGCGTGTTCAATGCGCAATTCGATCAGCTGGCGCTCTGGAGAATGGAGATTTGTTACCAAGGGCAATGGATGTAAGTACGGGTTTAAACTACGGGTTGACAAGCCGCGCTGGCTTGATAATACGACCTTCCGTCTATTTGCAGAAAGTATTGCTTCACAAGCAACCCAACATGGCCACTGGTTACCGACTCACTGCTTCTACCGGCATTCACAAGGGGGACCGCGAATACCAGCAGGACCAGATTGCACTGCTGAAGCACCCCCGGGTCAACGGCTGCATTCTGGCCATCGTAGCCGATGGCATGGGTGGCCGCAGTGGCGGCCGCAAGGCTTCGGATCAGGTCATGATGACGTCCAAGCAGCTATTTGACCGCTACGACCCCGATACCGATGACGCGGCGGCTATCCTGGCGCAGGTGGTGCAAGAGGCGCACATCGTCATCAAACTGACCGCCATTTCGTCCGAAGAAGAACCACACAGCACACTGGCCGCGTTTTTGATAAACGCCAAAGGTGACTGCCATTGGGCCCACACCGGTGATTCTCGGATTTACCACTTCCAGGGCAGCCGTTTCATCAAACGGACCATGGACCACTCCTACGTACAGGCACTGGTTAACCGTGGCGAGATTACCGAAGAACAAGCCACCGTGCACCCCCAGTCCAACATTCTGATGGGATGCCTGGGCACCGAGAATGAGCCGCCGGTCGATTTCCATTTCATTCCACAGCTGCGTGCCGGCGACATTCTGATGGCCTGCAGTGATGGCATTTGGCATTACTTCAATACCGGAGAGCTGGGCTCGGTGTTGTCCTCGCTTTCCGCCCGCGAAGCGACCGAGTTCTTGATCGAAAAGGCCCGTTCCCGTGGTCGCGGGGTTGGCGACAACCTGTCCATCGTGGTAGTAAAGCTCGAACCCCTGACCGCCGGGTCGTAACGCCCTGCCCTATTGCACTATGGCGCCACGGGGAGCGGTGGGCTGCCCACGCCCTTGTCCAACAGGCGCTGGTCCCGGTCCTTACGCCGCTTCTCCAAAGCCTTCTGTTTCTCAGCGTAGGCCTCGCGGTTCGCTTCAACCTCCTTGGGGTCGAGCGTCGAGGTCGATTTGCCCGCGGGCTGCGGGCTGCCAGCGGGATGGGCCCTTAGCTGGTGGTTCAGGATTTTGTCATCCTGTGCCATTTTCTTGTCACCCTGCGACGTGCGATCCGGTCCCGTTTGCAACTCTAGTTGGCGTACGGCCCGGTCGGAGGATTTTTCTTCGCTGCGCTGCAGCTGTTCCAGACCCTTTTGGCGCCGTTCCAGTGCATTGAGGGCGGCTTCCTGTCGTTTCAGGTCCGAAAGCAGCTTGCGTCGGCGTGCGCTGACCTTGTTTTGGCAGTCCGTGACCGCAAACTTGGACAGACACGCAGACTCCTCGGCATCGAGCTCGGCCGTCTTTTGCTGTCGCGTGTTGTCAATGCGCGCGCGCGCTGACGCGTGGTTGCCCAAACCCGACGACGCATCCTGCTGACTCCACGCCGGGCAAGCGAGCAGCCATGCGGCCAGAACACACAGTTGCAGAGGCTTCATGTCAGGCCCGTATCGACTACCCGTCGCTCCGACGCAAGATACTCCGGTGACTGCATTTCGCTTAACCGTGAAACGGTCCGTGGAAACTCATGCGCCATAGGCCCCTCGGTATACAGGTCAATGGGCGCCACTGCCGCCGACATGACCAGCTTCACCCGCCGGTCGTACAGCACGTCAATCAACCAGGTAAACCGCCGCGCCTCGGACGCCATGCGGACTGACATTTGCGGCACGTCGCTCAGGAACACCGTGTGGAACTGTTGGGCCAGCTCCAGGTAGTCGTTTTGCGAACGCGGGCCACCGCAAAGGGTCTTGAAATCAAACCACACCACGCCACCGGCCTTGCGCCAGGCCCAGATGGTGCGGTTTTCGATGTGCAGCGCACGCTCTTCGTCGTGTGTTTCAGCCAGTTCATTGAACGCGGCTTCCATCGCTTTGTCGGCTTCGGGCCCATTGGGCACGTGGTAGAGCTTCACGTGCTCCAGGGTGCGGCCACGGTAGTCCGTACCGTTGTCGACGTTGATGACTTCCAGTTCGGCATTGAGCAATGCTATGGCCGGCAAAATGCGGTTGCGATGCAGGCCGCCGGGATACAAGTCATCGGGTTTGAAATTGGATGTCGTCACCAGGCCCACCCCGTTGGCAAACAACGCGGCCAATAGCCTGTGCAAGATCATGGCGTCCGTGATGTCCGCCACGTGAAATTCGTCAAAGCAGATTAGCTTGTAGCGCTCCGCCATGCGTTCGGCCAGCTTGTCCAGCGGATTGACCGTACCCTGCAGTTCCGCCAGTTCGCGGTGCACCTCGCGCATGAACTCATGGAAGTGCAGCCGCGTCTTGCGCTTGAGCGGCACGGCGTTGTAGAAGCAATCCATCAGAAAGCTCTTGCCCCGCCCCACACCGCCATACATGTAAACCCCCCGGGGAATTTCGGGATGGTTGATCAGTTTCTTCAGTCGATTGGAACGTTTTTCCTTGTAATGCGCCCACTCGGTCGCACACCGCTCCAATGCCTCCACCGCGCGCAACTGGGCCGGGTCTGGCGTGTAGCCCCGCGCGGCCAGCTCGGCTTCGTAGGTTTCCTTGACGTTCACTGCATCAGTTTTCTGGTTGCTATCCAATTAATAGCTGCTAGCCCAATTTATACGAGGGCTAGCAGCCATTTTTACGCAATGACAATCAGAAATTCAGGGTCCGCTTGTCCACTGCCAGAGCCGCTTCCTTGGTGGACTCACTCAAGCTGGGGTGGGCATGGCAGATGCGGGCAATGTCTTCGGCACTGGCCTTGAACTCCATGGCCACCACGGCCTCGGATATCAACTCGCTGGCCTGCGGACCAATGATATGCACACCCAGGATTTCGTCGGTCGTGGCATCGGCCAGGAACTTGACGAAACCGGTCGTGTCGCCCAGCGCACGGGCGCGGCCATTGGCCAGGAACGGGAAGGAACCCGCCTTGTAGGCCACGCCGTCGGCCTTCAGTTGCTGCTCGGTGCGACCGACCCAGGCGATCTCGGGGCTGGTGTAGATAACCCATGGCACGGTGCCGAAGTTGACATGGCCGTGCTGACCGGCAATGCGCTCGGCCACCGCCACGCCCTCTTCTTCCGCTTTGTGCGCCAACATTGGGCCGCGCACCACGTCACCGACCGCCCAGACGTTGGGCAGATTGGTCTTGCAGTCGCCGTCCACCACAATGGCGCCGCGCTCGTCGAGTTGCAGGCCCACAGCTTCAGGATTCAGGCCTATGGTGTTGGGCACGCGACCAATAGACACGATGAGCTTGTCCACGTCCAGCGTTTGGGCTTCGCCCTTGGCATTGGTATAGGCAATCGACAGGCTCTTCTTGGTGGCGCTGATCTCGCCGACCTTGACACCCAGTTCGATCTTCAGGCCCTGCTTGGTGAAGACCTTGAGCGCCTCCTTGGCGACCTGCTCGTCGGCCGCACCCAGGAAGGTCGGCAGACCTTCGAGGATGGTGACTTCGGAGCCCAGGCGGCGCCAGACGGAACCCATTTCCAGGCCAATGACGCCGGATCCGATGACACCCAGACGTTTGGGAACTGCGCCGATGCGCAACGCACCGTCGTTGGACAGGATGCGCTCTTCGTCAAAGTGGGCGCCCGGCAATGCGCGTGCATTGGAACCCGTGGCCACGATGATGTGCTTGCCCAACACCGACTCCTCGGTCGCACCTGCCACGTTGATGACATAACCGTCCGGGGAAGCCTTGACGAAGGAACCACGACCATGGAAGAAGGCAATCTTGTTCTTCTTCAGCAGGTACTGGATGCCGTCGTTGTTCTGCTTGACCACGCTGTTCTTGCGGGCCACCATCTTGGCGACATCCATGCTCACGTTGGAGGCGGAAATGCCATGCTCGGCAAAATGGTGGTTGGCGTGGTCAAAGTGCTCGCTGGATTGCAGCAGCGCCTTGGATGGAATGCAGCCCACATTGGTACAAGTGCCGCCCAAGGCCGGGCCACCCTTGTCGTTCTTCCACTCGTCGATACAGGCCACGGTGAAGCCCAATTGGGCGGCGCGGATGGCGGCGATATAGCCACCAGGGCCACCACCAATGACGATCACGTCGAATTGCTTGCTCATGTTCTCAGTTCCTTAAATGTCAAACAGCAAGCGAGCCGGATCTTCCAGCGCTTCCTTCATGGCCACCAGGCCCAGCACGGCTTCGCGGCCGTCGATGATGCGGTGGTCATAGGACATGGCAAAGTAGTTCATCGGGCGCACCACCACCTGGCCGTTTTCCACCATGGCACGGTCCTTGGTGGCGTGCACGCCCAGGATGGCCGATTGGGGCGGGTTGATGATGGGGGTGGACATCATGGAGCCGAAGGTGCCGCCGTTGGAGATGGAGAAGGTACCGCCGGTCATGTCTTCAATGCCCAGCTTGCCGTCCTTGGCTTTCTGGCCGAATTCGGCGATCTTCTTCTCGATCTCGGCAAAGCTCATCTGGTCGGCGTTGCGCAGAATCGGCACCACCAAACCACGGGGCGAGCCCACGGCGATACCCACGTCAAAGTAGCCGTGGTAGACGATGTCGGTGCCGTCCACGGACGCGTTCAGCACCGGGAATTTCTTCAGGGCATGCACGGCGGCCTTGACGAAGAAGCTCATGAAGCCGAGCTTGACGCCATGCTCCTTCTCGAAACGCTCCTGCATGCGCTTGCGCATGTCCATGACCGGGGCCATGTTGATTTCGTTGAACGTGGTCAGGATGGCGTTGGTGCTTTGCGATTGCAGCAGACGCTCGGCCACACGGGCGCGCAGGCGGCTCATGGGCACGCGCTCTTCGGGGCGGTCGCCCAGGTGCAGCGCGGCAGGAGCCGCAACCTGTGGCAATACCTTGGTCGGAGCCCCCGTGGGGATTGAAACTGTCGCTATGGATTTCGTAGCAACGCCAGCGGCGACGGCACCCAGCACATCACCCTTGGTGACGCGGCCATCCTTGCCCGTACCGGCCACGGCATTGACCGACAGGTTGTTGTCGGCCAGCAGCTTGGCCGCAGCGGGCATGGCCACACCGGCCTTGGAGGTGCCGGCAGGTGCTGCTGCGGTAGCGGCGGGCGCCGCCACGGCGGCAGCCGGTGCAGCGGCAGGTGCCGCAACCGCGCCAGCAGCGCCTTCGGTGTCGATGCGCGCGATCAGCTGCTCGGCGGCGACGGTCGCACCATCGGCGGCCACGATCTCCACCAGCACGCCGGCGCTGGGCGCTGGCACTTCCAGCACCACCTTGTCGGTTTCCACGTCAATCAGGATCTCGTCCACCAGGACCAGATCACCGACCTTCTTCTTCCACTGCAGCAGGGTGGCTTCGGCCACGGACTCAGAGAGCTGAGGTACTTTTACTTCTACGATTGCCATTTTGTTCTTTCCGAATTGTGTGTATGAAGGGGCTTCTGGCTTACTTGCTCAGGACAAAGCCCTTGAGCTTGCCGAACGCGCCTTCAACCAATGATTTCTGCTGCTCCAGGTGCAGGTGCGAGTAGCCCACGGCAGGAGACGCCGACGCGGCACGACCGGAGTAGCCCAGGCGTTGTCCGTCCACCATGTTTTCGTGGATGTAGTGCTGCACGAAG
>Ga0208514_100954_pt1 | contig 9817 bp, 9 predicted proteins | sample LakWasMet70_HOW9_2_FD_183900 | JGI IMG/M metagenome (GOLD analysis project Ga0208514, IMG submission 183900) | Freshwater sediment methanotrophic microbial communities from Lake Washington under simulated oxygen tension - Sediment Metagenome... | ecosystem: Environmental > Aquatic > Freshwater >...
CTGCTGGCCGGTATTGAGCATGGACAGCGTGGTCTGGCTCTTCAGCCGGGCGCGGCGCAGGCGCTCCAGGCTCTCGTCATAGCGCTTGGCCTCGAAGCCTTCGTTGTTGAAGTATTTGACGGTCTCGTAGTTCAGCAGCGAATCAACCGCCTTGGTATGCGCGGCCGAATCGAACTCGTTGGCCTCGCGGCGAAACTTGGTGCGCCACTCGGTCACCAGCACGGTGAAGGTGATGTACAGCGCCAGCGCCGCCAGTGTGATCCACGCAAACCACACGTCAAACTTGACCGCCAGAATGCTCAGCACCAGGGCCACCTCGATCAGCGTGGGCACGATGCTGAACAGCGAGAACGAGATCAGCGATTCGATGCCACGCACCCCGCGCTCGATGTCGCGTGTCATGCCCCCGGTCTGGCGCTCCAGGTGAAAGCGCAGGCTTAAAGCGTGCAGGTGCTCAAAGGTCTGCAGCGCAATGCTGCGCGCCGCGCCCTGCGTGGCCTTGGAGAACACCAGCTCGCGCAGCTCGGTCAGCAGTGTGGTGGACAGGCGCAGCGCGCCGTAGGCGAACAGCAGGGCCACCGGCACCACCAGCAGCGCGCCCGGGTCACCGGGCTTGTAGCTCATGCGGTCGACCAGGTCCTTGAGCAGCAGGGGCACGCCCACATTGGTCAACTTGGCGCCCACCATGAAGGTCAGCGCGATGATCACCCGCCACTTATAGGTCCACAGGTAGGGGAACAGGCGCTGCAGCGTGTGCCAGTCCGATTTGGGAGGCGCTACCGGGACGCTGGGGTCCTGGGCAGGGAGGGGCGGGAGAGCGGAGGAGCCGTGGGAACGCATTGGGACAATCTTAATCAGTTGAGGACAGAGCTTCGCTACGCTGCGGTCTGTCCCGCAAGGTTTCAAGTTAGGATTGTGCCCATGTCTACAAATTCAAGCCCACCCAACATCCAATTGCCCACCGACGAGGAGCTGGTCCTCAAGGTCATCCCCATGCCGGCCGACTGCAATGCCAATGGCGACATCTTCGGCGGCTGGGTCATGGCCCAGGTCGACCTGGCCGGCTCCGTGATTCCAGCGCGCTACACCCAGGGCCGCATGGCCACGGTGGCTGTCAACGAATTTGTGTTCAAACATCCCGTTCGGGTGGGAGACATCCTCTCTTTCTTCTCCAAGGTCAGCCGCATCGGGCGCACATCCATCACGGTCAAGGTCGAGGTCTATGCCGAGCGTTACCGCACCCAGGGCCAGTACATCAAGGTGACCGAGGCATTGGTCACCTATGTGGCCATCGACGACAACGGTCAGCCGCGTGAGATTCCGAAGGCCTGATGTTTTCGGGGGTCTGACACGCGCACGGCGGACGGCGTGGCTTTCATTCTCCGGCTCGCGTCGCGGGCGAGCGGATTTGACGTGACTGCGCTATTGCGTCAACACCATGCCTGGCAGGCCTGTTCTGTAGCAACCGCAAATGCGGCCTGCGCCTGCAAGCCCCACCGCCCGCCTGGGGTGAGATGGACTACGACTGGTCTACTGCCGCTTAAGACGCATTGCCGTCATACACGCGGCACTTTTTAACGTCGGGTATGCCGCGATAGCGGTCGTAGCCCGTCGACTGGTCTAAAGCCGGTGTGGGCCATACCGGTCTGTCGTTGACGCTGCCCAATTCAGCCCAAACCAGACATTCGAAACTACTGTTTGGCTGGAAAATTCGGTACTCCCCTCAATCGAGTAGTCAAACCCTGATTGGCGCGTACAGCATGTCGTATGGCGTGATTGGCATATATATAGCGCCACTGAACACCTAGACTTCTTACATCCCGAGAACTTCTCTCGGTCCATCAAAAGGAGTCTGAAATGTCCAATCAAGTAGCCCTGATTACTGGCGGCGCCACCGGCATCGGCAAGGCCGTTGCCCTCAAGCTTGTCGCCAAAGGCGTCACTGTCGTCATGAGCGGCCGTCGTGCGGAAGTCGGGCAAGCCGCCGTCGCCGAGGTTTCCGCCGCGGCCCGCGACGGTGCACAAGTTCGCTTTGTTCAGAACGATGTAGCCGATGAGGCTGCGGTCAAGTCGATGATTGACGGCATCGTGGCTGAGTTCGGTCGCCTGGACATGGCGGTCAATAACGCTGGCGTGTCCAACGAGACTGGTACTCTTGTGCAGTCGAGCAGCGACAACTACCGTGCAATGGTTGAGACTAACGTTATGGGTGTGTACTTCAGCATGAAACATGAGCTCGTTCAGATGACCAAGCAGGGAGGCGGTGCCATCGTCAACTTGGCGTCCATCGCTGGTCTAAATGGCATCGCCTGGGCGGGCCCATATGGCTCGACCAAACACGCGGTGGTGGGACTGACCAAGTCGTCTGCCCTGGACCACGCGACTCAAGGCATCCGGGTCAACGGCGTGGCACCTGGCGCCATCAAGACCGACATCATTGCCGCCCAGCTCGGCGGTGGCGACACCAACTACAACGAGGCGAGTATTTCGGCAATGCACCCCATGAATCGACTGGGCCGCCCCGAAGAAGTCGCCAATGCCATATGCTGGCTGCTGTCGGACGAAGCCAGCTTCGTCACCGGTCACATACTTAACGTAGATGGCGGCTTCCAAGCGAAGTAAGGGCAATGAATAGCACCGTTCCAGACAAGTTGAAGATTCCGGCCACGCTGTGGGAGGGCCTCAAGCGGGCCGGGGTTGACCGTGCAGAGGTCATTCGACGCGCGAACCTGCCTCTGAGCGTGCTGAGGGACGACGCGCCGATTGCCACGACGCAGTTCTTCACCCTGTGGCGGGCCATCGAAACTGTTAGTCAAGACTCGACCATTGGCCTTCGTATCGCATCGGGTCTGGACGGGGCGGTGATGCCTCTCGCTTTTGTTGCGGCACAGCACGCCCGGACGTTCCGCGACGCACTGAGTCGGGTTGCCCGTTTCAAGCGCTTGTGCGCACCCGAAGACGTTTCGGTCAAAGATTTTGCTGACTACGGTGAGCTCGTCATCCGGTGGCCTCATGGAGATTCAGAAACTGCTCCGCGTTCGTTAGTTGACGCGACGATGGCGTCGTTCGTGGAACTGGGACGCAGAGGAACAGGTGAGCGCCTTGTACCTCTGTCCCTTGAGCTCGCTCGTCCGGCCGCGTCAAGGTCTGCACTTGAGAGGTACTTCAGCTGTGACATCAAATTCGACACGAAGGTCGACCGTATTGCGTTCCGACGAGAAGACCTCGACAAGCTTTTCATCACTCACAACGAGGAACTGCTCGATGTTCTTGCACCGGAACTGGACAGGCGCCTTGAACATCACGGAGCTTCTGATTCCGTGTCGGAGCAGACCAAGTGGGTTCTGCGACGTCGTTTGACAGCCGGTCGCCCGGATATTCGCTCGGTAGCCGCTGAACTTGCGATGAGCGAACGCTCTCTACAACGCCGCCTGACGGATGAAGGCGTCAGCTTCCAAACATTGGTGAGTCAGACCCGACATCAGATGGCACTCGAGCATCTGGCAGATAACTCACTCACGCTTATCGAAATTGCCTATCTGCTGGGCTACGAAGACCAGAACTCATTCTTCCGTGCCTTCAGGCAGTGGGAGAACCAAACCCCTTCCGATTGGCGCGCTGCACATGCTGCTGAGTGTCACGCGGGCAACTAAGAGAGTTCCTATGAACCCCACCGAAACCTTTGCACCGCTGCAGTCTCTGATTCGTGAATATTTCAAAGGCGAGTACAACGAAATGATGCTCATCTTCGCGGGCTCAGCTGCGTTGACCAGCATTGCCGTTTGGCTCTGGGTTGCGACGCGCTCCGGCTTTGCCGTGGGGTTCGGCGTCACCGTCTTGGCAACTGCGATGCTGCTGTGTGGAACGGCGGCATCGCTGCTTGTACGGGACAAGGGCTTGGTCGAAGAACTGACCTTGAGTATCGGCAAACCTCAACAGAGTCAGGTGTTAGCCAAAGAGCGAGCACGCATAGAGGTTGTGGTATCAAAGTATTTGTATTACCGCTACAGCGCGGCAGTGCTAGCGGCCTTGAGTGTGTTGGGCCTGCTGCTTACAAGCCGAGGCTGGGTGCACGGCGTCGTGACTGGATTGCTTCTACTGGTGGTCGCACAGGTCGTTATCGACCACTTTTCGGAGCAAAGGGCCACCCAGTACCTCGCAGCGCTTCCGTGAACTGCGGGAGCTGCCCAAGAGGCCTGAGGAGTCGGTGGCCGCTTCGGAGGCGGCTTAAGTTCCGCTTCGGGCCCGTTTTTGACCTGCGAGTTTGCGGAAGGAATGTCAACTACCAGCCCAAAAGAGTCATCGGTCGCCCAAAAGGCTGTGACTCCTCCCGCCTCAATGGCGAAGTTCGCAACGGAATCACATCATCGTCAATTTCATCCTCCCGCTATCCGCGCAGCCGCCAGGCTGGTGGATCGGGTGTTCGGGCGTCGGCCCCATTCGACGTTGCCACAGAGCGGGCAAGCCAGTCAATGCGTTAACGAAACAAGGCAAGCAACCCAAACACGCACGGCGGCGAGCGTGGGCCAGAGCACGAATACCCGATTCGCCAGCCCACACACCCGCTGGCACGCTGCACCGGCAAGCCACCCTCTCGCTACCAATTAGATAGCGCACTCGATCCACCCCACGAGGGCTAGCGGCCCGTTTTGTCTAAGACTCTTTCGCGGCAACCCACGCCTTCCCTGCAAGCCCTACGGCCCGCCTGGGGTAACGCCTATTCTGGACGGAACTCACAGCCTGACCGTTCCGCGAAGTCCCCGCCGGGCATGCCCCAGCTGTGGGCGTAAACCAATGAACCGGATGGCTTGAGTTGTATGGATATCTCCTCGCGGAATACGCTCATGTCATCACGCGGACCGCTGGCAAAAACTACAGAGACACCACCGTCTGCCGATGTCGTGATCGCCTTCTGCACATGCGGAAGCACGAAAGGGAGTTCCACCATGACAGGCCACAGACACAGTGATCCGTCGGCACTGCTGCCAAGCAGTGTGGCCTCTGAGTGCACCTGAACGCCATCTAGTGCTCGTGTAGCGACATAGTGGAACATGAGCGCCGAGCCTGCGACCAACGGCTGCAGAAGCAAAGTTGCGGTGAAGTTCTCACCTTCGTGATTGACGCCTGACCCCGTGAACTTGTGTGGCCCCGAGATCAAGGCAGTGAGAAATTTCATGTCTGGTCCGAGCAAATTTTTTGTGTCCAATTGAAGGGGGCAGTCTAGTGGACACCGCCGCCCGGCTGGTGGATTGGGTGTTCGGGCGTCGGCCCCATTCGCCGTTGCGACAGAGTGGGCACGCCAACCACAGCGTTAACGAAGCAACGCCAAAATCCCAAAAGTGCAAGACGGCGAGCGTGGGCCAGAGCACGAATACCCGATTCGCCAGCCCCCAAGCCCGCAGGCATAGAACGCCAGAAAGCAAATCAAGCAGCTATAACTTCAGTAGCGCATCATTCAATATCCACGAGGGCTAGCGGCAAGTTTTTCTAAAACTTTCCGTGCCGACCCGCCCCACCGGCAAAGCGCGCCGCCCCCTCCAGCCCCGCCGCGATGCAGGCCTTGCCACGCTCCCACTCCTGGTGCAGGGCCTGGGGCATATCCAGATCCCACTGGGCGTACGCACTGGCACGGTCTGCCAGCATGGTCTGCTGCGGGAAGGCTGCCAGTTGCTCGGCCAACGCAATGGCGCAGGCCAGTGCGTCGCCCGTGGGCGCCACGCGATTGCACAGGCCCATCTGCAGTGCCTCTGCCGCCTCGACCTTGCGTCCGGTCAGGATCAGGTCCATGGCGTGGCCCATGCCGATCAAGCGCGGCAAGCGCACCGTGCCGCCATCAATTAGCGGCACGCCAAAGCGGCGGCAGAACACACCGAAATAGGCGTCCGCCTCCATCACCCGCATGTCACACCACAACGCCAGCTCCATGCCGCCGGCCACCGCGGCACCACTGATGGCGGCAATCACCGGCTTGGACAAACGCAGGCGTGACGGCCCCATGGGACCGGCGGGACCGGACGTGTCTGCCCAGTCGCTCTGCGGGGAAAAATTCAGCGCGGCAAACGGATCAACACCCGCATCGAGGTGTTGCGCCATGCGCGCACCGGCCTGCAAGTCCCAGCCCGCGCAGAAGTGGCCATGGGCGCCATGGAACACGGCCACCCGCGCCTCGGGGTCGGCATCAAAGGCCACAAACGCGTCATACAGCTGGCGTGCCGTGTCGGCATCGACCGCGTTGCGCACATCCGCGCGATCCAGTGTCACGATGCAGACGGGGCCTTGCTGGCGGGTGGTAACCGAAGAGTGTGTCATGGTGCCCATGATGCCCGGTTTCACACCTATTTGCATCCACTTGTCACCTGCCCGACAGCAGGTCGGTACAAACCCTGTCGGGCATCGCGGGGATTGCAGCTATAACCGTGCAGCTATGCAACGGGAGACAACGTGCTGCTAATACAACTGGTGATCAGCGGAATTGCACAGGGGTGCATTTACGGGCTGATTGCACTGGGCTTCGTGCTCATCTACAAGGCGACCGAGACCGTCAGCTTCGCACAGGGCGAGCTGATGATGCTGGGCGCCTTTGGCGGCCTGGTCGGCATGACCATGCTTGGGTTTCCCTACTGGTTGTCGATCAGCTGCGCCATTGTCGGCATGGCGGTGTTTGGTGTGGTGCTGGAGCGCGCCGTCATCCGCCCTATCCTGGGCCAGCCCGCCTTTTCGGTGGTGATGCTGACCATTGGCATTGGCTATGTGGCACGCGGTGCCATCACCATGATTCCCGGCATTGGCACCGATACGCAGGCGCTGCCCGTGCCCTACAAGGACGAGATCTGGAACGTCAGCGGCGTGGTGCTCAACGTCGAGCACATGGCGGTGATTGGTGCCACCACCGTGCTGTGCCTGCTGCTGTTTGTGCTGTTTCGCTATAGCAAGCTGGGCATCGCCATGCAAGCGGCGTCACAGAACCAGTTGGCCGCGTATTACATGGGCATTCCGGTGCAGCGGCTCAACGGTATTGCCTGGGGCCTGGCCGCAGCGGTGGCGGCCATTGCCGGCCTGCTGCTGGCGCCAATTACCTTTGTCCACGCCAACATGGGCTTCATCGGACTGAAGGCCTTTCCTGCCGCGGTGGTGGGAGGCTTTGGCAGCCTGCCCGGCGCCATTGTGGGTGGGTTGGTGATTGGCATTGTGGAATCGCTGTCGGGCTTCTATTTGCCTGATGGATTCAAGGACACCGCGGCCTACGTGGTGGTGCTGGTCATGCTGATGGTCAAGCCCAACGGTCTGTTCGGCGAAAAACTTCGGAAGAAGGTCTGAAATGCGCTTCATTTTCAAGACCGATTACGGCCAGGACATCAATCTGGCCAAGCATGGTGGCCATGTGTTCTGGTACGGCGCGCTCGTGCTCCTGATGGTGGCCGCACCGTGGCTGTTTGCCGAGTACTGGCTGGCACAGCTCACGCTGGTGCTGATCTATTCGATTGCCGGCCTGGGCCTGATGCTGCTTGCGGGCTTTACCGGCCTGTTCTCCATGGGCCACGCCGCCTTCCTGGGGGTTGGGGCCTACACGCATGCGGTGCTGACCAATATGGGTGTGCCCTTCCCCATCGCGCTGGCCTGCGCGGCCGGGCTCTCAGCGGCCGTGGGTCTGGTGGTGGGCTTGCCGGCCCTGCGGGTGAAGGGCATTTACTTAGGGATTGCCACGCTGTCGTTTGGCTTCATCGTGGAAGAAGTGCTGGCCCGTTGGGAGTCGGTCACTGGCGGCAACGCGGGCATTCACATCAAGAAGCCCGATATTTTTGGATGGGTGTTGGACACCGGCGACCAGTTCTACTTTTTGTGCCTGGTCATCACGGTGCTATCCACGCTGGGCATCCTGAACCTGCTGCGTTCGCCCACGGGCCGCGCTTTTGTGGCGATACGCGACTCCGAAATTTCAGCGCAAAGCATGGGCATCCACCTGGCCTACTACAAGACCCTGTCGTTTGCGATCTCGGCCGCGCTGGCTGGCATTGCCGGCGCACTGTATGCCCACAACCTGCAGTTCATCTCGCCCGACCAGTTCAACATCCTGCAAAGCATTGACTTGCTGCTGATGATCGTCATTGGCGGCGTGGGCTCCGTGCACGGCGCGTTCCTGGGCGCCATCTTCCTCATCACGATGCCCCAGGCGATCGCCATGATCAAGGATTTCCTGCCGCCCGTCGTCGGTCAGGCGCCGGGCCTGCAAGGCCTGGTGTATGGCTTGGTGTTGATCGCCTTTGTGTTGTTTGAGCCCATGGGCCTGTACGGTCGCTGGCTGAAGATTCGCACCTACCTGCAGATGTTCCCGTTCTACCGCAAGGGCATGTTCAAGCGGCAAAAGTCCTTCCAGAAATCGGACCGGTTGAAATGAAAGACCTACTCCTTTCCGCAAAGAATCTCAGCGTGCGCTTTGGCGGCGTGCTGGCGGTCAATAACGTGAGTTTTGATGTCAAACAGGGTGAAGTTTTCACCTTGATTGGCCCCAACGGCGCGGGCAAGACAACCGTCTTCAACCTGATCAGCCGCATCTACACACCGACCACCGGCTCTATCGAGTACCTGGGCCCCAACGGCATGCTCAAGCTGACCGAGCAACCGCCACAAAATGTGGCGTCGCTGGGCATTGCACGCACCTTCCAGAACATCGAGTTGTTTGAGCACGCGTCCGTCTTGCACAACCTGCTGATTGGTCGCCACACCCACCGCGCAACCGGACTGTGGCAGGACCTGTTCTTCACCGCCAAGGTGCGCGAGGCGGAGTTGAAAGCCCGCGAAAAGGCCGAAGAAGTTATCGAATTTTTGAGCCTGCAGCACTACCGCGACACCTTTGTGGCGGGCCTGCCGTATGGCGTGCGCAAGGTCGTGGAACTGGCCCGCGCCCTGTGCACCGAGCCCAAGCTGCTGCTGCTGGACGAACCCTCCAGCGGCCTGAACGTGGAGGAGACCGACGACATGGCGTTCTGGATCCAGGACATCAAGCACGAGTTGGGCATTACCGTGCTGATGGTAGAGCACGACATGTCACTGGTCTCCAAGGTGTCCGACCGCGTGCTGGCCATGAACCAGGGTGAGATGCTGGCCATGGGCACACCGCGCGAAGTGCAAACCGACCCCGGCGTCATTGAAGCCTACCTGGGCTCCATTGACGATGTGTCGTCCCTGCGTCGCACGGCTTCTGGCCTCACTTCTACCGTGGGGGTCGCATGAGCGCAGCACCTCCCGCCGTCAGCGACATGCCGGTCCTCAAACTGCTCAACGTCGAGAGTGCCTACGGCCCGATCAAGGCCATCCGCGGCGTCAGCCTGCAGGTGCGCCGTAGTGAGATCGCCACTGTGCTGGGCTCCAACGGTGCCGGCAAGACCACCATCCTGAAAACCATCTCGGGCATCATTGATCCGCGCAAGGGCTCCATCGAATTCAAGGGTGAGGACATCACCGCCAATGACCCGGCGCACATCGTGCAGCAGGGCCTGAGCCATGTACCCGAGGGACGTGAAGTGTTCCCCTTGCTCAGCGTGCGCGACAACCTGCTGATGGGGGCTTACACCCGGTCGGACCGTGACGGTGTGGCCCGCGACATGGAAACCGTCTTTGGCTACTTTCCCATCCTGGGCGAGCGTTCGGCGCAGGACGCCGGCCTGCTGTCGGGTGGTCAACAACAGATGCTGTCCATCTCGCGCGCCCTGATGGCCAACCCCGACCTGATCCTGCTGGATGAGCCCAGCCTGGGCCTTTCTCCCAAGCTCACCAAGGAGATTTTTGAGATCGTGGTGCGCATCAACCGCGAGCGTGG
>Ga0208514_100955_pt1 | contig 9783 bp, 7 predicted proteins | sample LakWasMet70_HOW9_2_FD_183900 | JGI IMG/M metagenome (GOLD analysis project Ga0208514, IMG submission 183900) | Freshwater sediment methanotrophic microbial communities from Lake Washington under simulated oxygen tension - Sediment Metagenome... | ecosystem: Environmental > Aquatic > Freshwater >...
TCGTTGCATAGGCCCGAGTACGCACAGGAACTGCATGCCTGCGGCATACAGCCTTCTGTGGTTGCCTTTCCGATACGCGACCCGGAGTGTGGCTGCTGTGTACACGGGCGCACCTGTGACACGCCCGTTCTCCGCCCCCAACGGTCCGTTCCTGGCAGGTGTACCATCGTTGGATAGGTAATAGCACGGACAGGAGCTGCATGCCAGCGGCGGACAGCGATCCGGGGTTGCCCTTCTGATACATCACTTCAGCCAATAGTTTCCAAGCTCCGGATAACGACTTGGCCGAAATAGTCCCGAGGCGCGATTGGCAAAGACAGAGATCAACGCGGCGTGGGTCAAGCATTATAGCACACAACATATGTTTTTGAACCGTGCAAAGGTCGATGCATGCTGTATCACTGGCAGCATCAGGCGGACAGCAATTGACATCGCTGATCACGTTCAATCTGCACAACATGCCGCGCTGCAGGCCAACCTATTTCTCCTCCCGGGATCGCAAGCGCACGTGCAAGCTAAGGTATTCCTCGCCCTCCGTGACGTCAGCGGTTTCAGCATCAACGCCGTCAGCACGAACCGCCATCGCAACGGGGACCACATCACACGCATCGGACACACTGGCGGTGTTGAAGTTTGCGCAGGCCGCATTCCTCAAGCCGGTGCACCACTGTGCCAGTTGGGCATCGCCAAGCCCGGCCAAGGGCAGCAACCGCTTGGCGGCTGAAACGCACTCGGAGGCGCCCGCGGTGTCCGCAGCGGTCGCGAGCACCCATCCTCCGCCAGTTGCGGAGGCTGCCGCACCTTCAAGACTAACCTGCCCTTGCACGTGCCTGTTGGAGCCCCGAACCAGGAGCGACGCTGCTGATGCTGCAAGCGAGGAGGTAGCACCGGTGCTCCCTGCTGCCGCAGTTTCAAACCGCAGCACCACGACCTGCGCTCCGCCCAAGCCACGGATCTGCGAGGAGCGCGCAGGCCCGCTCTGCCGCTTCAGGTCGTCCGTCATGTAGGCGGTGCACACAACATCCTCGGCAGCAGGGCCCTCCTCGTGTGCGCCCTCGAGCCGCCCCTCGTCCTGCGCCGCCTCAGCCGCCACATGTGTTAGGTCGAGTGCCCACGCGACGGGGGCACCCGCAGCGGAGCCCTCTCCGCCTCCCCCAGGCATGCCCACCCAGCGCACCTGCCGCCGCAGGTGGTCGTCCACGCCTAGGGAGCTGCCGCCAACGCCTGCAACGTCCTCGGCGCCGGGCGCGCTGCCGCCGCCGCTGCCAGTGGCAGCAGGTGCCGGGTCAGCTACACCGTGTCCCGCTCCCTCGGGCAACTGCGCAGCTACTCGGCCACGGCCTGCCCGCAATGACGGAAAAGCCCGAAGCAACCACCGGAAGCGCCCAGATACCTCGCCTGCGTTGCCACCATCGCCGCCGGGGGCAACGCCGAGCGCAGCAGCGATGCCGCCGCCAGCAGCGGCACCGCCGAACACGTCCGGCATTCCACACACCGCAGGGTGCGCTACAGTCAGCGCGTAGTTACACACCGAAGGCTCTTCGGCTGTCAGGACAGCAAACGCTTCCCCGCAGATGAAGCTGACCGACGTCTGTCGACGGAGGCCTGGGCACTGGTCTCCGTCGCGAAACTGTTGCATGCCGGGGCTCTCCGCGGAAGCATCGGCACTGAACGTTCCGAGGAGAAAATCGCCACCGTCGCTGCTTTGCCGCACAGTCTTGCCAATGCACACGGTGTACGAGTATCCGCCGGTTGACGCTGGTCGCGACGAACTGCAGTTACCCGCCAGGCTCGCCAGCAGCCGCGATGCCTTGTCCATGGCAGCCTTCGGCCCAACCACGGCGGCGGCAGTGCCGTCGTCTCCGGTCACCGGAGACCCCGCCGCAGGCAACAGAACGCACGCGAATCGGCCATGCTCAGAGCGCTCCGAGCCAGAGAGTAGTGCAGGGGAAGCCTTGAAAGGAACGAAGAATGGTTGCTGGCCAGCACAATGCAGTAGCTTGCCTGCAAGTACTAGGCATACCGCAAGTGCCGTGCCGTGGCGAAAGCAGGGCATTCCGGGAGCACCTGTTCCGGATTGGCCTGAAGACGTGAAGTGCTCAAAATCTTCAGGGCCACGGATTCGGCAGCATCGTGGCGACCGGCCAGCTTTCGGGTTCTGAGAAAGTCTGCGAGCAACGGCGAGCTGCGGGTCGCGTGTGTGCTCCAACGCACCTTCCCGAGCATTGGCTCGTGCTATCCGTGAGGGCATCCGTGTGTCCGATAATTTGCAAACAGTGCCACGGCCCTCCGACACGTCGCCGCCTCTAGCAACCGTCCCTGCCGGCCCGGTGTCGCCGGTGCATCCTGTTGTTTTGCAGAGCATACGCAAGCTGCGGTGTCATCGAACCCCGGGTCCCGGGTCGCATCGATCTCGCAACTTGGCGCGTCGCTGGCGTGCTGGCCGGCGGTAGATCGTGCCCCGCCGCAGCAGCGAGGCTTCTGCTCGAACCCTTTGCAGCATGACGTCCGCGCGCACTTTCGCTGCCCCGGCCTCTGCTGTTCACCCTCCGCCGTTTGTGTCAGCGAAACATGCGGGGGACTCTGGCGTGCTGCTTGCACATGCGGCGGACACGATAGAGTCCCTGGAGCGAGCACTTGACCGAGCAGCTGCCGATAGACGTGCACTGCAAGACGAGGTCGATAGCCTACAATCGCAGAGTGCGGCTTTGCAGCGAACGCGTGACGACGCGCTTGGGGAGGCTGCTGCATCCTCGAAAGGAAATGCGGAATTGCGGCACCAGATAATCGACTTGCGCGTGGCGCTGGACCGCACAAAGGCACTACTGCAAGCCTCTGAAAAGAGCGGGTCGCTGTCGGAGGAGCTGCAGGGCGTGCTGACCGACAGCATCGTAGCCGAGGCACAGGGCCGCCTGCGGCAGGTGCATGCGGAGCTCGATAGGGAGCGGGTTCGCAGTCGGCAGCTTGAGCAGGCCCTGGCATCAAAGACGCAGGAGTGCGCCTCTCTTGCTGCTGCGCACGCTGACCTCAGCTCTGAGGTGGGGAGCCTGCGGGTTGCGCTGGTTGCGGCCCAGCACGACAGCGCAGGCCTGCAGCAGCGCGTGATTGCGACCGAGAAGGGGCACGAGGAGCGCTGCCAGCGCCTTAGCGACGACCTACAGCGAGTCATCGCTCGACTCTGCGCCCGCACCGGGGCATCAGGGGCTGCGGGGACCGCCGCTGCGTTGGGGAGCGTGGGGGGCGGATTGGCACTGCCTCCGCTGTCCGTGTTTGAGCTCTTTGCTACGGCCGCCGCGACCTCCAGGGCTGCCAAGGGCGCTGGCACCGGGGCGAGCCCTGCCGGCGGCACTGGCTCTTCTCAGCGCCTTGAACCGGAGGTGGCAGCCGCGATGCTCGAGGCGTGGAGCGAGGCGATGCCTCGAGCACTCGAGAGCGCTCGCGCTGCCATCGCCGCAGTGGACGCGGCTTCGGCGGAGCGGCTGCGAGCCATCGTGCGAGCGCTGGAGCAGCTGCACTCGCGGCTGGGGCGTGCGGAGGATCGCCTGCGAGCCTCTGCGGACGCGCTCCGCCTGCAGCACGGCACCAACACCACGCTACAGCAAAAGCTGACCGACGCTGGAAGGCAAATGGTTGCTGCAGTTAAAGAATCCAGCGCCTTGCGCGCCCAGCTGCAGGACGCTCAATTGAGGGGTGAGCACAGTGTGTGCGAGGAAGCGTGCCGTGACCGCGCCCTGCATCTGTCCCCTGCAGGCATTTTCGCGGCCTACGCCACCCAATGTCGTCCCGTGCCCATTCATCACCGCCTTCCCGCTTTATCTCTCGTGGTGTCGTCTCTGTCGCTTTCCCGCAGGCGCTGACCTGGAGCAGGAGCTGGGAGTTGCCGCTGCGGACAGCGAGACCCTGCAGGCACGCCTGGCTGAGGCGCAGTCTGCGGTGGCAGCGCTGCGGGCGTCGGCTGCGGCATCCGAGGCGCGCATCAGCGAGCTGGCCGCCAGCAGCGCAGGCAGAGAGGGTCGAGTCGCGGAGCTGCTGCAGCAGCTGCAGGGCCGCATGAGCGTGGAGGAGGCTTCCCACACTCGGGACATGCAGGGTTTGTCCGAACGCATGCTTGAGCTGCAGGAGGCCAACACAGCTCTGCTACGCAGCCGCGTGTTTGAACCCGCGCAGGCAGCCATTGACACGTACACAGCTCGCGTGACGGGGCTGCTGACGCGTGTTGGTGAGGTCACAGACACAGCCTCGGCCGTCACCTCGCGCCTGGAGGGGCTGCAGGGGCAGGGAGTGCGGGAAGGGGAGGGGGCGGGCGCGGCAGCGCAGCCCCCAGCCACTGAGGGAGCCGCCGCAACCCCTCTCGAACCGGTGCCCGCGTGGCTGGCGGCGGCGCTAACACAGCTGCAGCAGGGCGTGTCCGCTGCCAGCAGGGACGCAGCTGTGTGTGCGCCCCTGCTGACGCAGCTCCGAGACCTACATGCGGCCTGCGTGCATGCTCTGGTGGCCGCCTGCCGGCACAGGTCCGTATCCCGCGACATCCTCTCTGCGCTCCCGCTGTCGCTGCGGACTGAGGTGCAGGCGGCTCGGGGCGCTGCCTCCGCCCTCGCCCTGGAAAGCAGCGCTGCAAACGCGCCTGCCCGCGATGCCTCGGCGCCGGCCTTGTCTGGCGGGCCTGGGGCTGGGGCCGTGGCTGCTCCACGAGCCCACCGCAGCAGCGGTGCGCACAGGTCGGTGCGTGGCTCCGAGGCAGCACGAGACACGTCCGGGGCGGGAGGGGGCCCTGCCCCTGCGTCGGCATCGTTCCTCGCATCTCGGCGTGGCAGCATGGGCAGTCAGATCAGCAGAGCAAGCTCCTTTGTCACCCACTCCAACGCCACAACCGGTACGGCTCTGGGCCACTTGCCCTATGGCCCCGACAGTGGTGAACTGGTTGCCTTGACGCTGTCTCACATCCAGGCGGCGCTGGCTGAGGGACTCGGGGGCGACACCTCCGCCGCAACCGCGCGACCCGGGGCCCGAGCAGCCGGAATGCACCTGCTGGCCACCGGACTTGCCGCTGCGGAAGCGCCGCGAGCACCTGCGGCGATTAGACCCGGCCTTTCTCGGGGTACTGCAGCTGCTATCCCTCTTTCCGCAGCCCTCGAAGCACCCTCGACCACCTCGCGAGCCCCCAAAGCAGCAGACGGCTACAGTCAGCAGTACCAGCGGCAACGCGAGCAGGGCACCGTTGTGGCGAGTGCCGTGTCCGGCTTGCTGCCGGGTCAGCCGGCTACAGGCGGTGTTGCTGGGCGGTCAAGCTCGGCTTCCCCGCCCCGGCCCGATGCCACCCCGCCAGGAGCGCGCAGCAGACCCGCCGTCCCCCGCACACTGCACTATTAACGTTTTGGGGTCGGCGGTGTTGACGCCCAAATGCGTGACCGGAAGACAAAGGGTGGGTTGTCCAGGTGGCGGCGGGGTGCTGCCGTACGCGTTGGTCTTGCAACCCGCGTACCCCGAGTAACCGTTCGCGGTCGCAATGGATCTTGAAATTGAGCGGTGCACGAGGACTCACTCGTCGCCACCTGTGCATGTCCAGAAGCCGACCCGCAAATTCGCATGTTGGCGTGGTCGCAATTGCGAGTCGATCGACGTGTGTACGTAGCTGCACACGTGCGCGGCGCTGGTACGATGGCGTGGCAAGCCCGCTTGTCCAGAATGGCTGCGAATCAATGCACCCTCACATGTCACACACGTGCGAAAAGCAATAGACTGCAACTTTGGTCTCACGAGCGACTCGGGCGACGCAGTGCCGCGTGGTCTACGCCGGGGCAGACATATGATAGGCATTGAATCGAGGCAGCTACAAACTTGGTGGACGACATGAGCGTGGGGGCCCAACCCGACACCCGACACCCAGTCAATTAAACCTTCAACACTCCCCTCTCACACGCACTTGTGACCAACGCGACAGCAGCGGCGAACTCGTCGGCCGCCCGCACGCCGCATCTCACCGCGGCCACAGCTCCATCGACGGGGGCGCCCCTCCCACGCCCCGCAAGCCCGGCGCTCACGTGCGGATCTGCACGCGCCCAGATCGCAGGAAGGTGCGCACCCCCTTGAAGAACTTGTACTTCTCCGCGCCCACCAGCAGGAGGTCCTTGATGGACAGACCGGACACGGTGTGGCCCGCCACAGTGTAGTGCAGGGTAGCGGACACGGGCTCGATGGGCGCGGCAGCGCCCGGCGGCAGGAACAGCGAGCCAGCGAGCTCTGGGCTGCGGTCCCGCGGCATGCTGCGCAGCGACCAGGTGACCTCGTTGGTCTTGGGATCGGTGACCACGCTGCCGGCCTCCGAGACCAGGTCGACCGTCTTGACGGCCCGCGGGAAGGACACAACCAGACGTACGTCGTCAACGGAGAGGTCCGCGCCGCCAACCAACGACGCGCCAGCCCCGCCCGCCGTCCGCGCCGTCATTGGCTTGGTCGTGAGGGTGAATGCCGCCTTGCCGGAGCTGTCGGCCCGCCAGCTCACGGCGGGGCGGCACACCAGCGGGGTCTGCGGGCTGCGGTCGGTCAGACGGTACGTCATCAGCGTGAAAGGCCCGTCCGGCGGCACGAAGGACACGACGCTCTCGCGCTCCCAGCGCCCGTACCGCACGCAGGGGTGGAAGGAGCAGTCCTCAATCACGCCGGGGGCGTTGAACAGCAGCGTCAGGTCGGGCACCCCGCTCATGTGGCTGTTGCACGTCACGGTGCCCCGCACGTCGCTGCTAACCAGCGTGCCGTTCGCCTCGTAGATCGCATCAACCTCCTCGATGATGTCAAAGTAGATCTCGTTCGCCGCGTACTTGACGCCTGCGCGGCGCCACGGAATGACGGACATGGCCCCCTCGCCCAGTGTGTCGCTCACGTTCGAGGCCTTGCCCATGACGAAAGAGGCGACCTTGCCCGCGATGGTGGGCGGCGCAATCAGGGTCTGCAGCGCGTTGGGCTCCGTGATGACGGGGTGCCCGTTGTCCAGCATCTCCTCCAGCAGCTGGTAGGCCGTGGAGAAGTTATCCGTGAGGGAGCGCGGGGACACCTCCCCGAAATACTCCGCGAACACGTCAAAGACGCGGTGCAGGAACTCAATGATGGACAGAGACGCCACCTGCAGGGAGGATTAGGGCAGGGGGTGGGACGGGGCAGCGGCCGGTGACAATCCAGGGGGCCAAAAGCCAACGTGGCGCGCGTGCGCTGGCTGGCGACAGCTGCTGCCAGCCCCGCACCTCGCTCGTGAGAGTAGCAAGGAAATAGAGCCCGTTTCTGTAGATGTTGACCAAGTAGTACTTGGCCGTAACAAGAATCGGCGGCACATCCTGCAGGGCACCGCGTGGAACGGCAGGGGTGAACAAGACGTGGTCAAGGGCGAAGACCTACGCGCCGGGCGACCCGCGTATGCCGAAGCCCCGCGGGCTGCGAATGGCAAGGACACGGAGCCGTCCCTTCTCAAAGTTTAAGCCGGCCACCCATCGCGGCCAGACGACTCACGTCTCGCTTCCCTCGCTTCGCGACCTCCTCCCAGAACACCTCGACGCTCGCCCGGCTCGTGACACCGCGATAGTGCTTCTCCAAAATCACGTCCCTACAAACACAGTGGATCGTGGGTTGCGGCAGCATGTCAGAGCAAGGAAGCGGCGCGAGAACCTGAAGGGCCTCGCACTTCGGCATCTCCGCGCGCCGCTGATACCCGCACCAACGCACCCCGAGTCACCAGCGATGATGAAGATGGATTGGACCATCTTGTGCGGCGAGAAAAGCTTCTCCCAGGCGGAGCGTTCGACTCCCTTGGATTGTCGGGTGACGCTCGGTTCCAACCCCCGGCTGAGAGCGCTGTGCCGTGCTGTCGCCGCCTGCTCGTCCGTGGAGCACGCGTGCAAGCCGACGATGACTAAACTAAGTCAACAAGCTACGGTACTCAAGGGCAATAGCACGCGGAGCGATGCTAAGTCGATGAGTGGTGATTGCCAGCGTGTGTTCACATCCACCTTCGTCCGTCTCCGTGGTCGCAAAACGGCGGCGGCCACACTCGCATTCGCGCGGCGCTCGCCTCTGCGCGCAACTCGGTGCTGTGCAGCGGCTCGGCGCGACCGCGGTGCCGAGGGTTCATATCCAGTGTCGCAACGCCCCGTCGCACGTGCTATTCCGGCCAATGCCGCATGGCGGGACTTGAGCCGCACGTGCGCTTCTCCCGCTGACATTCACCAAGCCATGGTGGAGGCCGGAGCGCGAAAGAATGGCTTTTCGCGCCCAACAAACGTGTTCCAGGTGCTGTCGTGGCTCCTCTTCATCGGGTTCAATGCCGCGTTTTATGCGCTGCTGTTTCTCTACACTGACACCACGGGCAAGGCGATCTGGGGCACGCTGTTCGGCATCTGCTCCGTTCTGACGGGCCTCTCGGCGGTGCTGGCGACAGCCGTGGATCCGGCAGATCCGCTCATCTACAGTACTTCACGCGCGGACCCGGCCGCCAAGGTGGATGGCCACCTGTACTGCTACCGCTGCACGCAGCACGTGAGCCAGGAGTCCAAGCACTGCATCGTGTGCCGCAAATGCGTGCACCGGTTTGACCATCACTGCGTGTGGCTGAACAGCTGCGTGGGCTCGCGCACGTACGCGTACTTCTTCGCGCTGCTGGCTTCCGCCGCTGCCATGCTGGGCATGGAGATCGCCCTCTGCATCTACCTCGTGGTGCGCTTCGGACAGAGCACGGACGCCTTTGACGCCCGCGTGCGCTCCTTTTACCCTGACCTCTCCGGGGGCGCCTTCTTCGGCATCACCGTGGGGGTGCTTGTGGTGGTCTTCCTGGTATGGCTCATGGTCATGCAGCTCTTCACCTTCCACGTCTACCTCGGTACGTCCCGGCTGGCTGCGCGGATGCACGTGCGAGCTGCCTGCAGCTCTGCTAGCGATCGCCTGGCGGCGCTTTCGCTTCGAATGCTGGCTGTATTGCCGTCCGCCTTGCGAGATTTCGGCCCCGAGATCCCGGCCTCTGACGACACGCCCATGCCCCCCTCCCTGCCCTCCTGCTTCTGCCTCCCGTGCAGTGTGGAACAAAACAACGACGTATGATTACATCGTTGGGCGGCGCATCGCGCAGGAGTCTCGAGCGCGGCTCGGCACCTCATTTGGGCCTGCGGACCTCCACGGCGAGGGCTACGCAGCCCCTGCCGGCGCTGCGAATGCGCCCAGTCCAATGACCAGCCACAAGCGCCTCGGCAACAGGCGCCTGCCCGTCGGCGATGGGGCTCCGCGGTCGACCGAGGCGTCCGCTGCACCCTCGGCGACGTCAGGTGCGCCCCTGCACACCGGCGAGGGCGCAGCTGCACCTGTGCCGGCGTCTGCTTCGCGAGGAGCCCTAGAGGCGGCGGTAATCGCCTGCGAAAGCCACATCGGCGGGGTCGGCACAGCCGCTCAGGATGCCCCTGCCGTTGTCTCTGAGATCGAGCTCGCTGCCGTTCGCAGCGACGCAGAGGGTGACGTGCCGACAGATGCTGCGGCACATGTTGGCATCGACATGGGTGCAGCGCCAGAGGCGCAGCCTCTCAACGGCCATGGCACCGCGGCCCCGCAGCCCGTGCGCCCCCTGCAGCAGCCGTACCGCTCGCAGCCAGACCTCGCGTACGGTGCCATGGGTGCCCGGGGCCTGCTGCGGCCGGGAGGCCTCTCCTCCGCCTCCTCCTTCGCGCGGGAGGACAGTTCAGGCCCCGGCCCCTACGACTCTTACTCTGTGGCTTCCGACGGCGTGCCTGAGGGCCAGCTGTCCATCCGCCT
>Ga0208514_100960_pt1 | contig 9733 bp, 6 predicted proteins | sample LakWasMet70_HOW9_2_FD_183900 | JGI IMG/M metagenome (GOLD analysis project Ga0208514, IMG submission 183900) | Freshwater sediment methanotrophic microbial communities from Lake Washington under simulated oxygen tension - Sediment Metagenome... | ecosystem: Environmental > Aquatic > Freshwater >...
GGTGGCCCGGAGGGTTTTTTTATTCCAGGGTGTATCAGCGCGCAGAAGCCCTGCCTGAAGATCGTTCCCCCACCAGAGAGACTCCCTCATGCGACTTGCCATCTTTCTCCGATCCAACGCGGAAGAAATCCTCACCGCGTGGGACGAATTCGCCGCCACGGTGGTGCATGACGGAACCATGCTGGACCAGAAAGCCTTGCGCGATCACGCGGGTGAAATCCTCGCGGCGATTGCCAATGATCTGGAGCAGCCCCAAACCGCTGCCGCGCAGGAAGAAAAATCCCGGGGCGAAGGCAGGCAGCCCCAGGGAGAGCTCGAGACAGCGGCCGAGACCCACGCCGACACGCGCATGGTCTCCGGCTTCGCCATCGACGCCATGATCACCGAGTACCGCGCCCTGCGGGCCAGCGTCGTCCGGCTCTGGACCCTGGCAGGCGGCGGGCAGGATCACCGCAACGACATGCGCGACCTCATCCGGTTCAATGAAGCGATGGACCAGGCGATTGCCGAATCCGTGGCGCGCTACACCGACCAGACCAAAAAATCGACCGACCTGTTTATCGGCATCCTCGGCCATGACATCCGCAATCCGCTGGGCACGATTTCCATGTCGGCGCAATACCTGGTGCGCTCCGGCAAACTGGCGGCCAGCGCGGCGGAAACCATCATCAACAGCGTGGTCCGTATCAACAGCGTGATCGAACATGTGGTTGATTTCACGCGTGTGCAATCCGAGGGCATGATGCCGATCAGGCCCGTGCCGGGCGACCTGGTCGCCCAGTTCGGCAAGGTGCTGGCAGAGACACGCGTGCGTTACCCGCGCAGCCTGCTGAGCCTGGAGAGCACCGGCGACTTCAACGGCTTCTGGGACGAGGGCCGCATGGGGCAATTGCTGTCCAACCTGCTGGGCAATGCCCTGACCCATGGCGCGCCAGACGAACCGGTGACGGTGCACCTGTGGGAAAACGCAGAAGGCGTGGCCTTTTCAGTGCACAACCTGGGCACGCCGATTCCGCTGAAGGAACAGCAGCAGATCTTCAAACCGCTGGTCCGCGGCATGGTCTCCGGCAAGGGCGAGCACCGCGAAACCGCCGGGCTGGGCCTGGGTCTGTTCATCTGCCAGGAAATTGTTCGTGCGCACGGCGGAAGCATCGCCGTGACCTCAGATGCCACCAGCGGGACGACGTTTACCGTCACCCTGCCCCGAAGGCCTCAGCTCACCCCTGTTGGCGCTCGCTGCGCGTAGCGCCCTCTCCCCTTCCAGGGGACAGGCGCCTGCAGACTGGCAAAGCCAGATCTGCGGCCCCTACTGGCCAGGAAACGGGCCGCTCAGCTTGCCTGACGGAAGCGCTCTTCTTCCTGCAATCTGAGCACGCGCCGCTGCACCTTGCCGGTGGTGGTCATCGGCAGCGCATCGATGAACTCGATCTCCTTGGGGTACTCGTAGGGCGCCAGCAGGCCCTTGACGTGGGCCTGCAACTCAGCCGTGAGCTGGATGTCAAACTGGCCCTCAGCCCCCGCCAGTCTTGCGCGAGCAGCTACAAAATCAGGAGCAAGCACGATGAAGGCCTTGACCACGGCGCCGCGTTCGCGGTCGGGCTTGGGCACCACCGCGGCATTGGCCACCGCGGGGTGTTTGACCAGACAGTTCTCGATCTCGCCGGGGCCGATGCGGTAGCCGGCGGCCTTGAACACGTCGTCGGCCCGGCCTTCGTACCAGAGGTAGCCGTCCTCGTCGCGTGTGGCCAGGTCGCCGGTGCGGCACCAGTCGCCGGTGAACTTGGCCTGGGTGGCGGCTTCCTTCTTCCAGTAACCCAGAAAGAAGATCGGGTCAGGGTCGCCATGGATGTCGAAGCGGTTGACCGACACGTCGCCGGGCACGCCGACAGCACACTCCCTGCCCTCGTCATCGATCACCGCCACGCGGTGGCCCGGGTAGCCCTTGCCCATGCTGCCGGGCCGGGCCGGCCACAAGGCCGAGCAGTTGCCCACCACGTAGTTGATCTCGGTCTGCCCGAACATCTCGTTGACGAGCACACCGAGCTCATCGCGGCAGTACGCAAACACCGCGTCGCCGACTGCTTCGCCCGCGCTCATCATGGCCTGCAGCTTGAGCTTGAAGTGGCGCCGCGGCTGCGGGTAGGCCTTCATCATGGCTTTGAGCGCGGTCGGAAACAGAAAGGTGTGCGTGACGCCCTGCTGCGCCATCAGCGTGAAGGCCAGCTCGGGGCTGAACCGGCCATTGAAGGCGACGATGGACCGGCCGAAGTACAGCGTCGGCAGCAAGGCGTCCATCAGCCCACCCGTCCACGCCCAGTCCGCCGGGCTCCAGAACACCGCATCGGACTTCGCATTGGTCTTGCCGTCAAAGCCAAACCAGTTCTGGCTGCAGATAAAGCCCGGCAGATTGCCGATCAGCGCGCGGTGCGCCAGCAAGGCGCCCTTGGGCGGGCCGGTCGTGCCGCTGGTGTAGATCAGGATGGCTGCGTCATCGGCCTTGGTTTTCACCGCGGTGAAAGCGCGCTGCTGCGCTGCCAGGGCGGGTTCGTAGTCCACGTCGCCCTGGCCGGCCGCCGCGCCGGCGGCCACCACGGTACGCAGGGTCGGGCAGTTGCCGCGTATGGTGTTGACGCTGGTGATCGAGTTTTCGTCGCAGATGGCCAGCACCGCGTCGCTGTCCTGCAGGCGGTACTCGAGGGCCTCGGGGCCGAACAACATGGACAGCGGCATGGCCACCGCACCCATCTGGAACACCGCCATGTAGGCTACGGCGGTCTCGAAACGCTGCGGCATCACGATGGCCACCCGGTCGCCGCGTTGCACGCCCAGCTGCGCCAGCACATGGCTCAGCGCATCGGCGGCCTGCTGCAGCTGGACATAGGTATAAAAAGTGGTTGCAGCCCCCGTCTGGTGGGCGCGGATAGCTACTCTTTTGGGAGCGTTGTTGTCATTGCCGGCCGCCCAGCGCCGACAGCAGACGTCGGCGATGTTGAAGTAGCCGTCCACCTGCCAGCGAAAGCCCTGGTGCAGGGCGGCGTAATGATCGGGCTGCGGCGCGGCGGCCATGTCCCTGTCTTGACTGCGCTTCAAATCGGGTCTCCTTATGATGAGCACCAATGTACAAAGAAAAACGTCTTTCCCGCAGCGAGTATGTCCCTATACGCGGCATCAACTACCACGTGCTTCACTGGGGCGAGGCCCCAAGCAGCCTGCCGCCACTTGTGCTGGTGCATGGCTGGATGGACGTGGCCGCGTCCTACCAGTTCGTCATCGATGCCCTGTCGGACGCCTTTGCGCAGGGCCGGGCCATCATCGCGCCCGACTGGCGCGGCTACGGAAAAACCGGCAGCGCGGGGGCCGACAACTTCTGGTTCCCCGATTACCTGGCCGACCTCGATTTCCTGCTCGACCACTACGCACCCGGCCAGCCGGTCGATCTGGTCGGCCACAGCATGGGCGGCAACGTGGCCATGCTCTACGCCGGTGTGCGGCCCGAACGTATCCGCAAGCTGGTCAACCTCGAAGGCTTCGGCATGCCCGCGACCCGGCCCAGCCAGGCGCCCGGGCGTTTTGCCAAATGGATGGACGAGCTCAAAAGCCTGCACAAGGGCGAAATGGCCCTCAAGCCCTACAACGACGTGGACGGCGTGGCCAGGCGCCTGATGCGGACCAACCCCCGACTGAGCCAGGACAAGGCCGACTGGCTGGCCCGCCATTGGGCTGCGCCCGACGCCCAGGGCCAGTGGCGCATCCTGGGCGACGCGGCCCACAAAATCACCAACGCCCAACTTTACCGGGTGGACGAGGTGCTGGAGATTTACCAGCGCATCAGCGCGCCCACGCTGGCCATCGAGGCTTCCGACGATTCCCTGGGCAAGTGGTGGGAAGGCAAATACACCCTGGCCCAGTACCATGAGCGCCTGCAGTCGGTGCCGCAGGTCACCGCCGCCGTCATTGTGGACGCCGGCCACATGCTGCACCATGACCAGCCAGAGCAACTGGCCCGCCTGTTCGAGGACTTCCTCGGCTAGCGTCTGCTGCACAGGAGCCCGAAAAGGCCCTCAGGTAAAACTTAAGTTCGGTAACGCACACAAGAAAAGCCCGCTTTGTAGGACAATCGAAACTTTATTGCGCTTGGCGCGGGGAAGATACATGACCGCACCCAGCGCCATTCAGCAGGAAAACTTTCGCCGCATCCTGACGCGCAACGTCAGCCTGCCGCTGGGCGTCGGCGCCCTCAGTGCCGCCGTTTTTGTCGGCCTGATCTTCTATCTCCTGTCCGCCCTGGGCGGGGTCGAACAGGCCGAGCGGGCCATCAGCAACGCCAACCAGATCGCCAAGCTGGGGGCCGACATGGAAGCCAGCATGTCCGGCTACCTGGTCACCGGTGAAGAACCCCTGCTACAGCCCTTTGAAATCGGCAAGCCGCGCATCGCCGCCGAAACGGCCACGCTGGCCGGCCTGGTACGCGACAACCAGGACCAGGTCAGCCGGCTCCGGCGCATCGCCGCACTGCAGACACAGTGGAACGAGTTTGCGCAAACCATTGTCGATTTGCGGCGCAAGGACCTCGACTACCAGGCGCCGATACGCTCCGCCGGGGGGAAAAGCCTGACGGACGAAATCCGGCGCGAACTCGCGGAATTCATCAACATTGAAGAGCGCTTGCTGCAGGACCGCAACGCACAGGCGCGCAGCAACACGGCCTGGGGCATGGCGGCCTACCTGCTGTTCAGCCTGGGGCTCAGTGGCCTGCTGGCGCTGCTCGGGCACCGCGAACTGCATCGCATGTCGGACACCTACGGCGAAGCAGAGAACAAGCAAAAGGCCACGGCGCTGCTGCTGGATCAGCAGCTCTGGCTGCGCACCGGACAAAGGCAACTGGCCGAGCACACCCTGGGCCAGCACGCGATCGCGTCACTGAGCCGCAGCGTGCTGGAGTTTCTGGCACGTTATCTCGATGTGGCCGTGGCGGCCCTGTACATCCGCCAGGAAGACGGCCGGCTGCAGCGTGTGGCCGCCTACGGCCTGACCCATGACAGCGACGAGGACGGGCAATCGCTGGACAGTGACCAGGGCCTGGTGGGCCAGGCGGCCCTTGAAAACCGGGTGATTCAGCTCGACGATCTGCCGGCCAGCTACCTCAAGGTCAGCTCGGGCCTGGGCCAGGGAGCGGCGCGCCATGTGCTGGTGGTTCCGGTGCACAACGACGGTCTGGTCAACGGTGTGGTCGAACTCGGTTTCCTGCGGGCCCTCGCTCCGCGCGACCTGGAATTCGTCACCATGATTGCCAGCAACATCGGCAACTCCCTCCACGCGGCGCTGTACCGCCGGCGTCTGGAGGACGTGCTCAGCCAGTCCCAGGAACTCAATGAAGAGCTCCAGGTGCAGCAGGAAGAGCTGCGCACCACCAACGAGGAACTGGAAGAGCAGTCCCGCGTGCTCAAGGAGTACCAGGTCACGCTGGAGAACCAGCAGGCCGAACTCGAGCAGACCAACGAACAGCTGTCGGAAGTGGCCCTGTCGCTGGACCACAAGAATGCAGCTCTCAACCAGGCCCAGACCCTGCTCGAGGAGCGTGCCACCGAGTTGAGCCGGGCCAGCCGCTACAAATCGGAATTCCTCGCCAACATGTCGCACGAGCTGCGCACACCGCTGAACAGTTCGCTGATTCTTGCCAAGCTGCTGGCCGACAACCCCAAGGGCCACCTCAGCCAGGAAGAGGTCCGGTTTGCGCAGTCGATTTATTCAGCAGGCAATGACCTGCTCAGCCTGATCAACGACATCCTCGACATTTCCAAGGTTGAAGCCGGCAAGCTGGAGCTTTCCCCCGAGGACATGGTCGTGGGCACACTGGTCGATTCGCTGAAAAGCACGTTCGAACCGCTGGCCGGCCAGAAAAACCTGACCCTCTCCATCCGCGTCGAATCAGGCACGCCGGCGACGCTGAAAACCGATCGCCAGCGTGTCGAGCAGATCCTGAAAAACCTGCTTTCCAACGCCATCAAGTTCACCGATGCCGGCGAGGTGAGCCTGCGCGTCTCGCTGCAGCCACAAGGCGTCATCGCCTTTTCCGTGCGCGACTCGGGCATCGGCATCCGCCCCGATCAGCAGCAACTGATATTTGACGCCTTCCGCCAGGCCGACGGTACCACCAGCCGGCGTTATGGCGGCACCGGGCTGGGCCTGTCGATTTCGCGCGACCTGACCACCCTGCTGGGCGGTTCCCTTTCGGTGGAAAGCAGCGAGGGCGGGGGCAGCACCTTCACCCTGCTGCTGCCCTGCGAATGGAGCCCGGCACCAGCGCCCCAGCCGGACACCAAACCCGGCCGGCTGCGCAACCCGGCGCCGGTGATGGCGCCCGCGCCCCTGCCGGCGCCCGTTCCCGCCGCGGCTTTTGCCGACGACAGGGACCTGCCGCGCGGCGACCGCCTGGTGCTGGTGATCGAGGATGACGTCATTTTTGCGCAGATCCTCTATGACCTGGCACGTGAGATGAACTACAACTGCCTCGTGGCCCATGGCGCCGAAGACGGCTTTGCCCTGGCCATGCAGTTCCTGCCTCATGCCATCCTGCTCGACATGGGCCTGCCGGACCGCCCGGGCCTGTCGGTGCTGCAGCGGCTGAAGGAAAATCCAAAAACACGGCACATTCCCGTGCACGTGGTATCGGGCGACGACCTCAGCGAGGAAGCCCTGCAGATGGGCGCCATCGGTTACGCGCTCAAGCCGACCACGCGCGAGCAACTCAAGACCGTGTTCCAGAAGCTGGGTGACAAGCTGGCCCAGAAAATCAAACGTGTGCTGCTGGTCGAAGGCGATGCGTTGCAGCGCGCCAGTGTCGTGCAGCTGATCGGCGACAGCGACGTCGAGATCACCGCGGTGGGGACCGGCGGTGAAGCGCTGGCCCTGCTCACCAGCACCGTTTTTGACTGCATGATCATGGACCTCAAGTTTCCCGACATGCAAGGCCACGAGCTGCTCGAGCGCATGTCAACCGAGGGGATCTCATCCTTCCCCCCGGTCATCGTCTACACCGGACGCGAGATGACCCGCGAGGAAGAGGCGGGACTGCTGAAGTATTCGCGCGCCATCATCATGAAGGGCGCGCGCTCGCCCGAGCGGCTGCTCGATGAAGTCACGCTCTTCCTGCACAAGGTCGAGTCGGAGCTGTCGGCGGATCGCCAGATCATGCTCAAGAGCCTGCGCAGCCGGGACACCGCCTTTGAAGGCCGCAAGGTCCTGGTGGTGGACGACGACGCGCGCAACATCTTTGCCCTGACCAGCGCCCTGGAGCAAAAAGGCATGCGGGTCGAGATCGGCCGCAACGGCTTCGAGGCGATCAGCAAGCTCGACGAGATCGCAGGCATCGACCTGGTCCTGATGGACATCATGATGCCGGGCATGGACGGGCTGGAGGCCACGCGCCACATTCGCAAGGATGCACGCTTCAAAAAGCTGCCCATCATTGCCGTCACCGCCAAGGCCATGAAGGACGACCAGGAGCAATGCCTGAAGGCCGGCACCAGCGACTATCTGGCCAAGCCGATTGACCTGGACCGCCTGTTTTCCCTGCTTCGCGTGTGGATGCCAGCCCCGGATCGCAGCTGAATGCCCAGAAAGCCTGACACCCACTCGCCGGCACCCGGCGGTGCCGCCGATGAGCATGCGGAAGCCGACCTGCACCGCCTGATGCAGGCCATCTACAGCCAGTACAGCTACGATTTCCGCGATTACGCGGGTGCGTCGCAGAAAAGGCGGGTGCTCAAGGCGCTCGCGCAGCTCGGCTACCCGACGGTCCCGGCCCTGCAGGCAGCCGTCGCGCAGGACCCCGCCGTCTTCATGCAGTTGCTGCAGTACCTGACCATTCCCGTCAGCGAGATGTTTCGCGACCCCTCGTTTTTCCTGGCCCTGCGCCAGCAGGTCATGCCCGTGCTGCGCACCTATCCCTCGCTGAAAATCTGGGTCGCAGGCTGCAGCACCGGCGAGGAGGTGTATTCGCTGGCCATCCTGCTCAAGGAGGAAGGTCTGCTCGACCGCTCGCTGATTTATGCGACCGACATCAACCCCAAGTCGCTCGCCAAGGCGCGCCAGGGCATTTTTTCGCTGGCCAGCATCCAGGGCCACACCGCCAACTACCAGGCCGCCGGCGGCCAGCAGGCGTTTTCCGACTACTACACGGCCGCTTACGATGCGGCGATTTTCGACAAGTCCCTGCGCGACAACGTCACCTTCGCCGACCACAGCCTGGCCACCGACAGCGTGTTTTCGGAAACCCAGCTGGTGCTCTGCCGCAACGTGCTGATTTATTTCAACAAGAAGCTGCAGGACCGCGCGCTGGGCCTGTTTCACGAATCGCTGAGCCACCGCGGCTTCATGGGCCTGGGCAGCAAGGAAAGCATCGACTTCTCGGCCCATGCCGCGCGTTTTGAGCCGCTGGACCGGCCCGAGCGGATTTTCCGCAAGCTGGAGGACTGAGCCCTCTCATGGATATCCAGCAAGTCGCAGCAAGGCATGCCGTCGAAGCCGTGGTGATTGGCGCCTCGGCCGGCGGGGTGCACGCCTTGCTGGCCCTGCTGTCAGGACTGCCGGCGCACTTTTCGCTGCCCATCATCGCGGTGCTGCATCTGCCGAAAGAGCGCGACAGCCGGCTGGCAGACGTCTTCCAGCAAAGGCTGGGCATGACCGTGCGCGAGGCCGCCGACAAGGAAACCATCGCCCCGTCCACCCTGTATTTCGCCGGCTCCGGCTACCACCTGTCCATAGAGACGGACCGCACCTTTTCGCTCAGCTGTGAAGAACCCGTCAACTATTCGCGGCCGTCGATCGACGTGCTGATGGAGTCCGCCGCCGACGCCTATGGCGCCAGCCTGGCGGGCGTGCTGCTCACCGGCGCCAATTTTGACGGTGCCGCGGGCCTGGCCCGCATCAAGCAGCGCGGCGGCCTCACCGCGGTGCAGGACCCGGCGGAAGCCCAGGTCGCCACCATGCCGCAAGCGGCCATCCGCAAGCTCAAACCCAACCTGATCCTCACGCTGGACCGCATCCGGCAATTGCTCATCCAACTTGACCACAACCATGCGAACACCTGACGCTGCAAAAGTCCTGATCGTCGACGACCTGCCCGGCAACCTGCTGGCGCTCAATGCGCTGATTCGCCGGGACGGCCGGGAAATCTTCCAGGCCAGCTCCGGCGAGGAAGCGCTGGACCTGCTGCTCGAGCACGAGTTTGCGCTGGCCATCCTGGACGTGCAGATGCCGGGCATGAGCGGCTTCGAGCTGGCCGAGCTGATGCGCGGCACCGAAAAGACCCGGCAGATTCCCATCATTTTCGTCACCGCCGCCGGCAAGGAACAGAACTACGCCTTCACCGGCTACGAAACCGGCGCGGTGGACTTTCTCTACAAGCCCCTGGACGTGGATGCCGTCCGCAGCAAGGTCAACGTTTTTGTGGACCTGTACTGCCAGCGCATGGAAACCCGCCGGCAGGTCGAGGCGCTGGAGAAAAGCCGCAAGGAGCAGGAGCTGCTGATGCAGCAATTGACAGTCATGCAGGGCGAGCTGCAGGCCGCCGTGCGCACGCGCGACGACTTCATCTCCATGGCCAGCCATGAGCTGCGCACGCCGCTCAACACGTTGTACCTGGAGTCGCAACTGCGCAAGATGCAGCTGGACCGGGGCCGTGCGGACATTTTCGACCTGCCCTACCTGCACGCCATGGTGGCGCGGGACC
>Ga0208514_100961_pt1 | contig 9724 bp, 7 predicted proteins | sample LakWasMet70_HOW9_2_FD_183900 | JGI IMG/M metagenome (GOLD analysis project Ga0208514, IMG submission 183900) | Freshwater sediment methanotrophic microbial communities from Lake Washington under simulated oxygen tension - Sediment Metagenome... | ecosystem: Environmental > Aquatic > Freshwater >...
ACCCAAGATCGATGATGGCAAGCTGTATGGACGCGGTGGTGCCGACGATGGCTATGCGGCCTACGCGGCAATAGCCGCCATCCAGACCCTGAAGACCCAGAACGTGCCGCATCCGCGCATCGTCGGCCTGATCGAAAGCTGTGAAGAAAGCGGCTCCTACGACCTGCTGCCCTACATCGACGTGCTGAAGACGCGCCTGGGCGAGGTGGCACTGGTGGTCTGCCTGGATTCCGGTGCCGGCAACTACGACCAGCTGTGGCTGACCAACAGCCTGCGCGGCATGGCCAGTGGCGTGCTGAAGGTGGAAATTTTGACCGAGGGCGTGCACTCGGGTGATGCGTCGGGCCTGGTGCCGTCCAGCTTTCGCATCATGCGCCAGGTGCTGGACCGTCTGGAAGACAGCGCCACCGGGCGCCTGCTGCCGGCCAGCTTCCACTGCGAGGTGCCGGCCGACCGGCTCAGCCAGGCCAAGGCTACGGCCGCCATCCTGGGCGACGAAATCTACAAGCGTTTCCCGTGGGCCCATTACGACTGCGGCGGCGCCACCGCCTTTGCGCTGCCCACCACCACTGACCCGCTGCAGGCCTTGCTGAACCGCACCTGGCTGCCCACGCTCAGCGTGACCGGCGCCGATGGTTTCCCCGAGATGAAAAACGCCGGCAATGTGCTGCGCCCCTACACCGCCTTCAAGCTGTCCCTGCGCCTGCCACCGCTGGTGGAAGCCGCCACTGCCGTGCAGGAGCTGAAGACCTTGCTGGAAGACAACGCGCCCTACCAGGCCAGGGTGACGTTCGAAGGCCTGTCCAGCGCCACCGGCTGGAACGCGCCCGACACTGCGTCGTGGTTTGAAGACGCATTGAACGCCGCGTCGCAAACCCACTTTGGCGCGCCCTGTGGCTATGTGGGCCAGGGCGGCACCATCCCGCTGATGAACATGCTGTCCAAGGGCTTTCCGGCCGCGCAGATGATGGTGTGCGGCGTGCTCGGCCCCAAGAGCAATGCCCATGGGCCGAATGAGTTTCTGCACATTCCCTATGCCAAGAAGCTGACCGCGGCGGTGGCCCACGTCATCGCCCAGTTTCCCTGAACCGAAGCATGACTGCGGAATCCACACTCTCCACCTTTGTTGCCAGCGATGGCGACAACGTCGTCATCCAGGACTGGCCGCTGGAGCCCGGCGTGCCCCTGCGGGGTGTCGTGGTGCTGGTCCATGGTCTGGGGGAACATGCCGGGCGCTACGAGCACGTGGCGCGCCAGCTCAATGAATGGGGGTTTGCGGTGCGCGGCTACGACCAGTGCGGCCACGGCGAGTCCGGCGGCGCCCGTGGTAGCCTGCCCACCGACACGCGTCTGCTCGACGATCTGGCCGACATTGTGGACAGCACCCGTGCCCGCATGAGCAAGCAGATGCCGTTGATCGTGCTGGGTCACAGCATGGGCGGCCTGGTCGCCGGCCGCTTCGTGTCGCTGGGCATCCGGCCGGTGGATGGCCTGGTCATGTCGTCACCGGCGCTGAACGCGGGCATGAACAGTTTCCAGAAGTTGCTGGTCGCTGTGCTACCCAAGGTCGCGCCCAATCTGCGCGTGGGTAACGGCGTCCAGCCGCAATACATTTCGCACGATCCGGCCGTGGTCGCCGCCTACCGCAACGACCCGCTGGTGCACGACCGCATCTCGGCGCGATTGGCCCGCTTCATCGCACAGGCCGGCCCGCAAACCCTGGCCCTGGCACCCCAGTGGAAGGTGCCCACGCTCCTACTGTACGCCGGAGACGACCACCTGCTCAATGCGCAGGGCAGCCGTGACTTCGCAGCGGCTGCACCCCAGCAGGTGGTGACAGCCAAGTGCTTTGACGACCTGTACCACGAGATCTTCAACGAACTGGACGCCGCGCCGGTGTTTGCCGAGCTGAAGCGCTGGCTGGATGCGCGGTTCTGAATGAAATCTGCCTCTAGCCCTCGTGGAATTTGGATTGTTTGCTATCAATTTTGATGATTGCGCGGTTGCGGTGAGGTGGTGGCGGCAGGGTTTGGGGCGCACTCAAAACTCCAGCTGCCGTGACATTCGCCATAGTTTTTTTGCAACCTTGTTAGTCCACACAATCGCACCAACACCATGGCGGACTACGTCACTTCCCTGATTGAACTCTCGGGTCCCACAGATGCGCTGACGGCCTTCAGCACCAAGCATCTTGTAGCCGGTACCTTTGACTTCAACACCATTGACCCGATGCCATCAGAACTGCAGATTGAGTCCAGCAGTGCGGTCGAGACAGGTTACGCAGCCCTCTACGGTGATTGGAGGCTTGAGTCGGCGCGATGGATGTTCAAGGCACCAGCTCAGGAGTTCGGATTCCCCTTCCCGCTGGAGTCTCGGGAGCAGGTCACCAAGTGTTTACAGTCGTTCGACTGCGCCGACATGTACCTGTTGCCAGCGCGCGCCTATTACGAGAATGTTGCCAAGTACGGCCATGGAGACTGGTGTGGCTGGTGTTCAGAACACTGGGGAACCAAGTGGAATGCAGACGAGGTTCGCGTCTCTCAGGAGCACGAACGCGTGGCGATAAGCTTCGTCACTGCGGGCACTTATCCCAAACCAATCCTTAAGACTCTCTCGCTCTCTTGTCCGGACATAGCCTTTCATGTTCGTTACTACGACGAACACTATCGTTGGGCCAGAGATTTTGTACTGGTAAAGGGCAAGGAGACCCAGAAGCAGAAACGCCCAGCCAGAGAAATCGCGACCGAAGTTGAAGTGTTCCGAACTGTGGTCTGCCGTAGTGGGTCAGTCAACCCGAATGGTTCGACTGTTTCGGAGTAGTCGGAAACTCAGCCGGCCTACGAGACTATCCGCGCACAACACCTGGGCGTGATTTGCCGCCCAGCCACACCAGTGCCAGCGCGGTCAAGCCCACGGGCACCAGGGAGCCCCAGTTCAACAAGGTCCAGCCTTGGGTGGTGATGAGCGCACCCGACGCGAATGACGTGAATGCCATCACGGCGAACACGCAGAAATTGATGGCTGCCTGTGCCCGGTCTTTTTCCTCGGGGCGGTAGGCCGCCATAGACAGTGTGGTGCTGCCGGTGAACAGCAGGTTCCAGCCGACGCCCAGCAGGAACAGCGCGATGCCGAACTGGTGCAATTCCACGCCCGACAGCGCGATGGCGATGCAGGCCAGGTTCAGCGCCACGCCAACGCCCATGACCGGCAGCGCGCCAAAGCGCTTGATCCAGCTGCCGGTAAAAAATCCCGGCGCAAACATGCCGATCACGTGCCACTCCAGCACCAGCGCCGCGTCGTCAAACGACAGCCCGCACTGCTGCATGGCCAGCGGGGTGGCCGCCATCAACAGGTTCATGACGCCATAGCCCAGGGCCGCGCTGATGCAGGCCACCACGAAGACCGGTTGGCGCATGATTTCCGATAGCGGCCGGCCACTACTCGCACCGGCCGAGGCGCTGACGTGCGGCGGGAAGCGGACAAAGGCCATCAACACCATGGCCAGCAGGGCGACACCGGCCAGCACCACGTAGGCGCCGGCAAACGGCACGTCCAGCAGGCTGCGCGAGCGCGCGGCCAGGTTGGGCCCCGCAATGGCACCCAGCAGGCCACCGGCCAGCACCAGCGACACGGCGCGTTCGCGTTGCGGCACTGGCACCAGCTCCGCGGCGGCAAAGCGGTACAGCTGGCCATTGGCGCTGTAGTAGCCCGCAACGACGGTGGCTGCCACCAGCAACCAGAAATTCTTGTCGGCCACGGCCCACGCCGCGGCACAGACCGAGGCGAAAGCCACGGCCAGGCCGATCTGAAACGAGGTGCGCCGCCCATAGCGCGATTGCGTGCGGGCCACCAGCGGCGTGCTTAAAGCGCCGCCCACGACATAGCCCATGACGGGCAGTGTGGCCATCCACGCAAACGGTGCCAGGCTCAAGCCCACCAGGCCGTTGATGGCAATGAAGGCGACGTTGTTGGTGAGTAAGAGGCCCTGGCACAGGGCCAGGAGCCAGAGGTTGCGGTTCAAATCAGGCTACGGCCTTCTTCTTCACCGCCACAGGTTTTGCTGCGGCCTTCTTCGCGGGCGCCTTTTTGGCAACTGCCTTGACGACTGCGGCTTTTTTCGCGGGGGCGACGGCCTTCTTGGCAGCTGCCTTGGCAACTGGTTTGGTCGCTGGTTTGGCCGGGGCTTTGACGGGCGCTTTGGCTACCGGAGTCTTCGCGGCCACGGGCTTGCTGCCCTTGGTTGCGGCGCCATCTTTCCAGGTCAACCGCGCCTTCTTGGCCCGCGCCACGACCTTGGCGATGTCTTCGTCCGAGAACACGCCGTTGACGCCAGAGATGGCCGCCAGCTTCATGCCGTGCTTGAGGCCCAGCTTGTAGATCTCCTTGACCTTTTCCCACTCGGTGTCGCGGCCCACGGTGAACACTTCAAAGCGGCCTTCCAGCGCCAGCACGATGGTCTCGGCCAGGCAGGCGTAGATGACGTTGGGTGGCAGGCCAATGCTCTTGAGCCCCTTGACCTTGGTCGGCAGGTCAATCTCGCCGGACTCAATGACCAGCACGTCGGGCCGCTTGGCCACGTCGGAGGCTGGCAGGTCCAGCGGACGCGCCACGTCGGTAATGACGCAGCCGGGCTTGACCCGCATGATGTCCAGAATCTCCTTGCCCGCGCCGGACGTGGAGGTGACGATCATGTCCATGTCGGCCAGCAACTCGTTGTAGTCGATGGTGGTGAAGACCTTGGCATCCGGTGTTTCCTTCAGGATGGAGGCTTTGAGTTCGTCGAGCTTGCTGAGCGTGCGCCCGGCCAGGTAGACCTCGTCAAACGACATGGCCAACAGGCGTGCACTGACCGAGCCGATGGAGCCCGAGGCGCCGATCACCATGGTCTTGGCGGCAACCTTCTTGTTGTGCTTGTTGATGTGCACCAGGCCCATGCGGCGCATGGCGTCGGCCGCGGCCCACAGGGCGCCGGATGCCGAGTAGCTGTTGCCGGTGGTGATGGGTAGGCTGGAGCGTCGCGCCACGGTCACGCCAGCGTCGCCGACCACCTTGGTGAAGGCGCCCAGGCCCATGATCTGCGCGCCCATCTTCTCGGCGATCTTGGAGGCCTGCAGCAGGCGGCGGTAGGTGAACTCGGGGCTGCGCGTCAGCATCTCCTTGGGCGTACCGCCGACCGAGATCAGCCAGCCTTCGGCCTCGGCGCCGGTGGGCGAGACGATGTTGCTCATCTTGCAATACACCATGGGCGGCATGTGGGCCGCCAGCGTCTCGACCTTGTCCATGACGAACTTGGGCGTGGACTTGGGGATGGGGAAGGCGTTCTTGATGTAGTTCTGGCTCAGCGGGTGGATGACAAACGCAAAGCGGCGGATGTTGCGGAACTTGCCGGTGGGGTGCAGCAGACGGGGCTTGATGTCCAGCTCGGTCAGGATTTCGTCGAAGTCGTCATCGGAGACTTCTTCTTGCGGCTTCTCCAGCGCGGCCAGGATCATGGCCTCGAGGGTGTTGATGCCCACCACTTCGGGGAACAGCTTGGGCGAGACGTCGATCACCAGGTTGACCTTGCACTTTGTGAAAAACTCCATGCGCTGGTCATCCACCGCCGAGGTGATGATGGTCTTGCCTTCCAGGTTGGTGGCATTGCCCACGGCCTTGATTTCGGCAAAGGTGCCTACGATGACGTGGGACTTGACCACCACGTCCGCGACAAACTTGTTCTTCAGGCCCGACATCGCGCCTTCGAGCATCTGGCCGGTCTTGCCCGACAGCATGAAATTGCTGCCCTTGGCGTACAGCTCCAGCTGCTCCAACGAGCCCAACATCGTGGGTGCGCCGGTCTGGAACAGCGCGTCGGCAAAGCTCAGGTTCTTGGTGTAGTCGGACATGGCCACGGCCATGTCGTAGTTGCGCATGCCCGAGAGAAACAGCACCAGGTTGTTGTTGAAGTAGTGCCCCAGCTCCTTTTGCACGTAACGCACCGCACGCACCTGCAACAGGCGGCGCAGCGTGGCGCCGGTGGTCACAGGCACGCGGGTCACGACATTGGTCAGGCGCTGGGTTTCCTTGTTGACGACGGTGCGCAGGCCCACGTGGTAGTGGTCGCTGATCTCACCCAGGCCAATGGCGTCGGCAGTGGCCTGCTGGCGGCGCATCAGCTCCCAGGCCTTGCCGGTGTCCTGGTCAGCGCCCATGCGGCGCACCGAAAAAGACTGGCCCAGAAATTCTGTCTGGAATTCAAAGTCCTGCTTGGACGAACCCAGTGTCACCGTTACTACTTTTTTCATCAACCGCTCCTCTTTTTCGTTTCAATCGTGTTGCTTCAACTACCACCGCCCATTGTGGCGTTATGCCTTTTTCCTCGTCTTCGCAGGGGCCGCCTTCGTGGGGGCCGCTTTGGGTGGCAGCGCCTTGCGGATCAGGTCTTCGCATTCCTGCTGCGACATGTAGCGCGGCACCGGGTAGCCGGTGTGGGCCTCGTGGCAGGCGGCCTTGGCCAGCGCGGGAATATCAGATTCTTTCAGGGCAGCCAGGAAGGTCGGGATGCCCAGGTCGTGGTTGAGCTGGTCCACGGCATCGAGGAATTTCTGGGCCAGCACCTCGTCGTCTTCGCCCGGCGTTCCGACCCGTGCCGCAACCGCCAGCAAGGCCAGCCGTCCGACGATGGCCGAGTGCGAGTACTTCAGCACAAAGGGCAGCATGATGGCGTTCGCCAGACCGTGGGGCGTGTGGTACAGGCCACCAAACTGGTGGGCAATCGCATGCACGTAGCCCACATTGGCGCGGGTGAAGGCAAAACCGGCGTAGGTGGAGGCCAGCGACATCTTCTCGCGGGCTTCCAGGTTCTTGCCGTCGGTGTACGCGGTGCGCAGGTTCTCGAAGATCAGGCCAACGGCCGATAAGGCCATGCCGTCCGAGTAACTGGTGGTCCAGTTGCCGACAAACGCTTCAATGGCGTGGGTCAGCGCGTCGATGCCGGTGGCGGCCGTGATGTGGGGTGGCAAGCCGGTCATCAGTTCCGGGTCCAGGGCGGCCATCTTGGGCACCATGCGCGGGTCTACGATGACCAGCTTCTTGTGGTTCACGGGGTCGGAGATGACGGCGGCCACGGTGACTTCGGAGCCGGTGCCGGCGGTGGTCGGCACGGCGTAGATCTTGACCGGCGCGCGCAGGCCCTTGAGGTAGCCGGCCAGCTGGTTCAGTGGCTTGGGGTTGGACACCGCCACGGCGATGGCCTTGGAGGCATCCATGGAGGAGCCACCGCCAAAGGCCACGATGGCGTCGCAGTCGTGTTCGCCGTAGAAGTCAATGCCCTTTTGGATCAGCGGAATCGGCGCATCGGCGGTGATTTCATCAAACACGACAAAGTGCGCGCCGCCTGCGGTCAATGCGTCCGTCAGTCCTTTGAGCAGCCCCAGTTTGGAGATGATGCTGTCAGTGACGATGAGGATCTTGCGGTGGCCAAAGCCTGCAATGGCCTGCCCCAGCCGCGCGCTGGAGCCGGGGCCGACCAGCAGCGTGGGTTGCGGAATCGGGATGAAGCGGGTGACCAGACCCGCGCCTTTCATCAAAGCCCCCAGACCTTTGGCGCGGACGGTGTTGCGCATGGATTCGGATATCACAGAGAGTCTCCTGGCAATTGGACAAAGACGGCACTGTAGTATGCCCACACCCACAAGAGTTGGGGCGCCAACCTAGACGCGGATAAACCCTGATGAGGGGCTTAGGCTAGCAGGCGTGCGAGCGCGGTCAGTGCGGCGGTCTCGGCGCGCAGCACGCGCGGGCCCAGCGTGACCGGCGCAAAGCCGCAGGCCGCGGCGGCGGCCTCCTCTGCCGCGCTGAGTCCGCCTTCCGGGCCGGAGAGAAAGCTGCTGTGCGCCGCCACGCCGTGGGCCAGGTGTTGGCTCAGCGGGCTGGCGCCATCGGCCAGGGACAGCAGCCAGCGCGTGTCATGGTGGCCCTTGGGCGGCAGGCCCTGCAGCCACGCGGCCAGGGTCTGCACCGGCCATATGTGGGGCACCCGGTTGCCGCCGCATTGCTCGCAGCCCGAAACGGCCACGCTTTGCCAGTGGGCGACCTTCTTGTCGGCCCGCTCGCCGGACAGGCGCAGCACGCTGCGCTCGGTCATCAGCGGCTGGATGCTGGCCACCCCCAGCTCGGTGGCCTTTTCCACCAGCCAGTCCATGCGGTCGTTGGCGGGCATGCCGACGGCCAGGTGCACGCTGCCACCGGCCTCGCGCTCCACGGCATGGTGCGCACCCACCTGCACCTGGACCTCACTGCGGCCCATGTGGGTAATGGTGGCATCCCATTCGCCGCCCAGGCCATTCCATGTTTCGCTGCCGGCTTGCGGGCCCTGTGTGCCATTGAACAGGGTGATCGCGTCACCGGGTTGCATCCGCAGCACCTGCACATGTCGTGCGGCGCCCGCGGGCAGGTCCAGCAGCGCGCCGCGGGTCAGAGGGGCAGGGCAGTAGAAACGGGGCATGATGCGCTATAAAATTAGGAGCTACTTGGTCAGTATTGACGAGGGCTAGCGGCTGATTTTGCTTAGGACCTGCCAAAGGCATAGGCAGTGGGCACCGGAATGCCCTCGACCCGTTCAATCAGCCGCAACAGGGGCTTGAGTTCCATGTAGCGTCCGCAGGTGGCCCGCATGTATTCAATAAAGCGCGGCGTGTCGGCCAGGTACTGGGGCTTGCCGTCGCGCAGCGACAGGCGGGCAAAGATGCCGGCCACCTTGAGGTGGCGCTGCAAGCCCATCCACTCCACGCCCTTGTAAAACTCGCCAAAATCGCTGCCCACGGGCAACCCGGCCTTGCGGGCCTTTTCCCAGTAGCGGATGGTGACGTCCAGGCAAAAGTCCTCGTCCCAGCTCAGAAAGGCGTCGCGCATCAGGCTGGCAATGTCATAGGTGATGGGGCCATACACCGCGTCCTGAAAATCCAAAACGCCCAGCCGGGTTGCGGATGGTGCGCCAGCGCTGAGCGTGGGGGCCACATCCGGCACCATCAGGTTTCGGGGCATGAAATCGCGGTGCACATAGACGCTGGGCCAGGCCAGGTTGTTCGCCACAATCTTCGCGAAGGCCTCGTCCAGTGTCTTGCGCTGCGCCACATCCAGTGTGACCTGGCGGTGGGCGGCGATGTACCACTGCGGAAACAACTCCATCTCGCGCAGCAGCAGCGGCGCGTCATACGCCGGCAGTACACCTTCACGCGAAGCCCGTTGCCACTGGATCAGCGTCTCCACGGCGTCCAGGTACAAGTTCAACGGTGGTGGCTCGCCGGGGCGAATCACCTGCTTCAGCGTTTGCGCACCCAGGTCGGTGAGCAGCATGAAGCCATGGACCTGGTCCCATGCCAGCACGTCGGGTGCGCGCAGGCCCGCCTGGGCCATCAGGTCGGCGACCTGTGCAAACGGTTCGCAGTTTTCCAGATCCGGCGGCGCGTCCATGATGATCAGGCTGCGCGCGGGAGCCGGCGGGGCTGTATCGATGCGCAAGTAGCGGCGGAAGCTGGCATCCGCAGACGCCAGGCGCACCGACGCCAGATCCAGGTGGTGAGCGTCCCGCACGCTGGCAATCCAGATGTCAAAGGAGGCCTGGCGGTCGGGGTCGGTCCACAGGGGCAGGTTCGAAGATCCCGGCGGATGGGTGTTGGCGATTGGGCTCATGGATAATCCATTCTACAAAGCCGCTCCACACTATCTCCTTTGACGCCACCTA